>JGI24705J35276_12237880_pt1 | contig 13792 bp, 12 predicted proteins | sample TergutNt197P4_FD_35276 | JGI IMG/M metagenome (IMG submission 35276) | reverse complement strand
TTGTATTACAGGTTGACCGGGAGACAGAACCTGAAATTTTTCTCTAATTTATATAACATCGAAAAGGGGAAACAGGACGAACTTATCGAAAGACTGCTTGAGACCGTTCGTTTAACGGACGCGGCCGATCTGAAAGTTGAGAATTATTCGAGAGGCATGAAACAGAGGATGCACATTGCGAGAGCATTGGTCAACGATCCCGATATTTTATATCTGGATGAACCGACGATCGGTCTTGATCCGGAGATCGCGAGAGATGTCAGAGAACTTGTGAGAAAGCTTGCCGACGCCGGAACGACGATAATCCTCACCACACATTACATGTATGAGGCCGAGGAATTATGCGACCGCATAATGATAATATCGAACGGACGTTCGGTGGGATACGGCACGGTATCCGAATTGAAAGGACTCATACCCGATGCCAACGTCATCGAGATAATAACATCCGACGACCCCCACGACACCGTTTCCGGACTTTCGAATGAAAAACGATTCCTTCATGTCAATACGGAACGCACCGCGGGAAGATACTGCACTCGGATACGGATGAAAGAAGGCGAGAATATCCTTTCCGAATTGGAAGGCATTTTCTCGTGTTACGGGATAAGAAAAATAGGATATGACGATCCCACGCTGGAAGATATTTATCTGTCGCTTGTCGGAAGGAACGATGATGCGCCGCTGGTGAACGCACATGAACATTAAAGCGGTCTCGTGGTCATTCAAACATCAGGCGCTGCAATTCATCGCGGACCCGCAATGGATCATTCCGAGCATCATAGCGCCGTTCCTGTTCACTGTTGTAGCGTTATACATGTACGGCGATGTCGACGGCCCCGTTGTTCTGACGGCGGTGCTCGGAGGAGGCGTCCTGGGGATGTGGGGCAACACGTTATTCACATCCGGTTATTCAGTTTCGTATGACAGATACAACGGAACAATAGAACCGATAATGCTCACCCCGACGCATTTGATCGACGTTATTGCGGGACGATGTATATGGAACACATTCATCGGATTACTGAATGCCGGACTCGTTTTCATTGCGGCCCAGGTGGTATTCCGTGTCGGAGTGAATGTTCTGGACCCGCTTCCGTTCTTTTTGATGCTGGCGATGACGTTGCTCGCATTGGCATCGATCGGACTGATGTTTGCGGCGTTATACGTGCTGACGAGAGCGTCCTTCGTGATAATGACGATCATGGAGTTCCCGATATACGTGTTCTCGGGTGCGTTATTCCCGGTCAGCTCACTGGGATCGCTCGCTCCGATATCATATTTTCTTGCGCCCACGTGGGGTGTCGACGCGATGAAGATCGCCGGCATCGCCGGGTATGAGAGTATGACCTCGTTCGGCATTCTCTTCGACGTCGGAATGATGATCTTTCTGATGCTGTTGTATGTGGCCGCGGGGATGCTCTTATTCAGAACGATAGAACGGAACATACGCGAGAGCGGGACGCTGGTGAGGTACTGATGCCGTTCGTCTCTGACAGGATGAGAGTGATAAGATCGTCGTTCGTAATGTCGATACACGATACGTTCACGACCGTCAGACCGTCTATCTGGATAATTCAACTGATCGTTCCTTCGCTGTTCGCGATGTTCTTCTTCTCCATGATGGCGACCTGGGCCGGCGCCGATCCCGAATTTGTGATAATAGGCAACGCCGTCCAATCGATCGGCATCACAACGATATATGCAGTGGCCGGCATACCGGGAACGCAGAAACATATCGGGACCATGACATCGTTGGCCGTGACACCGTCGTCACTTTTTTCGATATTCTTCGGAATGTCGATATTCGGAATAATTGCCGGTTTTATGAGTATAGCGGTATCACTGACGGCGGCGGCGTTCATATTCGGTGTAAATATGGCGTCGATCAATCTGTTCTCGGCGGTGATCGTGATAGTGCTTACGGCGTTCTCCGTAGGCGGCATAAGCATGACGATCAGCAGCGTCGGCATCTACCTCAGAACGTCGGCGATAATCGCCAATATCGCGGCATACATCGGACTGGTGCTGTGCGGTGTGAATTTTCCCGTATCGGACCTCCCGGGATGGGCGCAGACGATAGCGCACTGCCATCCTTTGACGTACGCCGTGGAGGCGACGCGGGGCGCTGTCAACGGGAACGGGATAATGGATATGGCATCAACATGGTCGGACCCGATACCTATGATGATCATCCTTGGCATAATATTCATCATCGTTTCTTTGCTGACGTTCGGATTCTTTGAGAAACTTTCGAGGAACAGCAGCAAGATGGACACGTTCTGAATTTTATATTATTAAATGGTTAACGGGAGCATGTGCATCCTTTCCGACAAAGACATATTGCGATCTATGGAGAACGGGCGTTTGGGAATAACGGATTACAATGAACGGGGATTGACACCCAACGGCTATGATCTCAGGGTCTCGGAAATATCGATACGCGGAAAGGAAGGATTGATAAAAGACGGTATCGCGTCAATACCGCCGAGAACAATGTTCTACGTTTCGACGATCGAGAGGGTAAGAATGCCGTCCGATGTGTGCGCACAGCTTTGGCTGAGAACGACATGGATCAGAAAGGGAGTGATGGGTGCTTTCGGAAAGATCGATGCTGGCTTTGAAGGAACGCTTACGCTGGGCGCATATAACGCATCAGACGATGCCGTCGAAATTCCGATAAAGGAGCGATTCTGCCAGATGGTCTTCGAAACGTTACATTCAACAGCGGAAAAAAGTTACAGCGAAAGATCGGGCAACTATCAGGGACAGACCGGTGTGACGTTAAACCCGAAAAATGACCTTTGAAGGTCAAATATGGATCTCACTCCCCGTCAATAATAGAAATATGATTCTAATTTCTGGTCCAAATAGTTAAATTCGATTTATAATTCGAAAATAATAAATATTGATAGAATTATGACCTATAAGTCGAATTGGGAGCTATGAAATGAATAAACAAATATTAAGAACAAAATACCTCGACCGTCTTAAGAGCGTCAGAGATACGGACAGCGTGAAAATAATAACCGGAGTCAGAAGATGCGGTAAAACTACGCTCATGGAACAATTCATAGACGTACTTCGTGCCGACGGAATACGAGAAAGCGACATAATTTACATGAACTTCGAGATCGTCGAGAATCAGTTCCCAAGTTACAAAGAATTCCATACGGAAATATCAAAAAAGTTGGGTGAAGGCCATAAATACATCTTCCTGGACGAGCCACAATACGTCCCGAATTGGGAAATAGCTGTGAACTCAATACGCGTCGAATACGATTGCGATATTTATGTTACAGGGTCCAATGCATTCCTTCTTTTTTCGGATCTTTCCACCTTACTGACCGGCAGAACTTTCGACATATACATGATGCCTTTCTCTTTCAAAGAATTCCTCGAAGCGAACCCGCCTGACGGTACGTACGCAGGTCTCGAAAAAAGATATGATCAATATGCCAGGATGGGGTCTATGCCTATGATCAATACGGATATGGAACAAACAATAGTTCGGGAGGCTGTACTGGGACTTATAAGTAGGATCATCACCAGAGACATCGCACCGAGAGCGGAAATAAGGGACATGGATGCAATGTACAGAATATTGATGTACATGATGTCCAACATCGGAAAGATCACGAACCCAACATCGATAGCTCGCGAACTCGGGATGTCCCACGAGAAACTGGTGTCATCATATCTCAAACTTCTTGAACGCGCATACATACTATGCGGCGTACCGAGATATGACATATCAGGAAAAAAGTTATTGAAAACGAACGAAAAGTATTACGTCATTGACCCCGGAATGAGGGCCGCCTTGTTGGGTTATGAGCGAAAAGATCTGGGGCGTGTACTTGAGAATATTGTGTATCTGGAACTTATACGCAGAGGATATGACGTTACTACCGGGTATACGAACGGAAAAGAGGCGGACTTCGTGGCAGTAAAAGGATCTGATATAAGATATTATCAGGTCACGCTGACCCTCATGGGCACGTCGGAACGTGAATTCGGAAATTTGAAGAGTATAAGAGATAACTATCCGAAAACCGTGATAACCGCCGACCATATCACGACGGACGGAGAGGACGGCATTAAAGAGCAGAACTATTTGGATTTCCTGCTGGAAGAATGGTAATGCTCCGTAGAACGTTCATCACTGTTCGAAATCGGATCTAATTTGACAATGTCGATTACGTAAACACTCATGGTCGGCGAATATGTCTTCAGTTCCGCCGTGCGGGCGATGCGTATGCCGTGACCTTTTTCTTTCATATCGCTGACCATCTTCGTTATCGTTTCTTCCGACGAGGAACGTTCCATTATCTTGTGCATATGCACCGTTCCTCCGTTCTTCAGTTTCGTTAATGCAACTGACAGGAACGAATCCGCGATCTGCGGTAAATTCATTATTATACGGTCCGCGGAAGGCAGATCTTTGATCACCATGCTAGCGTCCCCGTGCAATGGAATTATGTTGCTGGCTTTGTTCATTTTTATGTTTCGGTGCATCAGTTCCACAGCATCCTCGTTCATGTCGATAGCGTAGATCACAGACGGGTTGGAGTGCTTAGCTATCACCAACGGGAACGGTGCCACGCCGGCGAACATGTCTATTATCGTTTCACCGTCCTCGACCAGCGAAGCCATCCTCATCCTCTCCGTTGAGAGACGCGGGTTGAAGTACGCTTTCGCGGGATCTGCGATCATCGTCACTCCGAACTCTTTGTGTGTCGTTTCCGACGGGCCGTTTCCTGCTATTAGTTCTATGTCCCTTACCCTCAGCTCACCTTTTACTCCGAGGTCCATCATCACCGCTCTGAGCGATGACGATGTTTTGAGAAGAGCGTCGCCGACCGCTTTCGCATACGGGACCAATTCGTCGGAAAATTTCACGACCGCGATATCACCTATCACGTCATACGAATTGGGAAGGAGTTCCTTCAGATCCTCGGGAACATCGGCAATATTTCTGTAATCCGTTTCCCTGTGTTCCGTAGGTTCCAGATCGGCGTCGATCACATCGTAATCTCCGAAAGTTTCGGATAATATCGGAATGAGAACACTATCCTCGTCCACTCTTATTTTAGCGGCTGTGTTCAGCATCCCTGACGATATCAACCGTTTTCTTGCGGTCTCCGCCATATGCTTCGGAACTCTGATGCACAATACCATGTGATCACCTTATGCGCCTGCAAATAATATAAATGGGTTGTTCCATAGATGTGTGATGAGCGAACTTATCTTTGCCGGCCTCGGACTGAGCGGCGTCGACGGGATGACCGTCAAAGCGCTGAACGCGCTGCGTGAATGTGACGTTATATTCGCGGAATTCTACACTTCCACACTGATAGGAACAAGCATCGGAGATCTGGAAAAGGCGCTTGGCAAAAAGGTCAAGATATTACACCGTGCACAGGTGGAAGAAGATGACGTTATTATCGAAACCGCGAAAACGGAACGCGTCGGTTTCGTCACCGCCGGCGACACCATGAGCGCCACGACTCACGTCGATCTTCTGATACAAGCGGCCGAGGAAGGGATACCGACGAAAGTATTGCATGGGGTTTCGATCTTCTCGGCATGCCCGACATCGCTGGGCCTTCAACCGTATAAGTTCGGACGTACCGTCACGTTACCTTTCATTGAGAACGGATATCAGCCTTGCTCCCCGTACGATCATCTTCTTGCCAATAAGAAGGAGGGGCTGCATTCGATGGTGCTTCTGGATATACGTGCGGACGAGATGAGATATATGACCGCGCATCAGGCGATCGAATGGTTATTGGAAGGAGAGAAGAAATGGAACGGAGGTCTCGTGACCGACGAGACGCTTATATGTGTCGCATCCCGGATAGGATCGAAAGAAGAGAAGGTCATTGCCGGATATCCGAAGGATCTTCTGAGAACGGACCTCGGGGAACCGCTGCACACTTTAGTGATACCTGGCACATTACATTTTATGGAAGCTTATGCATTAGTGCACCTTGCGGGTGCGCCCGAAAGCATCATTGAGGAAGAGGACTGAACACGCCGGATATCATGCTTTCCAGACGCTGTTCAGATCTATTCCGGAACGGACGTTCTTCCTTACGAGTTCGATCTTCTCTTTGTCTCTCGGATCTATTCTGGCTATGAGATGTTCGACCGTCTCCATCACATGCAGTGTATCTTCGTTCGTGATCATCACCGGCACGCCGAGTTCATCCGCTCTTGAGAGGACGGTATGCGACGGCCTTATCCCTCCGGTCACTATCATGCATGACGTATCGGTAGATAATGCGGCCAGTTGGATCTCCGTTCTGTCGCCTCCGGTTATCACAGCTTTGCGTCTCGACCTGCGCATATAACGTATCGCGGTCTGAGTGCTCATTGCACCCACAAGCATCGTTTCCACCACATTCTCCATCCCTTTCTCGCCTGCGACCACTTTCGCATCCATTCTCTCGGATATCTCCGACACCCTGAACGTCCTCAGTTCCGGCATCACCGGAACTTCTCCAAGCACCTTTATCCCGCGGTCCTCGAGTAACTTACGTTCCGGCGAATCGGAACATTTGTTCAGTACTACGCCGGACATCTTCAGTCCTCTTTTCTCACACAGGTCGCGGAACATGAACACTGTGTCTATGGACTGATATGATGAAGTTGAGACCAATATCACCGGCGCCTTCAGCGCCTCCGCGATGTCCAGATGCGAAAGGCCGTGCGTGCATCCGTTCGCGAAATCTTTGCTTCCCTCGATTATCATGAACTCTTTACCCTTGCACAGTTCGTTGTACCCCGCCACTATGTCATCCATGCGCGTCGGCTCGAATATGTTATACGAGAAAGGGGACAGTTTCTTTCCTTCCTCCAATTTTAGCACTTCCGCCATTAACGATGCGTCCTGATCCATCATCTCTTCGTTCACATTTATGAGACTCTCGCGGAACGGTTTGTAGTATCCTACCTTTCCCGGATAGTTCATCGCAAGTCCCAATGATATCACGGACTTCCCCGACCTTGCCCCCACAGATGCAAGATATACATTTTTCATTCACATCACCTTATCGTTGTTAAAGCATCTACCGCCCAGCTTCCTTCGTTCTTTTTTCCTACCATTACGGGATTGATTTCGAGTTCATATATCTCTGGGTTCTCCACCGCGATCTTCATCATCTTTCTCATTATATCTTTCAGCGAATCTATATCTGCCGGAGGCTTTCCTCTCGCCCCCGACAGCATCCTGTACGCTCTCGTTGATGTTATCATCCTGTCCATTTCGTCATCGGACATGGGTATCAGCGAGCGGGATATCTCTCCCATGATCTCCACATATATCCCTCCTAATCCGAACGCGAGCACCGGCCCGAATTGATCGTCACGGACCAATGATAATATCACTTCCTGTCCGGACACCATCTTCTGTATCGAGACGCCGTCGATCTTTGCGTCCGGAACGGTCATCCTGCATCTTACCGTCAGCGATTCGAAGGCCTCCCTTACGGCAGTCTCCGTCCTGACATTCAGAATGACCCCTCCGACGTCCGTCTTGTGCTGTATGTCCGGGGACACGATCTTCATCACCACCGGATATCCTATACTCTCGGCCGCGGCCACGGCATCGCGCGGCGTTGTTACGAGAGATTCCGGCGGCACCGGGACACCGTATGCGGACAGGATCGATTTTCCTTCCTCCTCCGATAAAGAGGACCTGAATTCATTTTTCGCGCGTTCCGTCAACTCCAGGACCTCGGACCTTCCCGACGTCCCGGGAAGCATCACACATTCCTTGTTCCCTCTCTCCGCGCGGGCCTTCCGCAGGAACGAAAGTGCGCGTACCGCCCTGTCCGGCGAAGAATAACACGGTACGCCGTGATCCCGCAGTATCGCCAATGCTGATTCGCATTCCCTTCCGCCTGCGAACGAAACGGTAATGGGTATCTTCAATTCATCTTTCATACCGCATATTGACCCAGCTATCGCTTTCAGGTCGGTGGTGTCAAGCGGTGACGAAAGCAGTGCGGCACCGCCCACCTTCTCGTCTTCGGCAACGATGCCGAGGGCGTCGATGATCATATCGTTCGTCGCGTCCCCGCGCACATCCACGGGATTGTTTGCACTCGCCACCGAGGGTATCGCCTTCCTTATCTTATCTCCGGTCTCCGGAGAGAGCGCAGCAAGCGAAACACCGAAATTATCGGAACACGCATCGGCCGCCATGACGCCGAGGCCGCCGGCGTTGGTTATCACCGCCACCCCTTCCTTCATCATCGGTTTGGACAACGCTATCGCCGACAGAGCGTCGAACATTCCGTCGAGATCGTTCACACGGATTATGTTCAGACGGTCGAACACCGCATCATAGACGGAATCGGATCCGGAGAGTGCTCCGGTGTGGGACGATGCCGCCATGGACCCTGCCGTCGACCTCCCCGATTTCAGCATGACGACGGGCTTGTCCGCTTTCAACACGGCATCCATGAATCTCTTCCCGTCGGTTATCCCTTCCGAATATACTCCGATGACCTTCGTATCGCCGTCTGCCCCGAAGTATTCGATCGCGTCCGCCTCGTCGATATCCATCTTGTTCCCCAGGGATACGAACTTCGATACGCCGCTGTTCGTATGTATGGACCAATCGAGCATCGTCGCCCCCACCGCTCCCGATTGCGAACAGAGCGATATCCCGCCTCTCGGCGGGAATAACGATGAGAATGTGGAGTTCAGATTCCGTTGTGTGTTGATCAGACCGAAACAGTTCGGACCCACCACTCTTATCCCGTGTTTCGCGGACACCTCCTTCAGCCTCAGTTCCAGCTCCCGGCCTTCGGACCCTTCTTCTTTGAATCCGGCGGTTATGACCACGACCGCTTTAACTCCCTTCCTGCCGAGCTTTTCCATTTCGTCTATCACTAAATTCGACTGAAGGGCCATTATCGCCAATTCCGGTGTTTCATCCAGAAGATCGACTGACGTCTCCGCTCTCAGCCCGCATATGGTCCCGCCTTTCGTGTTAATGGGATAGACCTTACCGGAATAACCGGAATTGATGATGTTCCTGATTATCATCCCGCCTACTTTATTAGGATCGGAGGAGGCTCCTACAACCGCCACGGAACCGGGAGAGAAGAACGTCCTCATGACCCTCCGAAGGGAATGAGGGGTTTTAATTTTTGTGAGAACACGGGAGGAGTAGTTTCGGTCGCTTTCGGAAATTGTTTTTCGATGTCTGGCTGCACGAAAATATAGGGTTTTTCCGAGAGTACTTTCGGCGACCTCCTCCGCTTCGGCTTATATACTCTGCCGATGATAGAGAATTGAAGACACGAAGATGCAATTCATCCCTGCATGACTTCCCTTCAGAGGAGAGAGATCCCATTCACATCCCAAAAAAATTTTGTTTCTCTCCTCTACTATTTTTATTATAATACTTTTATTTAATATATGTCTGTATATGCTTTATCGTCTCATCGGCCGGGAGATGACCATTGATGTCCTCTCCGACCGGACAGACAAATATGCACCTTCCGCATGGGGAGCAGCCTTTGCTTCTGAGGATCGCGGAGTATTCGACACACCTCTGCTTTTGTGTGATGCCAGTCGGATAACCTTCCGGGACGACCGCGTTCTGCGGACATTCCGAGACACACCTCATACATTCTGTACAGAGTCCTTCTTTCAGCGGACCGCCGTAAGGGAGCTCCGCCGTTGTTATCACGGAAGTGAACCTCATCCTAGGTCCGTTCTTCTTGGTGATCAGCATGTTGCTGATACCGAACGTCCCCATACCAGCCAGATATGCGGCATGCCTGTGCGAAAAGAATGACGAGGCATTCTTTCTCAGCCCTTCGATACCTTGATATCCGTCCCTTGAGACGAACGCCGCCGTGTGCCCCTCTATCTCCAGTTCCATGGCGATCCTTTGGGACGCATGGTCCAGCATTGAGTTGATGGTCCTGTAATGCTCTGAATAATACGATGACGGCGCTGTCGCAAGTATCGCCCTTGATACCGGTATACCTATCACGATGACCGAACGGGAGCCCTCCAGCATCGATGAGGGGTGTTCGTTCTCCGGTATGATCGTACCTACGAGACCGTCGGTCTCCCAGGCCTCTGCGTTCGCAACACCTATATCGACAATGCCCAGCGACCTTGCTGTCGATCTTATCGCATTCATCAATGCTTCGCGGCCCATGTCCTCGGAACATCATTTTTCCATAAATAGTATACGGAGCCAGAAGCGACACTTGAGACCGCGGCCGTTCTGAGCGCCGTTTATCCGTCAACGGTCCTGGCATGTGTCCATTGTGTCCTACCGCCGGCCACTGGGTGCGGTGATGAAATGATCCCGAATGAGGTTATTTATTCCATACAGAGAAGGGGTTTGTGGTTCATCCTGTGTTATATTCAGTACGGACACTCGCTGCAGTCGTGCGCACTGCATTCTTCGTTGTCGATCTGCCATTTAAGCGCCCAGTCCTTTACGGTCTTAATGGCCATAATGAGTTCTACCCCTCCTTCTGTGAGTTTGTATTCGCTCTTTAGAGGGATCGTGGATGCATCGACGATCCTTTTAATGAGTCCTTCCGCCTCCAACTCCTTAAGCCTTTGCGATAATATCTTGGGTGTCACTTCCATAAGTGTGTTCTTCAACTCTGAAAATCTCCTCATCTGATCCTGCCCTTTATAGAGCTCCAAAAGTATGAGAAAAGTCCAACGCTTAGCCAGGTAATCCATTGTCTTATAAACCGTGCAGTCGTGGTTCATATTATACAGTACGAAAGTTGGTAGATATATAATATTTGGTGGTGACCCCCCGACCTTAATGTAATTCTGTTGTAAAAGATAAAGGTTCAACTCAAATCGGCGTTAACTAATCTTTGAGTTGATTATATCATGTTCGTTGCATATAAATCGTATTATCTTTCAAAACAGTCTGAATATATTTGTTTTTGAGCCGAAAAAACAATAATAGGTACTATACGAACGATAGATGATTCATAATGAATCACGGCTGGCGTGAATCATGATGAATGAATCACGGCGGTGAAATGATGGCATCTGCGAATTCGGATCATGTTGATCTACCATACACGGAATGAACGGAGACCCAGGACGTCTGATGTGCCAGGCGGCCATACTGTATATCCGTGTCACCGGCCCGGTCGTCTCACGCATGCACGGACGGCTGAGGAAGAACGGCAAAGCCCGCAAGGGAACACCGATCGTCTACGGACGCAGGCTTATGACGGCGGTCCGGCCGGTCCTTGAGAGCCGGAAGCCGTTCACCGAGGACCCGGGGATTCCGAACAGAGCCTTGGAAGAAAAGGGAACAGCAGAGAGGAGGAAGAGCTCTGAGATCATGAGACCGCTGACGGGAACGTTCGGAGACCTGAGAATATCGAACGGCCCCATTCCGTCCTTGCTGACGCGGAGGACGGCAGAAACATAAATTTTCGCAGTATGCGATCGGAACGGACGGGACCATTCCCGCAGAGCGGAAATGACCGGAAGTGAGATCCCGGTCCTTTGAAGAACGACCGTCCGCATGCCGGACGTGCAACACTCGAAAATCCTGAAAGGGCGGCGTGGCGGCGGATGCTGTGAAGTGTGACGCCGCAGCGATCTGAGGGTACGTGATTGTCTATTATAATAATATTAACAGTGATGTATAGAGTGCGGACGCCGGGATTCGAACCCGGGCAAGCAGCTTGGAAGGCTGCGATCCTAACCAGCTAGATCACATCCGCGCGAAAGTCCGTAACTTTCTAAGACGTATATAACTATGATGTTCCCTGTCCCGGCATAACTGCCTTCCGCAGACCTGTCAGAACCGTTCCGTACAGTACGGACAGAACCTCGGCTGCTTCGGAAGTTCGAGTTCCTTCCCGCAATAGGGACATATCTTGAACATCAGCCCCTCTCCGGAGACGTTCCTGAGGATTTCGGGCCTCTTGCCGCACTCCCTACAGTATTTGAAAGGATGTTCGTTCACGGCACCGCAATGCGGGCATATCGCCATGACCCTCTTCTCTTTGTCATCGCCCTTTCTGCTCTGATCCGTGAGCTGCTTATACATCTGAGGGAACAGCAGCATACCGACGCCCATCGTCGCATCGTCCATGTTTCCGTATCGGGGAACAACTTTTTCTTTTTTCCTGTCGAACGCACATCGATAGGTTATTAATTCGTCACGCCGTTCGGCGACTATGCGACGTTCCGAGCCGGTCCTCACAGATCCGGACGATGTCAGGATCTGGAACAAGATAGACGATGACGGACACGAAGAGAAGAAAAAAATAAGGCAGCACGATAAACTGTCGATAATGGCGGTGGTGGACGATGCTCTGACCACCGGGAAGGAACTTCATTCCGCGGTCCTTGTGAAGATGCTTAGAAAGGCCGCGGCGGAAAAGATCAGCAATCTTGAGTCCGTTGCGATAAAGATACTTGACATGCGCAGACCCGGGGACATGTATCCTCTGATGGAGGCGGCGGACATTGTGCTGAAGGACGGCAACCTTGACATCTCGAGATCGCTCATGGAGCGCATGGAGAATGTTCCTGACACAGCGTTCAAGGAATATCTGGAAGGTATGCTGGCATCTCGTTCCGGTAATGAGACCGGAGCGCTGGAACATCTGATCCGTTCGAATGCGGTCGATCAGTCGTTCATCAGAACGTATGACCTTCTGATATCAATAGACCCGGGCAAGGGCTGGGATGTTCTCAGGAACATCCTTCTTATAATGTCCGGAGAAAGACCCGGAGAGGTACACGCCGATGATGCGGACCTCTTTGAACTGCAAGAGATATACGACAGATGGTACAACGGCGACCGGGGCAGCGCCAGAGAAAGACTGGAGACATCTGGAGGATTCTTATCCGGCCATCTGGATTTCCTTCTGGCCGCGGCCAGGATGACGGCCGATGTGGAGGAGTATGAAAGAAGCGCAGAGCTGTACGGCCGCATACTGGCACAGTATCCCAACATAGACAGCATAATCGTGGAGAGAGCGAACATCCTTACCGCGGCAGGCAGACGGAACGACGCTTTGACGCTGCTCGAGACGCTCAACGAAGAGAATGGAAGGAACAGGAATGTTATGGAATGTAAGCTGAGAGCGCTGGCATCAAAGAGCGCCGAAAAGGAGTTCCTGCCGTACTCCGAAGGATTCCTTGCTTCCGAACATGGTGATAAGGCGGCCCATATTCTCGTATGCGACCTTATGTCGGGGATCGGTATGTATGAGGGATCCGGCAAGATACTAAGCATGCTGGTATCCATGTTCCCTTATGATCTGGATATCCATCTGAAGATCGCAAACAATGAGATCAGACTGGGCAGATACACATCGGCGCTGAAGGCCGCCGACCGGATCGTCAAATTATCGCCCAAGGCCGCGGACGGCCATTGCCTGAGAGCGAAGATCCACCTGAACTACGGAAGGCTGAAGAGCGCCATGAAGGAGGGAGAGAGAGCATTGAGACTGGATCCCGGTCATATCGGGTCGCTGATAGTTATGAAGGACCTGCGCATACAGCTGAAAGAATATGACAGATCGCAGGAGATGTGCCAGCGTATACTTATGATGGACCCGGCGAATGCGGATACCGTCCTGGACCTTGCATATTCGCTTGACATGCTGGGTAAGAGACAGGAGGCGGTTGAGGAATACAAGAACGCCTTACGGCTTAGGAACGATGCCGGCGTTCTGTCGGCGATATTGGCCTCCCTGATAAAAAGGAACAGACCGGAAGAGGCAGCCGATATCGCAAAGGAGTTCGTATCCGATGAAGA
>JGI24705J35276_12237881_pt1 | contig 13815 bp, 15 predicted proteins | sample TergutNt197P4_FD_35276 | JGI IMG/M metagenome (IMG submission 35276) | reverse complement strand
AGATGCCTTTGAAGGTCGGATTCGCGCAGGCGTTTGATCGAACCGCCCAGCGCGGATTCTTCGATGACGACGTCGGGGTCGATGCCCTTGGCTTGGATCGAACGGCCTTTCGGGGTGTAGTAGCGCGCTGTGGTGAGTTTGATCGCGCCGGAGTTGGTTAGCGGGAGGGTGGTCTGTACCGACCCCTTGCCAAAGGTGCGCGTCCCCATGATGGTCGCGCGTTTGTGATCCTGGAGCGCACCCGCGACAATTTCGGAGGCTGAAGCCGAGCCGCCGTTGACCAGCACGATCATCGGCACTTCGCGCGCCCAGGGTGGCAGTGCGCGCAGGAAATCGCCGCCGCTGCCATACATGTAATCGCCCGCCGTGGCGCGGTATTCGCGCTGGGCGCCCGGAGTGCGCCCGTTGGTCGTCACAACCGTTGCGCCTTCCGGAAGGAAGGCGGCAGAAACGCCAATCGCGCTGTTGAGCAACCCACCCGGGTCGTTGCGCAGGTCGAGCACCAGACCCCTGAGTTTTCCATCCTTGCCCAACCTGGCAAGGTGTTCGACCATCGACTTGGCGGTGTTCTCCTGGAATTGGGTCACGCGCAGGTAGCCAAAGCCGGGTTCGATCAGTTTGGATTTGACGCTCTGCACTTTGATGACTTCGCGCGTCAGGGTCACGACGATCGGCTGCTGTTCTCCCTTGCGCGCCAGCGTCAGGGTCACCTTGGTCGAGGGCTTGCCACGCATGCGTTTGACCGCTTCTTCAAGGGTCATGCCCTTGGCAGGGGTCTCGTCGATCTTGACGATCAGATCGCCCGCCTGAATGTTGGCGCGGAAAGCGGGCGTGTCTTCGATCGGGGAGACGACCTTGACGAAACCTTCTTCCAGGCCGACTTCGATGCCGAGGCCCCCGAATTCGCCCTGGATGCCGACCTGAAGTTCTTTCAGCGCCTCGGCATCGAGATAGGCCGAGTGCGGGTCGAGCCCGCTCAACATGCCGGAGATGGCCTGTACGATCAGTTGTTTGTCTTCGACCGGCTCGACGTAATCTCGCTTGATGACGCTGAACACCTCGGCAAAGGCGCGCATGTCTTCAACCGGCAGGGGTTGGAGCGGCCCAAGCCTGTCGGCATTGGCGGAAAAATTCAGACTGAGCATGATGCCGAGAACGACGCCTGTCAGCATCAGGCCGGCCTGTTTCAGTTTATTGTTTGGCATGGGGACTCCAAGAGAAAATCCACGGGCTATCTGAGCCTCACCCATTGCATTGGGTCTATGGCCTGTCCCCGGTGGCGAATTTCGAAGTATAGGCCGGATTCTGACTCCGATCCGCTTGCGCCGACGCTGGCAATTGCCTCACCTGTACGCACGACCTTACCGACTTCTTTGTAAAGGGCATCATTATTACCATAAATGGACAGGTAGCCGCCGCCATGATCGACAATCAGCAGATTGCCATAACCGCGAAGCCAGTCCGAGTAAACGACCGAGCCACCGCTGACGGCCCGTACCTGGGCGCCACGGGCAGCACGGATGAAAACGCCACGCCACGCCGTGCCTTGTCCGGCGCGCGGCGCGCCGAACCTGCCGACGAGTTGACCGGCAACCGGGAAATTCAGTCTACCGCGTAACTGGGCAAAACCTGTGTCGTCCTGCGTTGGTTCAGGGACTTCCCGGACAGTGCCGACGACCGGCTCGGCGGCGCTATTTTTGCCAATGTTCGGAGAATGTTCCACTCCGGCATCCGCCACGTTGTTCTTTCGCGTCCGCGCGTTCGCGCGCGCCCTCTCCCGCTCGCGCCTTGCGGCAGCCGCCCGCGCTTCGGCTTCAGCAGCACGTTGCACCAGCGTGTTGACGACCTGGGTCAGACGCTCTTCGTCGGCCTTGAGTACAACTATTTTTTCCCGCTGCGTTTTCAGCGTCGTCTCGATTTTTTCAAGGGTTTCACGGCGGCGCGCGTAGGATTCTTCCTGTTTTTCCTGGCGCTTGCGCCGGTCATCCTCAAGGCGGGCCAGGGTTGTGCGGCGAGTATTGACTTGCTGGGCGTGTTCGGCCTTGAGCCGCAGGTCGTCCCTCAGACCTTCAATCAGTTCGAGGCGGGCGCGACCAAGGCGTTCGAGATAATAGGTATCGCGCACGAACTGGTTGGGGTCGCGCGCCGCCAGCAAGGCGGCAACGTCGTTGGCCGCGCCGTATATGTAGTTTCGTCGCAGCCACTCGGCCAGTTCATCCTGGCGGGCGGCGATGCGCTCTTCGAGTTCATGCTGTCCGGCTTCGAGTTCGGCAAGCTGGCGACTGACGTCAGCGTGTTCGGTCATGACCTGGCGCAAGGCGCGCGTAGCTTTTGAGACTTCGCGCTCGACATCCGCCACGGCGCGCACCGCTTCGGTTTGCATGGCTTCGGTTTTTTCCACGTCTCGCCGCAAATCTCCAAGGCGGCGCTCGATGTTCTTGAGTTCGGAACGCTTGGCGTGGATTTCGGCCTTGCTCGACCCGCCTGTCGCCTTGCTTGTCTTGGCTGCCTTGGCAGTGCCGGCCTTGGTAGTTTTGGCGTTCTTGCCCTGTCCGCCCGTCGCCTTGCTAGCCTTGGAAGTTTTGCCCTGCGCGCTCGCTGGTCTGGCATGCAGCGGATCGGATAACCCCATCCCGGCCCATATCACCAGTGCAAAAACCCAAACCAATACGCGTCGAATCGAAAAAGCGGCCACGACAAAACGAAACGCTCACCCCCCGGCCTTGCCCTGGTTGGCCACAGCGGCCTGGGCAGCGCGGATGGTGTTTTCGTCGGCAAGGTAGTAGCTCTTGATCGGGCGCAGGTTGGCGTCCAGTTCATAGGCCAGCGGCTGCGCGGTCGGGATGTTGAGCCCGACGATGTCCGCCTCGCGGATGCCGTCAAGATACTTGATGAGCGCGCGCAGGCTGTTGCCGTGCGCGACAATCAGGACGCGCCGACCGGCCAGGACTTGTGGCGCTATCACGGCCTCCCAGTACGGCACGACGCGCGCCACGGTGTCGCGCAGGCATTCGGTACGCGGAAACGCCGACTTGGGGAGCAGGGCGTAACGGGGGTCGTCGACGACGAGCCGGGGATCGCCCTCTTCCAGCGGTTCGGGTGGGATGTCGTAGGAACGCCGCCAGACCAGCACCTGTTCGTCACCATACCTGGCGGCCATCTCGGTCTTGTTCAGCCCTTGCAGGCTGCCGTAATGGCGCTCGTTCAGCCGCCAGGAGTGTTCGACCGGCAGCCAGAGTGCATCGAGTTCTTCGAGCACGACATTGAGCGTCTTGTTGGCCCGCTTGAGAACCGAGGTAAACGCCAGGTCGAAACGGTAGCCCTCGCGCTTGAGCAACTGCCCGGCGACCTGCGCCTCCGCGACGCCCTGTTCGGTCAAATCGACATCCGCCCAGCCAGTAAAGCGGTTTTCTTTGTTCCAGACAGATTCGCCGTGGCGAAGCAGCACAATTTTGAACATGAGCCAATGATCCGGGAAAGGGGTTTAAAAAGGGCAAAAACGTTCGATCTATCGTATACTAATGGTTTTTACGCTGTTTTTTCCTGTCGCCCCCTGAAATGAGACGCCCTTGGCGTGAAGCTCGGCGTTAAAGGCAAGCATGCGGCGTACCTTGTATTATCCATCAACACTACCCTCGGAGCATTTTTTACGTGGAGTTTCTGCAACAAAACCTGATTTGGGTCGTCTTGGCTGCGGGTTCGGGCGCATGGCTGCTCGTTGAGTTCATCCGCCAGCAGCGCGACAAAAGCCAGCTTACGCCCGTCGAGGCCACCCTGCTCATCAACCGCGAGGACGCGGTAGCGCTCGATGTGCGCGCGCAGGGCGACTTTGAAAAGGGGCATTTGCCCAGCGCCCGCCACTTGCCGTTGTCCGATTTTGAACGCCGTGGCTCGGAACTCGAAAAATTCCGTGCCCGCCCGCTCATCCTTTATTGCAACAGCGGGGCAACTTCGGCCAAGGGCATTGCCGCCCTGAAAAAAGCGGGGTTCGAGAAGCTCTACAACCTGCGCGGGGGGCTGTATGAATGGGAAAAAGCCGGATACCCGATCACCCGCAAGAAAAAATGAGTGGGGTCGCCGCCATGCCCATGTCGCCCGTGAAGATGTATACGACCGCCGTTTGCCCGTACTGCCAGCGCGCCGAACAGCTTTTGCGCGCGCGGGGCGTGGTTGAGATCGAAAAAATTCGGGTCGATCTCGACCCGGCCATTCTCGAAGAGATGATGCGGATCACTGGCCGCCGCACGGTTCCCCAGATTTTCATTGGCGATTATCATGTCGGCGGTTGCGACGATCTCCAAGCCCTCGACAGCGAAGGGCGCCTGACCGCCCTGCTGGACGGGCAAAACATCTGAATCTGCCGTATTCTTCTTTTTTTTCAAGACAGGCTTCACTCCTTCAATCAAGCACAGGACGCCAACATGACCGACAATACTCAGACCACCGACAATCCGCCCGTCTTCGCAATCGAAAAAATCTACGTCAAGGACCTTTCGCTCGAAGTCCCCAACGCGCCGCAAATTTTCCTTGTCCGCGAAGCCCCGCAAGTCAACGTCCAGCTTCGCACCGAAGGCAGCCCCGTTGAAGCCGGGGTCTACGAGGTCAAACTCACCATCACCGTCGAAGCCACCCTGAGCGGGGATCGCACCCTTTTCCTGGTCGAAATCACCCAGGCCGGTATTTTCCGCATTCAGAATGCGCCCGAAGAGGAACTTGAACTGATACTGGGCATCGGCTGCCCGAACATCATCTTCCCCTACGCGCGTGAAACGATCTCGGACGCTGTGACCCGTGCCGGCTTCCAGCCAATGCTGCTCGCCCCGGTCAACTTTGAAGCCCTTTTCCAGCAATCGCGCCAGGACGCTGGCATGACTCAGAACACACCGGTACAGTAACCTGCAGCCGCAACCAACGAGGGGGAAACTCCATGATCCGCCCCGCCATCCTTGCCGCCGGACTGGCCTTGCTGGCCGGTTCGGCTCAGGCTATCGACTATGCCTCCGTCGCCCGGAACGCGATCCTTTTCGAGACTTCCTCCCTTCAGGCCCGCAAGCTCGCCATTATCCGCCCCGGTACGCCGGTGGAAGTGGTGGTGACGAGTCCCGACCTGCAATGGGTGAAAGTGCGCGACCCTTCCGGCGCTATGTCGTGGATCGAAGGCAATGCCCTCAGCAAACAGCGCACCGTGCTCGTCACTGCTGAACAGGTAGCGGTACGGCGCGAGGCGAATGAACGTTCCCCTGTGGTTTTTGAAGCCGTCCGCGAGGTCGTGCTCGAACTCGTTTCCTCCGACCCAAGCGGATGGGTCAAGGTGCAACACGCCAGCGGCGACAGCGGCTTTTTACGTTCCACCGAGGTATGGGGGCTTTGAGCCAGCGCCAGCGGATACGCATCGCTGTTTTCGGAGCCGGTGCATGGGGCACGGCGCTGGCGCAGGTATTTTCTGCCGTCCATGAAGTCTGCCTGTGGGGGCGCGAGGCCGACAACATCGAAACGATGCGCCGCGAGCGGGAAAACAAACTCTTCCTGCCCGGCATCGCCTTGCGGCCCGAACTGGAATTCAGCGCCGATTTCAGCCAAGCCGCCATCGGCGCGGACCTGCATCTCATCGCGACCCCGCTGGCCGGACTGCGCGAGGCCGTGCGCGCCCTGCGCGAGCTCCAACAGCCTTCCCCCGTCGCACCGCTCATCTGGGTATGCAAAGGGCTGGAAGCCGATAGCGGCAAGCTACCGCACGAAATCATTGCCGAGGAAATGGGCAAGGACACAGCCTGCGGCCTGCTCACTGGCCCCAGTTTCGCCGCCGAAGTCGCGCGCGGGCTGCCCGCAGCCGTCGCGCTGGCCTCGAACAGCCCCGGTTTTGCCACTGACTGGGTGCACAAGCTGCATCAGCCGAAATTCCGGATATATGCCAACGATGACGTCATCGGCTGCGAAACCGGCGGCGCGCTCAAGAACATCTTTGCCATCGCCGCCGGGGTATCCGACGGCATGGGTTACGGCCTCAACGCGCGAGCCGCGCTTATCACCCGAGGGCTGGCCGAAACCGCCCGGCTCGCGGGCGCGCTCGGCGGACGCCACGAAACCCTGATGGGGCTGGCCGGCATGGGCGACCTCATCCTCACCAGTACCGGCGACCTTTCCCGCAACCGCCAGGTCGGTCTGGCGCTCGCCGCCGGAAAAACCCTCCCTGACATTCTCGCCGGACTCGGTCATGTGGCCGAAGGCGTTTCAACCGCTCGCGAAGCTGTCCGGCTCAGTCACCGTCTCGGCGTGGACATGCCGATCTGTACCTGCGTGGATGCCCTGCTGCATGGCAGCGTCAGCCCCCATGAAGCGGTGGAGAGGTTGCTGGCGCGCAACCCGAAACAGGAATGGTGGCGCGCTTGAGCGCCGCCAATACCTCGTCCGCCCGTCACCCCGCCCCCGCAAACCCGCTCTGCCGCCAAGCCTCGTACACCACCAGCGCCACAGCATTCGACAGGTTGATACTGCGGTTGCCGGGATACATCGGGATACGCAGCCGCTGCAAAGGCGGCAATTCCTCCAGCACCGCGTCCGGCAAACCACGGGTTTCAGGGCCGAAGAGCAACACGTCGCCTTCAGCGTAAACCACGCGGTCGTAACGCTCGCCGCCGCGCGTACTCAGGGCGAACATCCTCCGCCCGGCAAATTGCGCCCGACACGCGGCCCAATCCGGATGCACGGTCACATGGGCGAGGTCATGGTAATCCAGCCCCGCGCGCCGCATTTGGCGGTCGGAGAGATCGAAGCCAAGCGGCTCCACGAGATGAAGCCGCACCCCGCCATTGGCGGTAAGGCGGATGACATTGCCAGTATTGGGCGGTATCTCCGGCTCAAAGAGAATGACGTCGAACATGTCAGAATTTTTTAGATCACAACCCCCGCCCCGTGCGCCAATTTATCCGCCCAATAGCTCGAACGTACCATTGGCCCGCAGGCGGCGTTTCTGAAGCCCATTTTCTGCGCTTCGGATTCAAAGAGCTTGAAGGTATCGGGATGGACGTAGCGCAGTACCGGCAGGTGGTCGGCAGACGGCTGCAGGTATTGACCGATGGTGAGCAGGTCGACTCCGTGCTCGCGCAAATCACGCATCGTTGCGAGGATTTCGTCGTCGTTCTCGCCCAGGCCAACCATCAGGCCCGATTTGGTCGGGACGCCTGGGTAGCGCGCCTTGAAGCGTTCGAGCAGGACGAGGGAGACGGCGTAATCCGCGCCGGGGCGAACCTGGCGGTAGAGGCGCGGTACGGTTTCGAGGTTGTGGTTGAGAACGTCGGGAAGGTCGTCCGCGAAAGCGTCGAGCGCAATATTTTCGCGCCCGCGAAAATCGGGCGTCAGTATTTCGACGGCGGTTTGGGGCGAGGCGGCGCGAATGGCGCGGATACAGGCGGCAAAATGCGCCGCGCCGCCATCGCGCAGGTCGTCGCGGTCGACCGAGGTGATGACCGCGTAGGCGAGTTTCATGTCCGCAATGGTCGCCGCCAGCATGGCGGGTTCTTCGGGGTCGGGCGCGGCGGGACGGCCATGACCGACATCGCAGAACGGGCAGCGCCGGGTGCAGATGTCGCCCAGGATCATGAAGGAGGCCGTGCCTTTGCCGAAACATTCATGAATGTTGGGGCAGGAGGCTTCTTCGCATACGGTATGAAGCTGGCGACCACGCAGGGCGGATTTGATTTCGTTGAAGCGCCCGAGTTCATCGCCGGAGCCGATTTTCACCCTGATCCATTCCGGCTTCTGCAGGCGCGGCGCGGGGACAATTTTGATCGGGATGCGAGCCGTTTTGTCGGCTCCGCGCTCTTTGCGAGGGGGCGTAGTCATCGTCGTTCCGGTTGGGTTGGCATCAACGTCAGGCAGCTTCCATCGCCGCCACCGGTGGCAACAAACGCTGAAGATGGCCGAGCAGACGGGAGCCTACGGCATCCACGTCGTCCTGGATGCCGAAATCGGCAAGCCGTGTGCTTCTCAGGCCGGCGTAGCCGCAAGGGTTGATCCATGAGAAAGGCGTGAGATCGACATTCACGTTGAGGGCAAGACCATGATAGCTGCATCCACGCTTGACCCGCAGGCCGAGCGCGGCGATTTTCGCGTCATTGATGTAGACACCGGGCGCACCGCGTTTGCGTTCGGCCTGCAGCCCATATCCGGCCAGTGTGGCAATGACGGACTCTTCCATCAGGCAGACGAATTCGCGCACCTTGACCCGTCGGCGGGGAAGGTCGACGAGCAGGTAGGCTACGAGCTGGCCGGGAGCATGGCAGGTGATCTGGCCTCCACGGTCGATGCGCACAATAGGAATCCCAGCGGGGTTTTGCAGCAGGTGCGCGGAATTGCCCGCCTGACCGAGCGTAAAGATGGGTGGGTGTTCGAGCAGCCAGATTTCGTCTGGCGTTTGGGCGTCGCGCGTAGCGGTGAAGCGCTTCATGGCCTCGAGCGTGGGGGCGTAGTCTGTCAGCCCCAGGCGCTTGACGCGCAAGCCGCCATCGTCGTTCACAGCGCCACCTTGACCAGCGGATGCGCGGCCAATTCGCGGTAAAGCGCATCGACCTGCGCTTGCGAATGGGCGCGGAAGGTGCAGGTGAGCGACAGGTAATTGCCTTTGCCCGACGTGCGCATCTGCGCCGTGGCAGGGTCGAAATCGGGGGCATGGCGCAACACGGTTTCGAGAATCGCCTGTTTGAAGCCCTCGGCGTTCGCGCCCATGACCTTGATGGGGAAGTCGCAGGGATACTCGATAAGGGTGGGGCGGGTCACAACAGGCTCTTGAACCACAGCATGATTGCGTCCCATGTCCGCCCAAAGAAACCGGCCTGCGGCACATCCGAGAGCGCCACGACCGGGAAACTCCCGTAGAGTTCGCCATCGACGGTGAGCGTGAGGGTTCCGATCTCCTGCCCTTTCATCAATGGCGCAAGCACCGGCTGGCGGCTCTCCAGAACGGGTTCGATCTTGTTGGCCTTTCCCTTGGGCAAGGACATGATCAGGTCATCCGTAAAACCTGCGCTGACCATTTTTTCCGTACCCTTCCATACTCTGAACTGCGACAGGGGTTGATCTGCAGCATAAATTCGCATCATGTCATGGGACAGGAAGCCGTAGTTGAGCAGTTTGAGCGATTCCTGCGCGCGAGCGATGTCGGAAGAGGTTCCAAGGACGACCGAAACCAAGCGGCGCGACCCGCGCAGGGCGCTGGCCACCAGGCAATAGCCAGCTTCCTTGGTTTGCCCGGTTTTCATGCCGTCGACCGTGGGATCGATGAACAGCAGACGGTTACGATTGGACTGCTGGATGCGGTTGTAGGTAAAGGATTGGATCGAGTACAGGGGATAATAGTCCGGAAAATCCCGAATGATCGCGCCGGCAAGAGTCGCCAGGTCGCGCGCGGTGGTGTAGTGCTGGGGATGAGGCAAACCATTGGAATTCATGAAATGGGTGTCCTTCATGCCCAGACGCCCGGCTTCCCGGTTCATCATCGCGGCAAAATTCTCTTCGCTGCCGCCGAGCAGTTCGGCGAGCGCAACACAGGCATCGTTGCCCGATTGCACGATGACGCCCCGGATCAGGTCGCTCACCGCGACCGGCGTCCGGGGTTCGATGAACATGCGCGAGCCTTCCTGTTTCCAGGCCGCAGTAGAGACCTGCGCCTCCTGCCCCTCTGTGATCGTCCCCGCCTTGAGCGCCTTGAAGGTCAGGTAGGCCGTCATCAGCTTGGTAAGCGAAGCAGGCTCGACCCGGCTGTCGGGGTCATTTTCGGCCAGTACCTGACCCGTCGCATGGTCAATCAATATCCAGGATTTGGCCGCCAGCACCGGCGCAGGGGTCGGCTGCGCGGAGTCGGCATGAAATGAAGCGGCAAACAGGAAAATGAATAAAAAACACGAAAAAAAGCGGAAAAACGAAAAGCTGGACATCATTTAAGTCCCGAAAAATTTCTGAAAGCGAGTTGGAATTATAGGCCGTTATACGGACAGCGCGTAACAGAATGCCGCTGTCTTTTTTATCCGCCTATTGGTAAACGAAGCGATTCCCGGTTAGATTAGCGGGCAAGTTTTTCCTGCCTCAACCCTCTCTCCGCCCCCTCCATGAACCCCACGACACTCCAGGCCATCGGTACGCTCCTGTTTGCCATCGCCATCCTGCATACTTTTTCCGTCGGCTTTATCTCGCGGCTGGCAAAGCGATACCCTACACACGCGGGGTTGTGGAAACTGTTCGCCGAAGTGGAATTCGTCTTCGGTTTCTGGGCCGGCATATTGATCGTTTTCACCGCGCTGACTGCCATTGGGACGGAGAAAGGTCCTTTCCACGCCGTCACGGAATATCTGGAAAAGCGCAGCTTCATTGAACCCCTGTTCGTGTTGGCCATCATGATCGTCGCAGCCAGCAGGCCGGTGCTCCTCTTTGCCTCCGCTATCGTGCGAGCCGTCTCCCGGCGATTGCCCATGCCGCGCGCCATCGCGTTCCATTTCACCATCCTGACCGTAGTTCCGGTGCTGTCCTCCTTCATCACCGAGCCCGCCGCCATGACCTTGGCCGCGATGATCCTGAGAGATGCCTACTACCGCAAGGGGATGTCTTCGCGCCTGATGTACGCCACCATCGGCGTATTGTTCGTCAATATCTCCATCGGCGGCACGCTCACCCACTTTGCGGCCCCGCCGGTGCTGATGGTAGCGAAAACCTGGCAGTGGGACAGTTGGTTCATGCTGTCCCATTTCGGCTGGCGCAGTGCGTTGGCCGTCTTCGTCAATGCACTGGCCGTCAGCCTCATTTTCCGCAAGGAATTGCTCCGGTTCGAGATCGAAGAGCACAATGATGGACACAGCGACATCCCCATCCCGGTCACCGCCCTGCACCTGGCGTTCCTGTTTCTGATCGTGCTCTTCGCCCATCACCCGCACGTTTTTCTCGGCGTCCTGTTGTTGTTCCTGGCGTTTGCCCATGCCTATCCCCGTTTCCAGGATCATTTGATCCTGCGCGAAAGCCTGATGGTGAGTTGCTTCCTGGCCGGACTGGTGACGCTCGGCGGACAGCAGTCGTGGTGGCTGCAACCGCTGCTCTCATCGATGAGTTCCACCACCGTGTATTACGGGGCCACGGCCCTGACGGCGGTCACGGACAACGCCGCCCTCACCTATCTGGGCTCATTGGTGCAGGGTTTGTCGGACGAATTCAAGTACGCGCTGGTGGCGGGCGCAGTCACGGGCGGCGGACTCACGGTGATCGCCAACGCTCCCAACCCGGCGGGGATGTCCATCCTGCAAGGGCACTTCAAGGACGGCAAGGTCAGCCCGCTCGGCCTGTTTGCCGCCGCCGCCCTGCCGACCCTGGTAGCTATTGCCGCGTTCCGACTTCTATGAGTAACTATGAGTAATAGAGGGACATAAACAAGGCCACCTGAGAAGGTGGCCTTGTCATCAAGCTTGCTGTGTCGTTTCAAAACGCGCGCTTAGCGTTTGCCTCGCCTACCTCCTCTACCGAAATTATCGTAGCAAGCCCCCGGCTCGCCTGCCATGCAGCCCGGCCCGTAGCCCTGCATGCCTGCGCCACAGCCTCCTCCCATCCAGCCGCCGCCGCGCATGGGCTGCATAAAACCGGCTGTTTCAGCGTCGAATACCGTTTTCTGAGCCGCGTTCAACTTGCCGTAAAACACTTCAACCGACTTGCGCATATCGGCCAGCATGGCCGCGCGCTTCTTGCTGAATTCTTCCGCGCGGTTCAGGCGCTCGATTGCCGTCTTGGGCACTCCGGCATTACGCCTGTTCTCCATTTCCTTCAGCATGACCTCGGCGCGGGCCTCAGCGGCTTTCTTGAAATCCGCCCAGGCCGGTTTCTGCTCAGAGGTCAGCGCCAGCGCGAGTTCAAGCCGCGCCAAATGCACTTCCACCCGTTGGCTCATCCGCTCCTTGACCAGTTCCGGATCGGCATTGCGCCAACCATATCCGCCGCCGCCGCCCCATCCTTGAGCCAGCGCCGCGCCGCCGAGCAGGGTCGTTGCCGCCAGCGCGGTAACAAGCGATGTTTTGATCCAGGATTTCATATGTATCTCCTCTCCGTTGGGTTGGGGGTCGGTTCGCCCATAGTTCCGGGGCGACAGGCACATTTAACTCCGGAAAACGAAAGCGGAAAATCGTTAATTTGAAGCAATATGTTTCCAACAGGCCGATTGATACATAAGGATACAAATCAATCCCACATCCGCCTAAGATGCGCAAAAAACCGCCTACGAAGGAGAACTTCCCATGTCCGGCCAAGACCATATCCTGATCGTCGACGATGATCGGGACATCCGCAGCCTGCTCGCCGACTATCTCGAAAAGCAGGGACTGCGCTGCTCCACCGCCGCTGATGGCCGCGAAATGCGCGCCGCGCTGGAGAGCCACCGCATCGATCTGATCGTGCTCGACATCATGATGCCGGGAGAGGACGGCCTCACCCTGTGCCGCAACCTGCGCGCCAGCGACTCCCCCAATGCCGTCACGCCCGTGCTGATGCTGACCGCGCGCGGCGAGGACATGGATCGCATCATCGGCCTCGAAATGGGCGCGGATGACTATTTGCCGAAACCTTTCGTCCCACGCGAACTCTATGCCCGTGTCCGGGCCATCCTGCGCCGCGCCCGCGCCCTGCCTCCGAACATGGCCGCCGCGCCCGCCGCGCGGGGGCGCGAGCTGCATTTCGCCCACTGGCGGCTGGACACCGTCGCCCGCCACCTCATCGACCAGGACGGGACCATCGTTGCCCTGTCCGGAGCCGAATTCCGCATTCTCAGCATTTTCCTTGCCCATCCCCAGAAAATACTTTCACGCGATCAACTGATGGAACTCACCCAAGGGCGAGAGGCCGATGTCTTCGACCGCTCCATCGACCTCCTGATCAGCCGTGTACGCCAGCGGCTCAATGACAGCGCGCGCGAACCGGCCATCATCAAGACCGTGCGCAATGAGGGTTACGTGCTTGCCTGCGAAGTCACCCAGGCCGGAGCCGCAACATGATAAAACGCTTCTGGCCCCGCAGCCTGTTTGCGCGCCTGATGCTGATCTGGCTGATCGGCATCAGCCTCGTACTGGCCGTCAGCATCGCCATTTTCATCAATGAACGGGATCGCGCCTGGTCTGAAGGTTTTGCACGGGAAATCGCCTCCAACGCCGACATCCTTGACAAGCTCGCGCCAGAAGAGCGACAGCGCACATTCAAGGACGAGGAACATGGGTTTGGCCGGCGAGGCCGCATGCGCCTCGGCCTGGGCCTACCCAAGCATGCCCAGCCGCTCCCCGGCAACCATCCCCTGTTGTCGGCACTGCGCGAAGCCATGCCCGAGCGCCAGCCCGCCCTATACACCCATCAACGCGAAAGAGAGCATTACCTTCCCGGATACGAGCCTCTGATCGTTTCCGTGAATCTGGCAGACGGCTCCATACTCGCTGCCCGCCTGCGCGGGGCATACCGCCCGCCCAACCATTTGGCCATGTTTTCCCTGTCTTCACATGCCTCGATCATGGCCAGCGCGTTTTTCGCCCTGATCATTGGCATTGGCATCCTTACCTGGATCAGCGTGCGTATCGCCACCCGGCCACTCTCGAATCTGTCCGCTGCCGCGCGCGCCCTCGGCGAAGACCCTGAACGCGCACCGCTCGAACCCGTCGGCCCCACCGAAGTCATTCAGGCCACGGAAGCCTTCAACCAGATGCAGCAGCGCATCACCGCCCATATGCACGAGCGCACCCGCATCCTTGCCGCCATCTCTCACGACCTGCAAACCCCCATCACCCGTCTGCGCCTACGCGCCGAAAT
>JGI24705J35276_12237882_pt1 | contig 13818 bp, 9 predicted proteins | sample TergutNt197P4_FD_35276 | JGI IMG/M metagenome (IMG submission 35276) | reverse complement strand
GTTTACAGGTTGATTCCTGTGAATGATTATCTGTTGAACCCGGAACACTATCCGAACATAACAACTGAAGATGAAAAAAAGTTATTACAGTTCAATACGGATACGAGGGGGATAATTGACAAGACCTCCCCCTGGCCCCCTCCAAAGGGGGATAATTGACAAGACCTCCCCCTGCCCCCTCCAAAGGGGGATAAAATGGGATGATTGAAAATTTTACATTTTGACTTTTTCGACAAATTTCCCTTCTTCAGTGTAATATTTCCATGTGCCTTTGGGTTGACCTTTGGAATATTTGCCGCGCACTTTTAGGACGCCGTTTTCGTAGTATTCATGGTATTTTCCATGCCGTCGTCCGTCCTTGATTTCAGATTTGGTTTTGATTGCACCGTCCGGATAGTATTCGCGATAGAGATTACCTTGAAATTTTTCAACATAAAATCGCTGAAGTTCTTCCAAAATTTCTTTTTCGGTAGCTACGGCATCTTCATCATCCGTATCTTCTATCACAGGCTCTTCCGTGTATGTACGATAATTCAGTACAAGATGCATGGGGATACGGCGCCGGTCGCCGGTTATTTGAAGTCCCATCGTGGGAAACGATAACGCAATGTCTTTGTTTGTGTTAAGGTCGTTCCATGATTTTGTGTTAAAAACAGGTCTCAACAAGGGGAAAAACTTTGCTGTATTAATATACAGGAAATAAGTGGAATACTTTTCGACTTGTCCCAAAACATGCAAAAAATCAGGGTCATTGTGCAGGATATAACCTTGTTCGTAATCTGCAATAAATGAAAGCAGGGTTGCCGGTTTGTTGCTGAATACCACATAATCATTGATATAGGTATAATAAGGTTTTTCAAATTTATCAAACATCTTTCCGAAAAAGAGAGAGAAGAAACCTTTCAATTCGACATAGTTGATATCATAATCTTTATAAGTTACTTTTTTTACATTAACCGGCGTACGTCTTTTGACATTCCTTTCAACAGAGGCCATTTGTTCCTTCGCCTGATTTATATTTTTTGCCTGTATGCACAGCACCATTTCTGTGTCGTAGCCCAACAAACCGGGTTCGAGTTCGATTAAGGCAAATTCGCCGGACATCCAACTAAGAAATTCCTCTTCAAGTGAAAGTCCGAAGGTGGATTCGATTTTCCGGTATGATGTCTGATAGGTTGCGTAGAAATCCGGATTATTAGCCAAAAGCGCTTTTTCGAGTTCTTTCAGGAAAGCAGCCGGAGTGTCAAAACTGATATTTGTGTAAAATGCAGTCCTTGCGGACAGGATTTGATGCGCTTTCATTTCCTTTTTCCCCGAATGAAGCAAGGCTGAAATATAGGGATCAACCGTGTCATTCAGCAGTGTGTATCCTTCTAAGTCAAACTTATCATTGGAGGTATTGAAACTTAATCCGGCGTATGCCATAGAGCGGCATAATGCCGACATATATTCATTCTCTTTGCTGTTATACTTTTCTAAAAATAACGGCAGACGGGCATATTGTACATAGATGCGGAACAAGTTTTTATCGCCTGTTAACTTGTCGGCTTCCATAAAGAGAGGGTCAAGACCTATAAGTGGATCGTTTCGTTCGTTGATGGAAGCTTCGACTAATTTGGATGAATAAGAGGCGATAAAATGGTTCTCAACGAATGCCGTATAAAGTATTTCCCTTGTTTTCGGATCTCTCAGTTCAATGATATCTATATGCTGATATTTTCGGTAAGTTACTCTGTAGTCCATCAACGAATAGACATTTTCAATCTGGTCTTTCAAAATTTCTATTTCTGAAATTTTTTGAAGGTCAATGACAAAAAGAAAGTCCCAAAAATCACTGCGTACTTTATGCGCCGAAATCATCAGGTCTCTTTTCCCGACAAGTGAAAATAATTTCCTGTTTTCGTGAAGGATGGAGTCCAACACACTCGCGCCCCGGTCTATTTCGGCAAACGAAGGACTTCTTTTAAGACTTTGCCACGGAGCGCTTTCGCTGATTTTTCCCCAGTCTGCTACCGGACTGTCCGAATGGATGATAAAAATGGCATCGCCGGGAATTAAATAAATTTGTTGGATAGCCCTGCCCGGCGTTAAGTAAAAAGAAACGGTCCGATATACTCCATATATCACAGGTACCAGTATTATCAGCCAAAGCCATCGCAATTTTAGTTTTTTAGAAACAGGATTTGGCGTATCCTGCACAGCACCGGTAAATTCTGACTTTTCTTCTTCCATTCTTCTGAAAACTGAAAACCACACTTTTCGTTAAAGTGCGTAAAGATAGCATATTTCGAAAAATTATCATTACTTTTGTACATGGAAAAGCAAATAGCAGCGCCAAAATACCTGTTGGATGTACCTGGACAAACAAACCGCATCCTGTTACATTCCTGTTGCGCACCCTGTTCGGGCGCCGTCGTTGAATGTATGTTGGAAAATGGGTTGAGGCCGACAGTGTTCTATTTCAACCCTAATATTTATCCGCAGACGGAATACGAACAAAGGAAAGCAGAAAATATCCGCTATGTCGAATCGTTAAAAATGCCTTTTGTGGATGGAGATTACCATCATGATGAATGGAAAGAAACGGTAAGAGGGCTTGAAAACGAACCGGAACGAGGGCGACGTTGTTTGCTTTGTTTCAAAATACGTATGAAAGCGACAGCACAATATGCCGCAGCGCATGATTTTACCGTATTTGCTACCACTTTAGCCGCATCGCGGTGGAAAGACCTGAAACAAATCACCGAAGCCGGACATGAGGCCGCTTCGTTTTTTTTAAACCTCACTTTTTGGGCACAAAACTGGCGGAAAGGCGGATTGAGCGAGAGAAGGAATGAGTTAATCAGTCAACATGGGTTTTATAATCAGACATGGTGCGGGTGTGAATATTCAATTAAAAATTAAGAATTAAAAATTAAAAATGAGGAATTGAACGTAGGAGCGTACCCTTGCGGTTGCCCAATTGAAATCGGATTTTTTAAATCTTTAAATAATTAAATCTTTAAATAATTAAATCTTTAAATCGTGTTGAATCCGATTGAAATTATACAAAAATATTATTCGATTGAGACGGAAGCCTATAAAGTATTGGTAAAGCATTGTCGTGATGTGGCTGACAAGGCAGTTCGTATCGGCAACCTGCATCCGGAGATGAAATTGGATATGCAATTTGTTGAAGAAGCGGCCATGTTGCATGATATCGGCGCATTTCTCTGTTATGCACCTGAAATCGGATGTATTGGAAAGGCCGCATACATCTGTCATGGGTATTTAGGGGCAGATTTACTGCGGGCAGAAGGCTATCCACGCCATGCCCTGGTTTGCGAACGTCATACAGGAACCGGAATTTCGATAGAAATGATTGATCGGTTTAACCTTCCTTTGCCTCGTCGTGAATTATGTCCTCAATCCATTGAAGAGCAACTCATCTGTTATGCAGATAAGTTTTTTAGTAAAACCAACTTATATAGTGAAAAGCAGGTAGAAAAAATTAAGAAAAGCATGGCTAAATACGGTGAAGAATCCGTATTACAATTCGAAAAATGGCATTGTATGTTTGGGCTTAAAGTTTCTTAATAAAGCACAAAAACTGTGTACTATAAGTGAGTAACACGATGACGTTGAAAAAAACTTTTACTTTTGTACCTGAATACCTACGACAAAAAAGTATGCGTATAAAACAGAAAGGTTGGTTGATGCTGTTTTTCTGTGTCTGTGCAGCAATAGTTTCAATAAGGGCGCAGGAGCAAATCCTGCCTCCTGACACAGTGATGTTGCCTGCCATACACGAACAGGCAGACTCAATACCAACTGTTTTGCCCGATGCTTTATCAACTCACATAGCGCCATTAGCAGACTCGATTACAGTAGATTCACTATTGCTATCCAACACAATACAAACGAATTCGCTGTTTTTTGCAAACGACACCATCCCCGCCAAGCCCGGTTTATTGGAAGCTCCGGTGACTTATCAGGCGTCAGATTCAATTGTACTTACAGCCGGCAATATGGCTTATCTTTTTGGGAAAGGAGAGGTGAAATACCAACAAATCCAATTACAAGCCGATCGGATTGAAATGAGTATGGACAACAATGTGGTTTATGCCACCTATGCAATTGATTCAACCGGAGTGGAAACCGGCTATCCACTTTATATTGACGGCCAGGAACAGGTAGAATCGAAAAGTATGCGTTATAATTTCAAAACCAAAAAAGCATACGCCAAATCTGTTTTAACCCAGCAGGGAGAAGGATATCTGACTGCAGAAGTCACTAAAAAAATGGAAGATAATACAATGAATATGATGGGCGGTAAATATACCACCTGCGACGAACACGACCATCCACATTTTTATATTCAGATGACCAAGGCCAAAACACGGCCTGGGAAAAATATTGTTTCCGGTCCTCTTTATCTTGTGATTGAAGACGTACCGCTTCCTTTGGGACTTCCTTTCGCTTTTTTCCCCTTTACAAATACCTATTCTTCGGGCATCATCATGCCTACTTATGGAGAAGACGTTACGAAAGGTTTTTTTTTACAGAACGGCGGTTATTACTTTGCCATTAGCGATTATGTAGATCTATCCTTGACGGGTGATATTTACACAAAGGGTTCATGGCAGATTGACGCTAAGTCGGCTTACCGGAAACGCTATAAATATTCAGGAAATTTCAGTGCAGGCTACAACCTTACCACCTTAGGTGAAAAAGGCTTTAGTGACTACAGTGTGTCAAAAGCTATTAGGATAAACTGGTCTCATTCGCAGGATCCTAAAGCCAATCCCTTCCGCACATTCTCCGCAAGTATTAACTTTATGACCAACCAGTTCGACCGCAATGAGCTTAAGGGACAATCGAAACCCAAATCAACCGAAAACACCAAAGCTTCGAGTGTCAGCATCAATCAACGTTTTCCGAACAGCCCCTGGAGTATCACAGCTACAATGAATATCAGTCAAAACACGCGGGATTCCACCCTTAATGTCATATTTCCTACATTGATGATTAACATGAGCATGACCGCTCCGTTCAAACGCAAAAATGCAATCGGCCCGGAGCGATGGTACGAGAAAATTAAACTGAGCTATTCGGGTAATTTGCAAAACAGTGTCACCAGCAAAGAATATGTTTTTTTTAATCAAAACTTAGTTCGGGACTGGAAAAACAGCATGACGCATCAGATTCCGGTAAGTGCGAGTTTTTCATTATTTAACTACATTAATATTACACCATCACTTAATTATAATGAACGGTGGATTACAAAAAAGGATATCCAGGTGTGGGATACTACACAAAACAGGTTAGTCAAAGATACGACATTGTATGGCTTCAACAGAGTCTATAATTATAGCGCCTCTGTGTCGGCTGGTACAACGCTTTACGGGATGTATAAACCATGGGCTATTTTCGGAGGATTTATCAATATGATTCGCCATCGGATGGAACCTTCAATCTCGTATTCTTTCGTTCCGGGTTTAGGGAATTTTTATAACAAGTATTCGTACGAAAGAAACGGAGAATTGATTGTAGATTATTATTCACCATACGAAAGCCCTCCCAGCAGGAAAAAACAGGGAAATATCTCATTCAATGTAAATAACAATATTGAAGCAAAAATCCGTTCGAACCAGGACTCAACCGGACTAAAGAAAATCAGCCTGATAGATAATATATCTTATGGTATATCCTATGACTTAGCGGCGGACACCTGTAACTGGACAAATTCGAGAGTTGGATTACGGATGAAATTATCAAAAAGTTATACGTTGAATCTGAATGGTGAATTTGATACGTATATCTATGCCTATAATGAAACAACAAAGACGGGCTATAGGATTAATACACCTCGCTGGAAAGTGGGAAAGGGAATTGGGAGATTGCGTTCTACCAGCACTTCTTTTTCCTATACTTTTGATAATAACTTTATTAATACGGTAAAAGGCTGGTTTGGAAAAAAAGACGACACGGAAAATAAACCTTCAACAACAAATCCATCAAATGACAATGATTGGGAAAATGAAAATACACCGTCGAGAGTCAACGATAATACGCCAGCCACCGGTACACGCTTAAGAACGGCAAAAAAAACGCAAACAGGCGAATATGACGACAATGGCTATTATAATGCAAATGTACAATGGAGTTTCAATATCAGTTATAGTATGTCATTGAGATACGGAAAATTCAATCCGGATAAGATGGAATTTGATTATATGTTACAACACAACCTGAGTTTTAGCGGAAACGTGCAACCTACCTCAAAATGGAGGTTAAATTTTAGCGGCACGTATGATTTCGACCAGAAAAAAATTCCTTACATGTCGCTCGGTATTTCCCGCGACCTGCATTGTTTCCAGATGTCGGCAAGTGTTATTCCGGTAGGCGACCGCAAATCATATATGTTTTCGATAGCAGTCAGTTCATCCCTGCTGAAAGACCTGAAATATGATCAGAGGAGCAACTATTGGAATGGGCAGAGCTGGTACTAATCACCATTCTATTGGCGTTTGTCCGGAGGCAATCAGATAGTCGTTTGTTTGACTGAAATGTTTGTTGCCGAAAAAACCTCTATATGCTGAAAGAGGGGAGGGGTGGGTTGCTTTCAATACTAAATTACGCGTCGAATTGATAAAATTACCTTTCTTTTGGGCATACGATCCCCATAATAAGTAAACAACATGATTACGGCCGGAATTTAGCCTGTCAATCACCGCATCTGTAAAAGTTTCCCATCCTTTATTCTGATGCGAACCGGCTATATGTGCCCTGACAGTAAGCGTGGCATTGAGCAGCAAAACGCCTTGATCAGCCCATCGGGTCAGATCGCCGCTTTGAGGCGTATGTTGTCCCACATCCGATTCAATCTCTTTAAAAATATTGACTAATGAAGGTGGAAAAGGTATTCCATCCTGTACTGAAAAGCAAAGGCCATGCGCCTGTCCTGGCTCGTGATAAGGGTCTTGCCCTAATAATACCACCTTAACCTTATCGAAAGGACAATGTTCAAAGGCATTGAAAATGAGATTTCCACGAGGGTAAATCGTTGTTTTTTGATATTCCTGACGGACAAATTCCGTCAATTGTAAAAAATAATCTTTACTGAATTCATCAGCAAGATGCGTCTTCCAACTTTGTTCTATTTTTACGTCCACCAAATTAATTAAAAATTAAGAATTAAAAATTAAAAATCAGGAATTCCTTCTGCATACAATATTAACTGTAACATTCATATAAATTCCCCCTCTTTTGGAGGGGGTAGGGGGAGGCGTTTCTCAAATAAACCGCTCCCCCGCAACAATCCCTGCTTGCGCCGGTTACAGCAGATAGGCAATTTATTTCGCCACGCATCCTCAAGACGCCGAGAAAAGCAAAGATAATCGCTTCCTTAAAATCAATGGTTTGTTCGTCGGGAATCACGATTTCTTTTGTACCGATGGCACGCAGACACTCAATCAGAAACAAATTACGCGCTCCTCCGCCTGTGACCAGCATGATTTCGTCTCTGTTACCGGCTGAAGACTGCGCCACCTGAAAAGCGATATGTTCCGTTAAGGTACGCAATTTGTCAACTACCGAAATATCCGTTTTGTCCAGGCAAGGTCTGAAAACCGAATCAAACCATTCTTTCCCAAGCGATTTGGCACTTTTGATCCGGTAAAAATCCAAGCTGTTTAATTGTTCAAAAAGGGATTGTTCCACTTTGCCGCTACGGGCTGTTTCGCCATCTTTATCATAATCCATACCCAGCTGGTTTGCAAAGTAATTCAAAGCCATATTACAGGGAGAGACATCAAATGCAACCCGCCGTCCATCCTGACGAAACGAAATATTGGAAAAACCGCCCAAATTCAGGCAGGCATCATACTGATCGAACAACAGTTCGTCGCCGATCGGCACCAAAGGGGCGCCTTGTCCGCCGAGCGCTACATCGCTCGTGCGAAAATCGCAAACTGTAGTAATCCCCGTATGCGATGCAATCACAGCGCCGCTCCCGATTTGCGAAGTAAGGCCGATAGCCGGTTGATGAAAGATGGTATGCCCGTGTGAAGCGATAAAATCCGGTTTTACCGGTTGTCCGGACAGAAACGTATGAATTGTCCCGGCAATAACTTCCCCTAATTCCACATCCAATTTGACGAATTCATAAGCCGACATTTCTATTGCTTTCGCTAATTGCAACCGTAACGCATCGGGGTATGGAAATGTCTGTGCCGCGATCACCTCATATTCCCAACGGTCGGCTGTCTTTTCAAAGAGACACAATGCCAGATCCAATCCGTCAAGCGATGTACCCGACATCAGACCAAGTACATAATAACGAGTTCTCATAATACAAAAATTTGCGAAAGATACAATTTTTTCTTTATTGTTTTATGGAATTAATACTACTTTTGCATCTATCAGGTAAAATATAGATCGAAATATTTAACACAAAAGATTATGAAACGATTGAATTTATTTTACATCAGCCTGTTGACTGTAATAATGGCATCACAGGCAGTTGCACAAATGCCTGTAATGAAAGTGCAGAATGAGAGAAACGAAACGACACCGTCTGTATCGCTCAAAAAAATGGATATCGAAGTCGAAATATTCGGCAACGTAGCCATCACCACCATGAAAATGGTGTTTTACAATAACAGCTCACGTATCCTTGAAGGCGAACTGACCTTTCAGATGCCTGACGGAGTGACCGTAAGCCGGTATGCGCTTGATATCAACGGAAAAATGCGCGACGCCGTACCGGTTGCAAAGTCGAAGGCAGCCGAAGTATTTGAAAGTATCGAACATCGCAGGGTGGATCCCGGACTGTTGGAACGGGTTGAGGGAAATAATTTCCGCACGCGCGTCTATCCTTTGCCGGTAAGAGGCGAACGCACCATCTTAGTCGCCTATGAAGAAACCCTTACATTTCAAAACAGGAACGTTTTGCAATACCGGTTGCCGTTGGATTTTCCGACTCCCATTCAGGATTTTTCACTCCGTGCCAAAGTATATCGGACTGCACAAAAGCCGCAGCTTGTTGAGCAGCCCGACGGTAGTTTTTCTTTTACCGGGCACAACCAAATTTATGAAGCCTCTCTGCAACGTCCGAATTTCAAGCCGTCGAAATCATTGACAATCAACCTGCCCAAAGAAACCAACGTCCCTGAAATTGCCATGCAAAAGAATACCGACGGCTCGTACTACTTCTTAATCAATTCGTATCTGAAAAACGATGAGCGAACCAACACATGGAGCAACCGCATCGGTATTATTTGGGATAATTCATTGAGCGGACTGTCACGCGATCAAAATAAGGAATTGGAGTTGTTAGACAGAATTATCCGTCAGAAACAAAACCTGACCATCGAACTGGGTTTATTGAATATCACCTTCCAAAAAGCCAAAAGTTTCACTATCAGGAATGGCGACTGGTCGGAATTGAAAAGTTATTTGCAAAGCCTGACTTACGACGGAGGGACGGATTTTAGCCGCATTAACGAGCGTACACTTCCTGCCGACGAATACCTGTTGTTTTCCGACGGCCTGTCCACATTCGGCCCTAAAACCATCCTGATCAACAAGCCGGTATATAGTGTTTGTTCGTCGCTGAAAGCCGATTTCAGCACACTAAAGGCAGTCAGTATCCGGACTGGAGGAAAATACGTGAACATCTCTGCCGCTTCGGCCGATGATGCGTTGATGCAAATCAGCCGCAACAACCTGCAATTTATGGGAATAGAAGAAAAGTCACTTGTGTCGGAAGTCTATCCTTCTGTGCCGGCCGAAACAGCCGGCCATATCGCTGTGGCCGGTATCGTCAGGGCAACTTCGGGCGAAATCACATTGCTTTTCGGCCATAACGGCAAGGTGGAAAGCAGGCAAAAAGTAAGACTGCATACAGAAAGTACCGATATGCAGGTCAATCGTGTCTGGGCACAGATGAAAATTTCCGAAATGGACATCCAATATGAACAACACAAAGATGACATAGAGATTCTGGGCAAACAGTTCGGTATAGTCACCCGAAATACAAGCCTGTTGGTGTTGGAAGAAGTAGCCGATTATGTGCGTTACGATATCATACCTCCGGCAGAACTGTTAAGCGAATACAACAGGCTGCAAAAAAACCAACAGGTACAAAAGGAACAACGTGTAAACAACCTGCTCGAACGAGCTATTGCCTGTGTAGATGAATTAAAAACGTGGTGGAACACCGACTTTTCCATACAAAAGAAGTATCCGGTTCCTGTAGAGGATGAGCTTACTACAAATGAAATCGCTATGTCAGAGGAGAATGCAGTCGTTCTGCGAGAGAGAGCCGACGGAGAAAATGCGGTGATGCGTATGGCAGTAAGCACTGATGCTTCCCCTTCTGTATCACCCGAAAGTGCCCGAATGATGGAAAACGCTGCCGCAGCAGACGCCAAATCACCCGGAGGTTCTCAATCTATTCAGATTGCCTATATTCACATACCTCAAATCAAAAGCGATAAGGATTATATTCAACGCATAAAATCAGCTGTAAACCCATATTCAGAATACCTGACATTGCGCGAAACGTATATGGGAACACCCGGTTTCTTTTTCGATGTATCCGATTTCTTTTATGAGAAGAAACAGCAGGAAACAAGTCTGTTGGTGTTAAGTTGCCTGGCAGACCTCGATCTCGAAAATGCCGAACTGTTCAAGACATTGGCCTATAAACTGAAAGAAAGAGGCTGGTACGAATCCGAACTGTTTATTACCGGAAAAATCAGGGAATGGCGGCCAATGGATGCACAAAGCCACCGCGATTATGCACTTGCATTGCAGGATAACGGGCGCTATCAGGAAGCGCTCGAATGTCTGTACAGCGTACTCAACGCCTCCTATTCGCCCGAAGCAGCCTCTCGCGATAGCGGCATCGAAGAAGTGATCGTATGTGAAATCAACAACCTGATTTCAAGGCATAAAAACAAACTAATCCTGACTGATATCAATCCGAAAATCATTGCCGGTCTGCCGGTAAATATCCGCGTGGTGATCAACTGGAATAAAAACGATACGGACATTGACCTGTGGGTTACCGACCCGAACGGCGAGAAATGCTTTTACAGTCATAAACGCACATCTTTGGGCGGTCGTATCAGCAGGGATATTATACGAGGATACGGCCCCGAACAGTTTATGCTGAAAAAAGCCATCAACGGCACGTACAAGGTGGAAACCAACTTCTTCGGCGAACGGCAAGTCACGCTTTCCGGCCCAACCACCATTATGGCTGAAATCTACTTGTATTATAGCGATGGTCGTCAGGAACGGCAAGTCATTACGTTCCAAAACGGCGAAAAAGGAAAAGAAAAAGAGGGCGTCTTAATAGGCGAATTTAAATTCTTATAGTTTTCTTATCCAGATATTACGGAAACTGATAGGTTCACTTCTGTCGCCATGGCTTTGCAAAATGATCGGACCTGCCCCATGCGGTACAACTTTAGGAATGCCAATATATTCGGTAGTTCCCACTATAACCGTGCCGTTTTGTACAACGACGCCATTATGAAGAATCGTCACGACAGGTGGCATACGGTAGGTGCCATCTTCTTTGAAAATGGGGGCTGTGTAGATGATATCATACACATTCCATTCGCCCGGTTTACGCATTGCGTTAACTAACGGTCTGGATTGCTTGTAGATACTTGCAGCCTGACCGTTTGCGTATGTTTCATTTTGATAACTGTCCAGGACTTGTACTTCATATTGCCCCTGGAGGAAAATGCCGCTATTGCCTCTTGCCTGGCTTTCGCCTGTAATATTAGCCGGTACGCACCATTCGATATGCAATTGGAAATTCTCAAATACCTGTTTCGTCTGAATATCGCCGGAAGGTTTATTTACAGTAAATGTTTTGTCGTTGTTCACCGTCCATTTAGCTTCACTCTTATCTCTTGCGCTTTCCCAAGCCGACAGGTCTTTTCCGTCAAACAGGATAATAGCGTCCGAAGGAGCTGAGTTGGTGGTGATGTTGCCCGGTGTTATTACCGTTGGCTGAGGCAGCCAAAATTCCGTCATACCCGGACGCATAGCTTCAGGCTCCGGATAGGTTTTTTGTGCATTTACGGATAAACTGATTAAACAGACCGTAATAAGTAAACTGATTTGAATAGCTTTTTTGTTCATAATACTAAGTTTTTAAATGATTATTTATTGCGCAAAACTACGACTTTTTTTATAGAAGACAATATCAGAAGTCATTATTTTTTACAAAAAACCACCATCAACTAATGAAAAGTCTGTAAAAGATGATTTCTTTCGTTGATAGAAAACAAAAAACTTTTTCAACAAAAAGTGCGAGTTTTTTGAGGGATTGATAGCTCAACTTTTCAAAATATCGTCTTTAAAAGACTGTTTCTTTCATTTATTAAAGTCAATAATGATTTTGCTACAGAAATAATATCTTCTTGATTCCCTGCTGTTATTGCACCTTCAAGGTGATTGATGGATTGAAGGATTTGTTCTTCCTTTTGCGCTATATTCGGATGTGATTTTACAGGGCTTGAATATAGCGTGTCATATACCCGCTCGACTGTCTTTTTTGTTTCTTTGTCGCTTATGTTTTCCAACAGGGCTTTCAATTTTGCGGAAGCATCTTTAATGAAAGCAATTTGGGGTTGTCGTTTTTCTTCTGCGTCAGCGGTGTATTCATTGGAAAGCATATTGGCAACTAAAATAATACCGTATAATCCGGCCATACAAAGTTGAACCACAAGAGCTGCTTTAAAACTTTCCGGAGCAACTAAAATAAAAATTATCCCTGTAACAAATTCCACAAGAAAATAGACAGCCGAGATTGAATAAAGTGAAAAACCAAATACCGCTATGCTTTTTCCTTCACGAATCAACTTCGGCGTAACCAGTAACATCAAATACGCAAAATGAATAAATCCGTAAGAAATCCATTCGGCCGCATTATGCTTGGTTCCCCCTAATACGAAGAAAAGGGTATTAAAAATTATCAGGAAAATCAGGTCAAGAATAGCCCATAAAACATTTTTCTTTTTCATAACATATATCCTCCTTATATTCTGTTCATTATTTCTGTTTTTTTAGCGTCATATTCCGACTGCTCAATCAACCCAAGATCAAGCATATCCTTCAATTTTTTTAATGTGGCAACGGGATCATCCTGAAGTGGCGGCGTATTTGCAGACTGTTGAGTGAATCTGCCGGATGGTTGCGGGGCGTGAGACGGCTGGGTCTGCTGTTGCATGGGAGAAAACATTTGCTGTGCCATATTTCCAAAAACGCCTCCTGCTGCCATTCCCATTCCAAGTCCGGCGCCGGCAGCAGCTACTCCGCCTGCTCCCGGATTTGCGGCAACTGTACCGAGTATGTTTGCCGCCTGTTGTCTGCCCCAGTCATCGCCAAGAACGCCCATCACGGCTTTGTCAGCCTGCGCGTTTCGCAGTTTGGCAATAGCTTCGATACCGATTATGTCATACTGACGGCGCAGTTCGTCATCGTCCACGTCAAGCGCGGATATTGAAAATTTGATCATTTTCAATCCGTAGTCTTCTAATACTTCGCCAAAGAACGGCTCAACCGTTTCAGCAAACTCTTCAAGTCGTGCTTCGATTCCGACAAGTTCGGTTTGTGTTTCATTGAGGGCGCGGGTAATACTTGACTTTATTTTGCTTTGAAACTCGTTCGTGAAATAATTGTCTAAAAGTTCCTGCTGTGCCATCATGTTGATATTGTTCCCAACAAGTTTTGTCAGGAACTTTTGCGGATTATCAACCTGAATTTTATAAGCACCCCGCGCGCGGATTTTTGTTGCAATACCAAGCAACTTAT
>JGI24705J35276_12237884_pt1 | contig 13825 bp, 9 predicted proteins | sample TergutNt197P4_FD_35276 | JGI IMG/M metagenome (IMG submission 35276) | reverse complement strand
TGAGGTTTTTACTGCGCAAAATCCTCGCACTCTTGAGCGCCTGCCCTCTGCTCGTTCCTGCCTGAAATCAACATTCTTCACGGACGACGGTTCCACGGTCATTCCGGGGCGCAGCGAAGCGGCGAGCCCGGAATCCATAACCACCAATCGGGGTTATGGATTCCGGGCCGGGCCCTTTGGGCCATCCCCATTGCGCACTTGCGCAATGTGGAATGACGAAACCCAAATCGATTCACTAATTCATTCCGGACGGGCGCTGAGCGACGCCCTCTCCCGCTGACGGTTTACGACATCGCCTCCTTGACGAGCTCCTCGGCGGCTTCCGCCAGCAGCTCGTCCGATGCTTCGCCATAGACCGGTTCGCGGCCGATCTCCAGCATCGCGGGGACGGCGAGCGGCGAAACGTGGTCGAGCGCCTTGTGCGTGATCCGACCCTGAATGCGCGACAGCATGTCGCCGAGCCGGCGCAGATCGAGCAGGCCGGTGGCGGCATCGGCCCGCGCGGCGCGCAGCAAGACATGGTCCGCCTGGTACTTGCGCAGCACATCGTAGACCAGATCGGTCGAGAACAGCACCTGTCGCCGGCTTTTCTCTTCGCCGACGAAACGACGCTCGATCAAACCGGAGATGATGGCGCAGTTGCGGAAGGTGCGCTTCATCAGCGCGGATTCCGCAAGCCAGGCTTCGAGGTCATCGCCCAGCATGTCGGGTGCGAACAACGCGTCGAGATCGAGCAGTCCCTGCCGGATCATCAACGACATGTCGCCGAGGCCCCAAACGACAAGCGAATATTCATTGGCGACGAAGCCGAGCGGGCGGACGCGACCACGCTCCAGCCGCCGCGTCAGCAGCATGCCGAGCGTCTGATGCGCAAGCCGCCCCTCGAAAGGATAGCAGACGAGATAATGCTTGTTGGCGCGCGGAAAAGTCTCGACCAGGAGTTCGCGCACCGCCGGCACGCGCGAAACGTCCCTTTGCATCGACAGCCAATCGCGCACCTGTTCCGGCAATGCGTTCCAGGCGCGCCCGTCGTCAAGCAATCGGCGCACGCGCTCGGCGAGATAGGTCGAGAGCGGAAACTTGCCGCCCATGTAAGACGGCACCTTGGCATCGCTGTCATGGGCACGGGAGACATAGACCTGGTCTTCCACCAGCGCCTCGTAGCGCACAACCTCGCCGCCGAACACGAAGGTATCGCCGGTCACGAGCCCCTCGATGAAGGCCTCTTCGATCTCTCCCAAGAGCCTGCCACCACGCGCGATGCTCCCGGTCGAACCGGCACCGCCGTTGCGCGAGCGCACCAGCCGCACCTTCAGCATCGTCTCCTCGACAATGGTACCGACATTGAGTCGATAGCTCTGCCGCACCTTCGGATTGGCAACGCGCCAGCGGCCCACTTTATCCTGTTTGATGCGGGCAAAGCGCTCATAGGTTTTCAGCGCGTAGCCACCCGTGGCGACGAAATCGACAACGTCATCGAAATCGCGGCGGGCGAGATCGGCATAGGGCGCCGCAGTCCGCACCTCCTCATAGAGGTCGTCGGCGAGAAACGGGTCGCCGCAGGCGCTGCCCAAGACATGCTGCGCCAGCACGTCCAGCGCACCGGTGCGCAGCGGCGGCGTATCCTGAGCATTCTCGGCGATCGCATCGATCGCGACGCGGCACTCCAGCACCTCGAAGCGGTTGGCTGGAACAAGCACCGCGCGCGAGGCTTCGTCCAGGCGGTGATTGGCGCGACCGATCCGCTGCATCAGCCGCGAGGAGCCCTTGGGCGCGCCGATGTTGATAACGAGATCGACGTCCCCCCAGTCGACGCCGAGATCGAGCGAGGAGGTGCAGACCACCCCGCGCAGCCTGCCGGCTGCCATGGCATCCTCGACCTTGCGGCGCTGTGCCACATCGAGCGAGCCGTGATGCAGCGCGATCGCAAGCCCATCGTCATTCATGCGCCAGAGATCCTGGAACAGCATCTCGGCCTGGCTGCGGGTGTTGACGAAGACAAGCGTGGTCTTGTTGGCTTTGATCAGCTCATAGATCTCGCCGAGCGCATGGCGCGCGGTATGACCGGCCCAGGGCAAACGCTCGCGCGTATCCAGCATTTCCACGATCGGCGGCGCGGCGCCGCCGGCAATGACGATGTCGGCCGCCTGGCCTTCGTTCAGGCGCTGCGGCGCCAGAAAACGCGCAAGCTGCTTCGGCTCGGCAACCGTCGCCGACAAGCCGATCGCACGCAGATCGGGCGCAAGCCGCCACAACCGCGCCAAGGCGAGCGACAGCAGGTCGCCGCGCTTCGACGTCACCAGCGCATGCAGTTCATCGAGCACGATACGCTTCAACGACGAGAAGAGATACGGCGCATCATCGGAGGCGAGCAGCAGCGCCAACTGCTCCGGCGTGGTCAGCAGGATGTCCGGCGGATAACGTCGCTGCCGCTGCCGTCGCGACACCGGCGTGTCGCCGGTGCGGGTCTCGATCCTGATCGGCAAACCCATCTCAGCGACGGGCGTTGCCAGGTTGCGCGCAATATCGACCGCGAGCGCTTTCAGCGGCGAGACGTAGAGCGTGTGCAGCCCACCGCTGCGCGCGACCGAGCGCCCCGTGGAGACTAGACGATTGGATACACGCAGTGCCTTTGGCAGGGGCGTCGCGGCCCGGTCGTTGTTGGCTGATAGCTCCACCAACGTCGGCAGAAATCCCGCCAGCGTCTTGCCGGCACCGGTGGGCGCGATCAGGAGTACCGATCGGTCATCGCGCGGCGTCGAACTTGCCTTGACAAGCAGCGCGAGTTGGTGTTCGCGCGGCAACCATCCGCGCGCAGCGAACCACTGCAGGAAGCACTCGGGTAGCAAGGGCTCGGCTTCGGCCAAAGCAGTGGTTGGGATGCGGCGTGGCACGGCGCAACAGGTAAGCCGTGACGATGGCTTCGTCGAGAGGGGATAATTGGTGACGAGACACACTTGAGGTACACTTGACGCACACTTGGCGAATTACCTCTCAACCAACGGCAGGTCGAGGACGGCCGAGACGACCGAACCGCTCGACCAGTCGATCCAAAAGCATCCATCAACAATGCCCTCGAAAAAGACGCTAAACACCGAAAATCTTGAAGCGCTGGGCGCGCGGCGCCTGGCCGAACTGCTCGTGGATATTGCCGAGAACGACGCGGCGACGAAACGGCGTCTGAAACTGGAGCTCACGGCCCGGGAGACGCCGGAGGCCTTGGGGGCTCAAGTGCGCAAGAGGCTCACCCAGATCGCTCGCTCGCGTTCATTTGTGGATTGGGACAAGATACGCGATGTCGCCGCCGATCTTGAGGCGCAGCGCAGAGCAATCGTCAATCAGGTTGCGAAGCACGATGCCGCCGAAGCGCTGGATCTGATGTGGCGGTTCATGAGTCTGGCAGAAAATATGTACGCGCGCTGCGACGACAGCAACGGGATCATCGGGGACGTCTTTTCCAAGGCGTGCTGCGATCTTGGGCCGCTCGCACAGACCGCAAAACCTGATCCCGCCGCTTTGGCCGACCGTGTCTTTGCTGGCCTGAACGAGGATGATTACGGTCAGTTTGATGGCCTGATCGAGACGCTCAGTTCCTCGATGGGCACGGAGGGCCTCAATCACCTCAAGGGGCGCTTCGTTGAATTGTCGAAGACGCCGATCGAAGCGCCCCCTTCAAAAGAGCGTAAGGTTGTCGGCTGGGGCACTGACGGACCGTTTTATGCTGACCAGATGGAGGCCGGCAAGCGCGAACGCACCATCCGATCTGCTCTGCAGCAAATTGCGGATGCACAGGGCGACGTCGACTCCTTCATCAATCAATACGATGAGAAGACGAGAATGGTTCCGAGGATCGCTGTAGAGATCGCACGCCGGTTGTTGGCGGCCGGTCGAGCCAAGGAGGCATTGAGTACAATTGACGCGGCGAAGTTCAGGCAACGCGGCTGGCCAGACCTTGACTGGGAGCAGGGACGGATCGACGTGCTCGAAGCGCTCGGCCGGGGTGATGAGGCCCAGGCTGCCCGCTGGTCGTGTTTCGAGAGAGCGCTCAGTGAACCGCATTTGCGCGCCTATCTTAAGCGTCTTCCTGATTTCGACGACGTTGATGCCGAGCAGCGGGCGCTCGACCATGCGGAGCGCTACGAAAGCTTGCTTCAGGCGTTGGCGTTCCTGGTGTCCTGGCCTGCGCTGGATCGGGCGGCACGCGTCATAACCCGGCGCGCAGCGGAACTCGATGGCGATGATTATGAGCTGCTCACTCACGTCGCTGAAACGCTCGCCGCCAAGTACCCGCTTGCTGCAACGCTGGCGCTTCGCGCGATGATCGCCTTCGCGCTAACCAAAGCCCGATCGAGTCGATATCGCCATGCGGCGCGCCATCTGGCCGAGTGCGGGAGTCTCGCATCCGCAATCAAAGAATTCGGTGCATTTGAGACGCACACTACATTCACAACCCGCCTGAAAGCCGAGCATGGCCGCAAGAGTGGTTTCTGGAGCTTGATTTCCTGAATGCGCGGGAAAGTATATTCCCACGCGGGCCTCACGACGCCGACAGGTTGGCGGAGCAGCCGGACCCACAGGCCGCTTCGCCGAGAGCGATTCTACCGCACCACCCCCGAAATGAATCCAGCCTTGCGCCGCGGCGGCTTGATTTCCTTTTTCAGGAAGCAGCGCGCTTCCTTTCCCATGTAGCCGGGACGGACATAGGTCCAGGCGCGGCACTTGTTCTCAGCGGTGCAAGCTGCCCTGCAGGCGTCCTTGCCCTCGCCGGCCTTCAGTTCCAGGCTGCGCAGGTCGCCGCCGGGACGGTCGATCGAATGCTCCACGCCATCGGAATGCGGCTCGATCACGCCGGCACCGCGCACCCCCGTGACGCAGCAGCTACCCGGCGCCCGCGCCGGCACGGTATTTTTCAGCCAGCACCGGGCCACGCCGTCTGCAACATCGGGATAATTGAAGCTCCAGGCCCGGCAGCGCCGATCACGCTCGCACAACAGCGCGCAATCCTCCGGATCGCCCGAAGCGACGGAAACGTTCAGATAGTCGCCGCCAGGACGATCGAAGGCCGTCTGGGCCGGCGCTGGCCGGCAGCCGAGGACGGCTATCAACAATGTAAGCGACACCAAACAGGCCCCGATCAGGTGGCCTCTGCCCATGAAGATTGCTCTCGAGCTGTTGAACGCGTTGCACTTTTTACAAGGCGGCCATTTGATCGCCATGAACCTGTACAGCGGATGAACGGCTGGCGCCGATCAGCCGAATGGTCCAAGGCGCGATGGCTTGAAAAGTCATTGCGCTTAGAACGCGTATTCCTCATAGGCGGGTTCCACGGAGCCCCCCCAGGGTCCGTTGAACTCTTCCAGCATTTCCTCGGCAGGGGTCCGACCGGAATCGATGATGCGGTCGAGCGGGTCGAGATGGCGACTTTCATCGCGACCGAAGCGGTCGAGGCGACCACGGCGGCGCAAGCCGGCGCGCGCCAGGATCAGGCACTCCTTCGCGATCTCGAACAGATGGCGATCCCTGATCTTCGCCTTGAAGCCCAGGCGCGGCACATCATCACGAAGCGCCTGACGCTCATGCGCGCTCCAACTCCTGGCAATGTCCCAGGCGGCATCGAGGCTCGCATTGTCGTACAGCAGCCCAACCCAGAACGCCGACAGCGCCGGTATCCGCTCCCACGGACCGCCATCGGCCCCCCTCATCTCGAGGTAACGCTTCAGTCGCACTTCCGGGAAGATGGTCGAAAGGTGATTGGCCCAGTCCGACAGGGTCGGGCGCTCGCCGGGGAACATCGGATGCCGGCCATCGAAGAAGTCGCGGAACGAGGTGCCTGAAACATCGATATAGCTGTCACCGCGCTTGACGAAGTACATCGGCACATCGAGCGCATAGTCGACCCAGCGTTCGAATCCCATGCCGTGCTCAAAGGCCCACGGCAGCATGCCTGATCGCGCGTTGTCGGTATCGCGCCAGATCTCGGAGCGGAATGACAGAAAGCCGTTCGGTTTGCCTTCCGTGAACGGCGAGTTGGCGAACAAGGCGGTCGCGATCGGCTGCAAGGCCAGCGACACCCTGAGCTTTTTGACCATGTCGGCTTCGGAAGAGAAGTCGAGATTGGTCTGCACCGTGCAGGTGCGGTACATCATATCGAGGCCGTGCTGACCGACCTTCGGCATATAGGCGGTCATGATCTTGTAGCGGCCCTTGGGCATGACCGGAATTTGCTTCCGCGACCATGACGGTGTCACGCCGAGGCCGAGGAACCCGATTCCAAGCGGTGTTGCGACCTCGCGTACCTGCGCAAGGTGCGCCGTCAGCTCGCTCTGGGTCTGGTGCACGGTTTCCACGGGCGCGCCGGACAGCTCAAACTGCCCGCCCGGCTCCAGCGAGATCGCACCGCCGCCGGTGACATCATACAGGCCGATGATATTGCCGCACTCGATGATCGGCTCCCAGCCAAGCAGGAGCTTCATACCTTCGAGCAGCGCACCAATGCCGCGATCGCCTTCGTACGGCACAGGCTGGTGTCCCTGCAGCGTAAATGGCGTCTTCTCGTGCTCGGTGCCGATGCGGAACTCGGACGGCGGCTTAACGCCCGCTTCCAGCCACGCGATGAGTTCATCGCGTGATTGCAGCGGCGTCATATCGATCTGGTCTCGCGCCATGTTACTCCCGAAAAACTAGAGCGCTTCGACTGAGCGCACACGGTGTCAGTGATGTCCGCGAACCGACCGGTGTGCGGACGACGATGGTCAGGGACGGGATCATCGCATCGGCGCACTTTCTCTCGCTGCAGGCGACCGCGTCTCGCCGCAGGAGCAACCAAGCCGGTCGAGCAGGTTGCAAAGCTTTGCGGCGTCCGTATCGGACAATTTCGAACCGACATGCTTCTCGATTGCCGTGGAATAGGCGCACCACATCCGCTTCTGCAACTCGCGGCCAGCCTCCGTGATCTCGACGAACTGGCCGCGCTTGTCGATCTTGCATTCGCGACGCGCCGCCAGCCCCTCGTCCACAAGGCGGTCAATCAGCCGCGACGTCGAATATTGCGGAATCAGCATTTGTCGTTCCAGCTCCACCGGACGCAGCTCGCCCGATGGCGCGCGCGACAATTCGAGCAGCGCGTCATACCATGCAAGCGGCGGAAAGCCCGCCTTCTTCAGGTCCTGCTCGACGGCGTCCAGCACCCGGCTCTGGACCCGCATCAGGCGGATCCAGGCGGCTGTCGCCTCGGTGGATGGTTTGCGTTTCATGGTAGGCTCGTGATCGTACCCTGGTGTCCCGCCTCCGAATGACCGACTAACTTGCCGCCCGTTCGTACGGACCTGTCCCGAAACAGTTAGGCAATTGCGAGACGCCACACTAGTCTAGCGCACTGAATGCAGCTGCATCAATCTTGACTATTTCATGCATTTGCATTTAGTTATCCATCTGCCGCCCCAATCATCCAGGAGGAATGTCATGAAGCTCTATTATTCGCCCGGCGCATGCTCGCTTTCTCCCCACATCGCGCTGCTTGAGGCGGGGCTGCCTTACGAGCTGGTCAAGGTCGATATTCGTGCCAAGAAACTCGAGAATGGCGACGACTACCTGCAGGTGAACCCCAAAGGGCAGGTGCCCGCGCTCGGCCTCGACACCGGCGAGATCATTACCGAAGGTCCGGTCATTGTTCAGATGATCGCCGACAAGGCGGCGGGCAAGAACCTGGCACCGGCCCGTGATAGCGCCGAACGCTACAAGCTCCTGGAGTGGCTCAACTTCATCACCTCGGAATTGCACAAGAACTTCGGACCCATGTTTGCCCCGGCACTGTCAGACGACGCCAAGGCCTTCTTCAAGGACCGGGTGATGGCCAAGTTCAAATATCTCGACGGCGCCCTGGCTGGCCGCGACTATCTGATGGGCAAGCAATTCACCGTCGCCGACGGCTACCTGTTCACGATGCTGACCTGGGCCGACGGAATGAAGTTCGATCTTTCCGCCATGCCAAACCTGCTTGCTTACAAGGCCCGCGTCGCCGCGCGACCGAAGGTGCAGGAAGCGTTGAAGAAGGAAGGGCTCGCTCGGGCTGCGTAAGCGCCGAGCCCATGTAAGTGCAAAAGGCCGGCAGTCTCGATTGGGCCGTCTTGCTCGGCGGCGCTGGCTGCACCACGGCGACAACGGGCACCGCTGTCACGATGTCCGCGTTCGCGGCTCATCGACAGGTGTCAATGCTGCTCTGTCCATTTGCGCCACTGCGTTGGCTGAATGTCGATAAGCCTCCTGTTGGAGGCATCGGCCCATGCGGCTCCACTTCTGTGGCACGGATATTTGAGCGCGCTCACAATCCCGTCGTAGTTCATGACGCAGATTTCGAGGTCTCCCTCGTCAGGCGCAGCTGAAACCGGCAACCATTCCTCAGACAACGAAATATGGGTCACGTCAGTCCTCCCCATATACTGGATGGTATCTTCAAGCCCTCTTAGCACAACAAGATTCGGGCATCTGTAAGCAGCTTCACAAATCTCGGCTTGAGATATCGGATAAATCGACTTGAGCCTCGGCATCGAGCGCAAGGAAAGGTCAGCCGAGCTTCCCCATTTCAAGTTCACAGTTTCGCTTTCGTCTCCCAAGGCACAGCGCAAGCAAACGGACTGGGCCCTGACAGCCATCTGAGGCTGCTACTTGAGATTGCTCCTCAACCCGTCATCACCCAGTTTTGGCCACACCTCCATGCGATGAATCACAGGCTCTGTCGTTTTACGAGCGGCGAGCGGTGCCAGTACTCCAGTGCCAGCGCCTGTATTGTTGTCTTCGGCTCTTGAAAAGACAATTTGCCTTGGGGGCTTTTTGATGCGGAAGTTATTTTTTTGGTCAATGGCGGCCATGGCTTTAATTCTATCGCCGACAATCGTAAGGGCGCAGTCGTGCACGGCGCCTTACTGCCGTCCCATGGGAATTGCGATGGCACCAGGTGGCGCCAGTACGGCACCCCCAACACCATCTGTACCACCACCCCAGGTGGTTAATACTGTACCCCCTCCGTCAAACACCGGGGAGCCACCGTCAAACACCGGTGGCGTGCATTCAAACACCGTTGTGGCATCCTCAAGCACGCCTGTAACGGCTGACGCTGGTTCGTCCGTACAGGAGTCAACCACTCGCAGTCTGGAGGCCATCCGTCGGCGCCGTGAGGAAGAGCAGCAAGTTTGTCGGAACGGGTTCGAACGAAGGGATGGCGCTTGCGTTCGTCGTGTCGTGAGCCGCAGGCAGCCCTTTACAAAAGCGCCCGTCCTGTCGCTTGCCACCGAACCAACCTGGAAGACTTGGGCCAGCGGCTACGGCGACTACGAATATCACACCAACGTGTCTCCCGGGTCAGAAATCAACCCCAGCAGAAAGACCATAACGGCGGGGGCGCTTACAGGCGTGGACGTAACTTTTCGCAACGTCGGCGTTTTCGGCGATGGCCTGACGGTGGGCGTGCTGACTGGGTACGAATCGATGAAGGTTACCTACAGCAACCTCACAGGCTCGGTCGACGCCAGCGGGCCGATGGCTGGCGCTTATGCCGCCTATTTCAATGGGCCATTTTCGACCGACCTGCTTCTCAAAGTGGACTTGTTGTCGCTGTCCCAAACACTTCCCGACGGCTCTGCGTTGGGGACCATTCCATTCAACAACTACACCGTCGCGGGCAACTTCAACTACCGCCTCTTCACAGGGCCGAATACCTGGATTGAGCCTACTGCCGGATATCGCTACACGCAGACTTGGTATGGCGGACTTCCCTCGGCGTTCGGCCTCGCGAATGGGTCGCAAACAAGGCTTCAAGCTGGTGTGAAGGCAGGCGGAAGCTACGCCACGAATGGAGTTGTCATCACACCCAGCATTACGGCCATTCTGTACGACGATGTCTCAATCCAGGGCCTTGTCGCAGCAGACGGCGTCAATGGTGCGCCCGTTTCAGCCCTGCCTGTCGATCAAGGCAAGGTCAGGGGGCAACTGATCCTCGCCACGAACTTCGACTATGGCAACGGAATTTCCTGGTTCGGCCAGATCGACGTCCGCGGTGGCCGGGATCTGTTTGGGGCCGGTGGCCGCCTCGGCCTTCAATACGTGTGGGGGCCAGCCCCGGCTGCCCAGCCCGTGGCCTCTACCAAAGCTGCCGCGACCGTTGCGTCCTGGACCGGCTTCTATGCGGGTCTATCGGTCGGCGGACGCATCGACCGAGCCGCATGGCAGACTCAGGCTGTCGACCTCGGTTTTGCGCCGTTTGGCCAACCCGATTCGCCATTCAACGGCGCTTCGTTCCGGTCGGGCCCGTATTTCGGCTACAATTTCCAGACGACCCCAAACTTCGTCTGGGGCGTCGAGGCGGACGTTGCGTGGGGTAACGGACGAAACAGGCAGTTTGGCATACCCGGAACGTTCGACCGCGCGGTAACGCCCGCAAGCTTAATCCCCAACGATACATCGATCGTTCAGGCGACGTGGGACGCGACCGTCCGTCTAAGGTCCGGCTTCCTGGTGACGCCTTCCGTAATGCTCTATGGCACGGGAGGCCTTGCTCTTCAGGATGTCACCGCGAGCGCCGTCTGCACCTCACTTTACGCGGCTGCACCAGGGCCATGGTGCCTTGGCGCCTCGAAGGGTGATTTTGTCTCCAAGGTTTTACCCGGCTGGACCGTCGGTGCAGGCATCGAGAACAGGTTGGATGACCATTGGCTCATGCGCGCGGAATATCGCTATGCGGATTTCCGCGCATTGAACCACTCGTTCTTCGAGATGCAAAACCCGATCGACACGGTCAAGACACGCATCCCGATGCAAACGCAAACCGCCCTCTTCGGGCTCGCGTACCTTTTCAACTAAGGCAGGCTCTTCAATTGAGTTAGACTCCCGCAACGGGAGTCTATCTATTGGCGCACTATCGCAAGACGAGCCCTGGTTGTTGACATGACAGTTCACTCTCGCGTTGTCCTGGGCATAGCGGCTCTCGGATTCGTGGCGCTTGGCACCTGCCAGGCTCGCGCCGGCGACGACTCAAAGATCTGCGACGCCGCCAGCACCAATCCATCCACTGGCGTAGTGGCCTGTACGAAGCTGCTCGATTTCAGTCGAGATACAGTCAATTTGGCGGCGGTGTACAACAACAGAGGTGCCGCCTGGATCGCACTCGGCAATTTCGATAACGCCATCAGCGATCTCAGCGAGGCGATCAACCGCGACCCTGGCTTCTCGGTTGCGTATCTGAACCGCGGCGTCGCTCACTCCAACAAAAGCGAAATCGATCGAGCGATCAAGGATGCCAGCGAGGCGATCAGGCTCAATTCGAATTCGGTGTCCGCCTACGACCTGCGCGGAAACCTTTTGTTGCTCAAGCAGGAACCGTCTCGCGCTCTGCTCGACTTCGACAGGATGATCGCGCTGGAGCCCTCGAATGCGCGCGGCTACACCAATCGCGGATACGCGCTGCAGAGCGATTCAAGATACACCGAGGCACTGGTGGCATTCGACAAAGCCACTCAACTGGCTCCGAAGGATGCTGCAAGCTACGCAGGACGCGCGGTCGTGTTCGATTCCCTTGGCGAGTTCGACAAAGCGACCAGAGAATACACCGCAGCGATCGAAAGGGATGCCAGGAATTCGAGCTATTACAGCGGGCGAGGGGAAATCCGGCGAGAGAGGGGCGAATTGAATCGCGCCCTGGAGGACAGCAACAAGGCGCTGGAAATCGCCCCGAACAACAAGGATGCGCTGAACAATCGCGCGCTGATTTGGCGCGACAAGGGCGAGCTTGACAAGGCAATCGCCGATTACGACGAAGCCATTCTGATTGATCCGAACTATTCTCGGGCGTACGGAAATCGCGGTGAGATATGGCGGTTAAAGGGAAACATCGATCGTGCGATCTCCGACTTTGATCAAGCGATCAAGCTGGAGTCCGGCCCGGTTTTTTTCATCAAGCGCGGCGAGACGTGGCGCTTCGTCGGAGAAATCGACCGGGCTCTCGCTGATTTCAACAAGGCGCTGAGTATCCGTCCCGACGACGTAGCCGCGCTGGCGGGAAGAGGTCTCACCTACGAGAAACAGGGCGATATTTGGAAGGCACGCGCCGATTTCGAAACGGCGCTGAAGTATCAGCCTGACAAGAATCCGGCGATGGACCGCCCGGCCCGCGACACAGCTTTGGCGCGCCTCGCCGCGCTGGGCGTAGCGTCTGAGCCGACCAAAGTGTACGCAAGACAGGGCCGACGTGTCGCGCTCGTGATAGGCAACTCGAATTACCAGTCCGTTCCCGCGCTGCCGAACCCGAGTGGAGACGCCAAAGCCGTCGCGGAATCGCTCGACCGTATCGGATTCGACAAGGTTACATTGAAACAGGATCTGACCAGGGAACAAATGAAAGAGGCCCTGCAAACATTTGCAAAGGATGCACGGGTTAGCGACTGGGCGGTGATCTATTATGCCGGCCACGGAATGGAGGTCGAAGGAAACAACTTTCTCATTCCGGTCGACACCGCCGTTGCCGACCCCGAGGCGATCGCAAAGTATGCGGTGTCAATCAATGATGTGCTGGCGGCGGTTGACTTGGCGCGCAAGCTAAAACTTGTCATGCTCGACGCCTGCAGAGACAATCCGTTTCTTCGTAAGCGGGCGCAGCCACAGCCTGCCGCGCCATCCCGCGCCGTCGAAAGCCGGGCAGGACGTGACGTAGAGCGAAACGAGTCGGTTGGACTTGGTCAGATCAGTCCAGGAGCTGGAACCCTGGTCGTGTATGCGGCCAAGCACGGACAAGTTGCACTCGACGGCAGCGGAAAAAACAGTCCGTTCGTCGCGGCGTTCATCGATCGCGTTCCGACGCCGCATGTGGAGATCACCAAGCTTTTCAGGCTCGTGCGAGACGATGTCATGGATGTGACGCAAGGGCAGCAGGAGCCATTCACGTACGGCTCGCTTCCAGGGCGCGAAGACTTCTATTTTATGGACTCAGCGAGCTCCCCACCGTCGGAAAACATTGGAAGCAAGGCGGTCAACGAGCCATCGGCGCCCCGAAAACTATCCGGACGGCGCACATTGAGAGTGCGATGAAGATGAGGTTATCAGCCTGCCCGAAGAGATCAGCAGGCTGATCGCCTTCCCATGCCGATTGATGAGATGACGACCTCAACCTCATGAATCTCCGAACGCCGCAGCCGGTGGGCCGGAGCCCCGACGGCAGAAGGCCTCAGAAGCAGACCGCCTTCGATCAGAACGCTTCCGCCGGCAACTCCATGATGGTGGCACATCCGGTCTGGATGCGCGCCAGGTGCACTGCCGTTTCCGGCAGCATCCGTTCCATGAAGAAACGCCCGGTCACGAGCTTGGTCGACAGATAGGGCGTGGCACCGCTGGCGGCGATCTTGCCGAGTGTCACTTTGGCCATCCGCGCCCACATATATCCAAGCGCCACGAAGCCGAACAAATGCAGGTAATCGGTCGCGGCCGCTCCCGCATTGTCAGGCTTCATCATTGCATTCTGCATTAGCCAGGTGGTGGCCTGCTGCAGATGGCCGAGCGAGGTTGAGAGCGGTGCCAGATAGGGCTTCATCGCTTCATCAGCGCCGTTCTCCTTGGCGAAGCCCGCGACCTCGCCGAAGAACGCCATCATGGCACGGCCGCCGTCGCGCGGCAGCTTGCGGCCGACGAGGTCGAGCGCCTGAATGCCGTTGGCACCCTCATAGATCATCGCGATCCGCGCATCGCGCACGAACTGCTCCATGCCCTGCTCGGCAATATAGCCGTGGCCGCCATAGATCTGCTGCGCCATCACCGCATTGGCGAAGCCGGTGTCGGTCAGAAA
>JGI24705J35276_12237885_pt1 | contig 13839 bp, 7 predicted proteins | sample TergutNt197P4_FD_35276 | JGI IMG/M metagenome (IMG submission 35276) | reverse complement strand
CTCCAAACTCCCAACTCCCAACTACCAACTACCAACTACCAACTACCAACTACCAACTACCAACTCCCAACTACCAACTCCCAATTCCAAACTATATCCCCAAAATTACTCTCGCCATCGTGAAGTAAGTGACCACGGAAACCATGTCGGTGAGCGAAGCGATCATTGGGTTTGCCATCAAGGCAGGGTCTATCCCTACTTTTTTCGCAAGCATGGGGAGCATGCTGCCTATGGACTTTGCTGCCACTACTATGACTATCATGGATATGCAGACAGTAGCCGCCACGATTGGCCCCTCGCCGTCAAGCCAGCATATCCTGGCAAAGTTCAGGGAGCTGAGCGCTATCCCGATGACGAAGCTTACGCGCAACTCTTTCCATATCACTCGCCCGGCGTCCTTCAGTTCGATTTCGTTTAGCGCCATCCCACGGATGACCAGCGTTGCAGACTGCGAGCCGGAATTGCCCCCGGTGCCCATCAACATCGGCATGTATGCCACAAGGCATATCACTTTCGCCAAACCGTCTTCAAAAGTCCTTATGATTCCGCCCGTTATCACGTAAGAGCACATCAGCACAAACAGCCACGGCAACCTGTTCAGCACATGCTTCCAGACGCTTATGTCGAGGTACTCCTTGTCGGTGCTGTCCATGACGCCGGCCATCCTCTCAAAGTCCTCGGTGGTCTCTTCTTCGATTACGTCGAGGATGTCGTCGAAGGTTATTATCCCCACGAGCCTGTTTTCCCTGTCTACAACGGGTATTGCCAAGAACCCGTATTTTTTGAACACTTCCGACACCTCTTCCTGGTCGTCGAAAACGTTTACGCAGACGAAGTCTTCCCTCATCAGGTTTGAGATTATCTCATCGCCCTCAGATATGACAAGTGTCCTCAGCGAAATGATCCCCTGCAGCTTCCTGCCGCTTTCCTTCACGTAGCACGTGTAGATCGTCTCGCTGTCCATGCCTTCTTTTTTTATGTACGCAAGGGCTTCCGCTACCGTCATGTCCTTCTGAAGGCTTATGTAGTCAGGAGTCATGAGGCTGCCGGCGCAGGTGTCGGGGTAGTTCAGGAAAGTGTTGATGAGCTTCCGCTCCTCCCTTGGCGTCTTCTCCAGTATTTTGTCCACAAGGTTTGCGGGAAGTTCGTCAAGGACGTCGATCATGTCGTCGAACGACAGCTCGTCCAGGATGTATTGGATTTCCCTGTCGGTTATCCCGTTGATGATTTTAACTTGGTCGTCTAGCGGCAGGTAGGCAAAGACCTCTACCGACACGTCCTTCGGAAGCGTCCTGAAGAGGATGATGGTTTTCTCCATGCCGAGCTCTTCCATCAGTTCTTCTATTATCTCGGCAATTTCAACTTCGTTGTTTGCAAGCAGGGCCTCCCTCGCTTGAATGTACTTCTTGTCCTCAAGCAGGTTGAGGACCTCTGAAACTATAGAGCCTAATTTTTTTTCGTTCTCCATTGGGCAAATACCTCTCTTTCTCAGTTTTTTCCCAACTTTTGAACGAACCTCTCATCAAGATTATCCGAAAAAGCAGCAAAAGCCGGGAACAGTTGCGTTTATCACTTTCTGGGCCAAAACTACTAGGTCCGCTTTCCACGATCAATCACTCCTTTCGTTTCAATCGTATGCTGTATCTGCTGCGTCTACCCGCAGCCGATTAATTATATCTCATTTCGTTGCCTGTTTCAACATGTTTTCCGCGAACTTAGCTGCTATTTTTTCAATCCCCGGCACGTGGTCCACGTCACCAGGGTCGTTTGCCGTCTCAAACAGCATCGCCCGCGCCGGCAAAATGAACGGTTTGTTCATGTTAAGCGCACCGATCAGCTGCTGTGCCACAAGGTCGCCACCGCTGTAGCCCGATACGACCACCGCAAACAGCATCTTGCCTGACAGCTGGTTCACCCTGAAAAGCGCGGTAAGCCTGTTGATAAACGCCGATACGTACGCCGGCGCAGCATCGTTGTAGTTCGGCGAAACCACCACGAGCACGTCGCAGGATAGGATTGACGGGTAGACTTTCTCGGTTATTACGCCACCGTAAAAACACGAATTCTGCTCACCGAAGTGGCGGCATGCCACGTATGGGCATCCGATGCAGTCCTTGATTTCGCCGTCCTGAAGCGATATCTCCTCCAACTGGACACCGCCGAGATGCTCCCTGACCATGTTCCAAAGCGCCACGGAGTTTGACTTTCCGTTTCTGCCGGCATGGACCATCAAAATGCGTGGGCTGCTTTTGGCGGGCAGCTCAAACTCCATCAGGTTTCTGACAAGCTGCTCCGCCGACGAGGCGTAAGCTTCCAAGTTTCCTATGGAGAGGTTTTTCGCTATGACGTTGTAGTTTTTCAAGGTTCCCGTCCCCTCGACCAGGGACTTGCCTACAAAGGCGCAGCCTGCCATGTTGGCGGAAAGCGCCAGCTCGCGCGCTGCTGCTTTTGTATGGAATTCGCTTGCGCCGTCTGCTATTATCGCGCCGGTGCACCCTTCAAGGCAATCGCAGCCGAGCCTTATCTTCTTCAATATTCCGTAGTATTCAAGGTTTATTCCAGAGGTGCCCTGTGAAATGGCGAAGACGACGCGCCTGCCTTTGATCTCTGCCCGCTCAAATTCCTCGGTGGTGGACACTTCTTCGTACTCGTAGCCTTTAAGGCTTCTTTCCAGCACGTTGTCGAGCCTGACTGATTTGATCCGCTCTCTGCACAGCGGCTTGACCAGTATGAAATCGCTCATGGAAAGCCCTCCTCACTCGATTTCTTTCAGGTTCTCGTACGCTTGTTCGATGCGCATAAACAACTCCTCCGGCAGAGGCTGGTTTTCAATAATTATATTACCGAAAACCACTCTGTTCAGGGCGCCAAAATAAGCCCCGCTTTGCCCACTGCCTACGTAGCTTGAACTGTAGTGCCAACCTCCTCGGAGCATCTGCAGTATCGAAAGCGCCCCTGACGAAAGCGCCGGGGCAATGAATGGCTTGAAGCCCGCCTGCCTTATCCTGACGTTCTCATCAATGACTATCTGCGTCAATTCCCTAGAAATGCTGTCGTTGTAGTTTGAAATGCTGTCTGCTATCACCAAGTCATTCCCATGGGGCCCAAATGCGCGCCCTTCGGCAATGTATTGGGAAAACCTGTTATCCTTGCCGGCGTAGTACCGGGCCCTGCCGTTCATCACTCCAAGCCCAAACCCCTTGAACTGCCAAGGCGCAAGGCCTGAAGCCAAGTAAGCCGCCTTGCACAGCGGGTCCACCGGGTCTGAAACGACGGCGAACAGCCCTTCGAACGATTCGCTTGCGGCAAGCCTTGCGTAATGCTCAACAATTTTCCTGTTCTCGGAATATTGCGCCATCCTGACGTCTTTTGCAGCAGAATCAAGCCCCGGCACCTCTTTTGACGCGCAAAACACAAAAACGTCGCAGCGAAACAGTTCCTCTTCGCTCAGTATCTCTGTCCTTGGCAAGTCCTCGCTCGACAAGGCGCAGGCTATCTGGTTCATCTCCGCCTCGTAGCGGATCAGGTTTTGCCGATTTATATCGAAAATGCCGATACTGTCCACTACGTACCCACCTAGGAGCACGAGCCCGGTAAGCAGGGCGCCCCCCACGTCGCCAATAGCCAGCACGTTTATCCGATAGCTTTTTTTGAGCGGCAGCGGGAAAGTCTGATTGATGTCTGCCATTTCTGCAGATGCTATTGGAGCTTTTAGCAGATCCGAAAGGTAGTACACGAGCTCACCTCCTTATAATAGAACGTTTTCCAGCCTTGAGAGCTGTTCGATGTCGTTGGCTACGTACCCCGAGGGCGGCAGGTTCAGGTCGTAGCGCAGGCAGCCCCCTCTTTCCGGCAGCCTAGGCGCGGTTATCACTTCGCTGAGCCTGTTAAGCGTCAGGTTCCGTTCATATTTGGCCTGATACTCCTCTTCTAAAACCTCAAGTATCATTTTGGTGTTTTTCAGGCAGGTCATCGACAGTTCGTACACCGCATGCTTTGGCGCTTTCAGCAAGAACCCGGGCATAACGTAAGGGAGGATCAAGTTGATCGACGGAATAAACCCTGCCGTCATGGCATTTAGCGTTTCGATGCTGTCGCCCCCGATGAACGGGTACATGCTAGTTTCTACGAACCAGTTTCTCAGGTTCGGGATGTAATAGGCGCTGTCCACTTCCCTTTTTTGAACCTCCATCAGGTCTTTCCCGCGTCCGGACAAAATCCCCACCACTATTTTTTGCACGTCCACCCCTTCCTCCTTGAGCAACGGGTCGAGTTCCTTTATCCTGTAGCCTTTGTGCAGTATGTCGTCCAGCAGGATTACAGGCCTGTTGAATGACTTGATTGTCCTCACTTGGTTGATTATCGGAGAATAGTACGGGAATTCCTTTATTCTGAAGCTGTTTAGCTTCCCATCGAATATTTTTTCGGTGTGCAGCGATTTTGTGACGGTGTTCGGCACGACTTTGCCCTTGAGCATGTCCCCGTATGGTACGCACATCAGCGGCCCGAAGCGCCTTGCTTCGTAAGGCTTGAGGGAAACACCGTTTTCTTCGGCTATCATCTTCACCAGTTTGCTGTACAGGACGTCTGCGCTTATAGAGAGGACAAGCTCGCCCGGGAACGTCTTGACAAGCGCTTTCTGAAGCTCCCTGTGCGCATCGTCGATCACTGAGACCACCCTTTTGTTCTTGTTGAACGGAGCCTTGATGTTCGCTTCCATGTTCTTAAGCACGACGACCGGGGACTTCATGTCGGCGACGTAGAGCGCTTTTGCACCGCCTGAAAAGACCAGCTTTTCAAACCCTTGGCGTTCCAATGCGCCCGCTACCTCCTCGCCGGCTTCGCCATCGCATGCGGCGTAAGTAAAATCGGATTTGAGGCATTCCGAAAGCACTTCCGTTACGATCGCCTGCGCGGGCTCCCTCAAGCCTTCCGCATCTGAAAAACTGATGCTTTTTATGAGCACGGTCTTGCCTGGTGTGCGCTCGCGCATAAATGTTGCCGCCTCCTGGTCCCTAAGCTCCGCATATATTTCCGCTGACTTCAGCTCCTTGTATTCGCACCGGGAAGCGGCGCCGGCCAGCCGGCCCTGCAGCACGTCTTTGTACTGGGGCTCTCTGAGGTAAAGGCTGTTGTCGTAAATGAAGTTCTGGACGGCCGGGTCTATCAGGTTTGATATGTCCCTGGAAAGGTCTATGTTCTCACGTATCCTCGTTGAGCTGATGTCCTCAAGGTGCATCGGGAGCAACAGTTCGATTACGTCCCCCGTCACCCTGCCGCACCGTTCTTCGCAGCCGTCCGGCTGCAGTGCGCCTTCAACGTCGCTGCTGCGCTTGAAGACTATGTGGTTGAAGCCGTGGATCGAGTTTTCGGACGGCTCAGCTTTGTAAGAGGACGCGTTGGCTATGACGTCGCTCCCCACAGTCATGTAAATCTCCCTGCCCGGCCAGATTTCAGTCAGGCGCTTCAGGTCTTTGGGGTTTGCAATATTGACTGGGATGTCGTCCGGGAACACGTAAACGTTCCGCTCGTCTGCTACGCTCATAGCGATGATTTGCCTCCTTATCATCCGGGCCTGGGTTTTCTTAGACCAGGAGAATTCGTCCAGCGCCAGGTACACCTCAAACCCCAGATCCCTGACGGTCGTCACGATTCCCTTGTGGCTCAAAGAGAATGGGTCGAAGGTTCCGGGGAAAAACGCTATTTTGCAGGTGTCCTTCAATGCAAGCTCCTGGTGGTCCAGCGTATAGTCCGATATGAACCTGTATATGTCGTTCAGCACAGCGGCGTTGTTCAAAAGGGACAGCTTCGTTTCCTTCCTTTCAGACAGCAGCGTCAGCATTTTCTTGCAGATGCATTCAAAAATCAGATGCTTTTCGTCCCTTGAAACGGCGTCGGAAGCAAAGAAATACTTCCCGATTACGTACAATGCCTCCTGGCTCACTGCTTCCCTGTAGTTTGAAAGCCCCCTGAGCAGCATCCCCAGCACCCTGCGCCGGCGCATGTCGCAAGCGCCTTCATCTTCCGCAAACCTTCCCCGGTACGACGAATAGCGCTGGGCGATCTTGCCAAGCGTGTCCAGCGCCACTGAGCTCACCCTGTCGCTCGTGCTCTCCTGCAGTTCCTGCAAGCCCATGATAAGCTCGTCAAGTTCGTTGGGGTGGAGGCAAAGCGCCAGTTCGCCCAGGTACTCAGGAATGTATTTTGAAACTTGGTATTGGCCTATTTCAAGGCCTTTGGTCAATTCGACGACTATTTCGTTCACCTCGTCGAGATGAAGCTTTTTTGCGATCTCCAAAAGCCCCTCCCCTGCCTTTCGCCTTACCGTGACCCGTTCACTGACCTTAATGAGGTTTGAAAAATGCGTAGCTATGTGCAAAAGCGACTCGCTGCTGCCCGATTCGGCAAGGTCGAGCATATAGTCGATGTTGATCGTCTTCAGTATCCACGGAGTCCCTGTTTTCAGGTTTTCCAAGAAGATTTCCGAAACCGACCCTTTTTTGAGGTCCAGCAGCCTGGAGTATTTTTCCTCCTCATCGCGCAAGTTGCCGAGGTTTTTGGCAATTTTCACTTTGAGGTAAATAATTCCCGCCGCACCGTCCGGAACGGCTTTGAGCAATGATATGATGTGCCTGCGTTCAGTATCAGAAATGCCCAGGCCGCTCTGTCCCGTCAGGCATTCTGCGTATTTGAGGGCTGCGGCGGCGGCTTGGATGTCCTGCGGCAAAGCAAAATTGACCGCGAACTGCATGAGGCTGTCCCTTTCCTGCCTTGAACAAAGGCCTGCGGGGATGAAGGGCATTGCGTCGATAAGTATGAAAGCGGTGGCGCCGTCGATGCCGTCCGTTTTTTGGTAGTGCTTCATAAGTTGCTTGATCCTGGCGCTTTTGTCGGTTTCCGAGCAGTTTGTTAGAAGCGAGATGATTATGATCCTCAAAGAATGCCCTATCCATCGCCTCTGCTGGTCAGCAACCTTGTGCCCTGGAAACACGATTGCGTCAAGTATCCTTTCCCACAAGATTCCTGCCGTGACCCCATCGCCCGAAAACATCGCATCTGCGGGCAGCTCCTTCCTGTACTCTTCGTCGAAGCCTGCTATCATTTTCCCTATCAACGTCGCCGCCTGCCTTCGGATGTCGCCTTCCTTGTGCATGAGCATCTCGTACAGCAGCTGCAGCGTCATTATTTTTTGCCTTTGGTTCATGTACGTCGAATACTCGTCAAAGATATTGATGTAAGCCCTGATGTTTTTCCATTGGGTCTCGCCCCTTGCGTCTTCGAGCAGGTTCCCGAAAGACGCCTCGCCGTTGAATACGCTCATAACTCTGATGTTGTGCTCGATAGCGAGCTCCTTGAGTTTTTCAACAGCTTCTTGCGAATCCATTATAGCCGGGTCTTTTGCCTTTAACTTTGCCTTTGCCTTTTCCTTCGCTTTTGGCTCGGCCTCCGCTCCATCCTTGCCCTGCCCAGTCTTGCTGAATTCCAAGTCGATCCCCAGGCTGTTAAGGTAATTTTCGAAATCCCTGATCTTCGCATAGACTTTGCGGTACCTGCGGTTTTTCGCCTCATCGACATTGTCGAGCTTGCCCAATATGACTTCAAAAGCCTCGGCAAGGGAGAACACCTGTATTTCCTCTCCTCCGCCCTCCGTTTTCCTGTCCTTTACCCTGAAGTCGGAATATATCAGAATAAGCGATTCGACGGGCAGGTTCTCCAGCTCAAGGTCCCATGTCGAATGGTTCGCCGCGATATGCGCGAAAGAGGGCATCCCGAACCTTCTCAGGCACTGGTCAGTGTAATAGTAGTGGAGGTAGGGTATCCTCTCGTTTTCTGAATCCCTGCACCCGAACTTACCGATGTCATGGCTTGCGGCAGCCCCCGACATCAGCGCAAGGTCAATGGGGACGCCTTTTTTCTCAACCTGCCTCGCTACGTGCAAGGCGAGTGAATGCACTATTGCAACGTGGTCGATAAGCTTGTGCGGCGTTATCTCCCTTCCAATCCGCATGAACTCATACAGGAAAAGGTCGTCGACCATTTTCAGGTAGCGGGCGTATTCGTCTTTTGTCTGGCAGCGGTTTATCTCTTCTTCGTCGAGGCGCCGGATGTGCCAAAACAGGCTGTCTCCCGATTTTTGGCTTTCAAGCTCCAGAAAGCACCTGATCACCTTGAACAAAAATTGCCTTCCCAGCGCATGGCCGTCAGATTCTGCGGCAGCAGCCTTTTCCGGATAAAGGACGCCAACAGTGTAGTCGTACAAATGGCGCAGCCAACCCCCGCTAGGCTCGTTTGCCAGAGCGCCCAAGCTGACCGCGCAGAGCGACAGCGCGTCGCTGCACACAAAGCTTCCATCGCCCGCAATACTTTCTATCGCGTCCCTCCATTCGGCTTTGGGGATCAGTTCCAGCATTTTCTTTTTGGGGATTTTGACTTCTTGGAGAAATTTTTTGTCAGTTAGGCTCTCTTCTATTTTCCTGTATATTTCCAATGCGTCTTTTCTTTGCATACCACACCTCATTTTTGAGAATTCCACTTTTTCCATTCTACCATTTTGAAGGTGCATAGTCAAATTGTCTGCTTTTTTCATTTAATTTTGTTGACTATAAATTAACAAAATGCTATATTTAAGTTAATGGACCTATTCCATATCAATTGAGGTTATTTCATCGTTAAAAGGAGAAAGAGATGGCAAAAGTAGTTGAGCAATTCATTGAGATTGCGAAAAAAAGAAACCCCGGGGAACCGGAGTTCATTCAGACAGTAGAAGAAGTATTGGAGTCAATCGCCCCTGTCCTTGAAAAGCACCCGGAGTACGTATCCTCGGGCGTCGTAGAGAGGCTGATTGAACCCGAAAGGCAGATTATTTTCAGGGTACCATGGGTGGACGACGACGGAAAACCTCACGTCAACAGAGGCTTCCGCGTACAGTTCAACAGCGCAATAGGCCCTTATAAAGGAGGGACGCGGTTCCAGCCTTCGGTCAATCTCGGGATCATAAAGTTCTTGGCATTTGAACAGATTTTCAAAAATGCCCTCACCCCGCTTCCTATCGGAGGCGGCAAAGGCGGCGCCGATTTCGACCCAAGGGGGAAATCCGACAATGAAATCATGAGGTTCTGCCAGAGCTACATCTCTGAGCTTTTCAGGCACATCGGTCCGGACACCGACAGCCCTGCCGGAGACATGGGCGTTGGCGCCAGGGAAATCGGGTTCATGTTCGGGCAGTACAAACGGCTCTCCGACACGTACAACTGCTCCATCACCGGCAAAAGCGTCGGCTGGGGCGGTTCGCTGGCAAGGACGGAAGCCACCGGGTACGGCATCGTGTACTTCGCAGACGAGATGCTGAAAGCCAACGGGGCAACCCTGAGTGGCGCGACCATAGCGACTTCGGGGTTCGGCAACGTGACGTGGGGCATGGTGTCAAAAGCTACCGAGCTCGGCGCCAAAGTCATAACAATATCGGGTCCTGACGGCTACGTCCACGACCCGGACGGAGTTTCGGGTGAAAAGATCGACTACCTGCTGGTCCTCAGGTCGAGCGGGCAGGACATAGTGGCGCCATACGCTGACAAATTCAGCGGCGCGACGTTCTACCCGAAGGAGAAGCCTTGGGGCGTGAAAGCCGACTTGGTCATCCCCTGCGCGACTCAAAACGAAATCCACATGGCTGACGCAGAGAAAATTGTCGCAAACGGCACGAAGTTTGTGTGCGAAGGGTCAAACATGCCCACCACCAACGACGCCCTCAAGTACCTGCTCGACAACAAAGTCGTCGTCGGCCCTGCAAAGGCTGCCAACGCCGCCGGCGTGGCCACCTCTGCCCTCGAAATGGCCCAAAACAGCATGAGGTACTACTGGACCTTTGAAGAAGTGGACACGAAGATCAAGCAGATCATGGTCGACATATTCAAAGCCTGCGAAAGCTCTGCGAAGGAGTTTGGCATGGAAGGCAACTACGTGGCGGGCGCAAACATCGCCGGCTTCCTGAAGGTTGCGAAAGCCATGCTCGCCCAAGGAGTGGTTTAATACCTGTGTGCGCTTAACTTGACAATTTTAATGGGGGCTGCCTTGAATTTTCAGGGCAAGTCCCTTTTTCCGTATATCATGAAGGGAGGGATTATGAAATGAGAGTTGCATTCCTGTTCGTTCTGATTGTGGCATGCTTGCTGCTTCTCGCCTCATGCCAGGGAGGCAGTGTGCCAATTGACGCAGGCATTGAGACAGGAGACACGGCGGCAGAAGACATGGTGACAGGAGACGAAAACACAGCAGTGGAAGATGAAAACATGGAGACAGGAGATGAAAATATGACAAAGATGCTTTACCAAGGGCACGCAAGCTTCAGGCTTACATCAAAGGACGGGACGGTTGTTTATGTTGACCCGTACGCCGGGGACGGCTACGACATTCCTGCGGACATAATACTTGTGACGCACCAGCACCAAGACCACAACCAGATCAAGCTTGTGACGCAAAACCCAGGCTGCGTCACGATTACCGAAGCGCAGGCTCTTGAAGGGGGGAAGCACAACACGTTTTCCGTTAAGGGGATAGGCATCGAAGCCGTCCTCGCACAAAACAAAAACCACGATCCTAAAAGCTGCGTAGGCTACATCATCGACATCGACGGCATCAAGGTATACGCGGCCGGCGACACCTCTAAGACGAGCCAGATGGCGTCATTCGCAGACAAAGGGCTGGGCTATGCGCTGCTCCCCTGCGACGGAATATACAACATGGACGTGAAGGAAGCCGCCGAGTGCGCTGAAATCATAGGCGCCAAACACAACATACCCATCCACATGAAGCCAGGCGAACTGTTCGACATGAAGGTCGCCGAGAGCTTCGACGCGCCGAACCGGCTGATCGTCGAGGCAGGCGAGGAAATTGTGCTGGTACAGTAGGAGGGCACACGATGGCAAAATACGTATCTGTAGTTTTGGTCGCATTTTTTCTCACTGTTTTCTGTTCCTGCACAGCTGGCGAGCCAAGCAGCAGCCAAGTTGAAGATCTGGCAGGCAGCCAAGATGAAACACTTATGGAAAAATCCGGCGAAGTCTTGATATCATTTGACTTCACGCCTCAGTCCGGCCATGCCAGCAACCAGTTCGCCGTATGGATAGAGGACGGCAGCGGCAACTACGTAAAAACCCTTTACGCTACCCGCTTTACGGCAAACGGCGGTTACAAGAACAGGCCTGACTCCATCCCAACATGGGTAATGACATCAGGGCTCGCTTCCATGTCAAAATCCGAAACCGACGCAATCACCGGCGCGACGCCAAAAGCAGGAACCCTCTCATTCACATGGGATTTGACTGACGCGGGCGGTATTGCCGTTCCCTCCGGCGAGTACAGCTTTTTTGTTGAGGGCTCGCTGCGGTGGAAAAACCGGGTCATTTATTCCGGGAAAATTACAGTCGGCGGCGCCCCTGCCACCGTTTCGGCTGATGCCGAGTTTTTTTACGAAGCAACCGCCTCCCAGCCTGCTTTGACGGGCGACTCGCCTGAAAACTCAATGATCGGCGCAGTGACAGCAAACTTTGTTAACCACTAATCCAAGAAAACAATCGCCTCGTTTACAAAACAGTGAGTGTATTGTATAATAAAGGTAGAAAATTTCGAGGTGGTTGAAATGAAAAAATCGAGAGCACTGTGTATATTTGTTGCATTGGTAATGCTTTTGCCGGTTTCCCTGCCAACTGCGTCATACGGAGCGTCGTTTACAGACACAAGGGGCCATTGGGCTGAAACTTGGATAGACAAAGCCGTAAGCAGCGGTTTGGTTCAGGGGTACCCGGACGGGACGTTCAGGCCGGACAAGCCCGTGACCCGGGCCGAATTTACCGCCATGGTCAACAAAGTGCTGAGGAACGGAACGGCAGTGGGCATTTCTTTTTCAGACGTGCCTTACGGTTCTTGGTACTATCAGGACATCGCGCGGGCTGTGGCAGCTTGCTATGTCTCCGGCTATTCGGGCAATCTGTTTTCCCCCGACAACCCCATCACCCGGCAGGAAGCCGCAGTCATCATTTCAAGGGTTGTGCCCACCTATGGCAGCTCCGGCAACCTGAATTCGTACAGCGACTCGTCGCTGATACCTGACTGGGCGCGCACCGCGTTCCAGAAAGCGAACGGCAAAGGGTACCTCGGCCCATACGACGACGGCAAGCTTCACCCGGCAGACCAGCTGACCAGGGCGCAGGCCACCAAGATCATGTGCGAGATCATGAACAACGAAACAATCGTTTCCACAAATACTGTAATCAGCACGAACAATACCACCTTGTCAAACGCTGTCTACTCCAACGGCGTCACGGTGCATGCAGACCTCGGGAACGGGAGCGCGACCATCAGCAACTGCATAGTGCTCGGTACGCTGAGCGTGAACGGCGGCGGGTCTTCCAGCGTCACGGTGTCCAACTGCCGGGTGGCGAACGCCGTCATGGAAAGGCCGTCTTCATCAGTCAACCTGGTCGTCGGTGGTGAAACCGTAATGCCCACGCTTACCGCTTCAAAATCCGGCACAGTCCAAATGACAAGCCTTTCAGGCGGGCTCTACGGGAGCGGCATCGATACGTTGAACATCCAAGCCTCCGCAAACATAACGCTTCGCGGGTCTTTTCCGAAGGTGAACATCACCGGCGCAAACGCAAAGCTCAAATTGGATTCTGGTTTGATTACGAGCTTGTATGTTTCAAACTTGGCAAAGGGTGCAGAAATAACCGTCAACTCCTCTGCGTCCGTCAACACGGCAGACGTGTACGCCGAAAGCTCGTTCAAAGGAACCGGCACCATTTCGCGGATGAACATCAACGCCAGCAATGTGACCTATGACAAGAAGCCGCAGTACGTCTACGTGAACCCCCAATATGACAGCCCCGAGGAGGCCGCCGGCGACGTCACGTTCAGCCCAAAGAGCGGGGCGAGAAACGTCAGCCTTACCACAAAGATAACAGTCACGTTCGCTTCCGCAATGAAAATGTACGCCGGCGACACTATAGACAGCTATGCCATTGAAGATTCCATGTCCCTTCGGGAAGGGTCGTCTTCCGGAAAATACGTGGATTTCACGGCAAACATAAACAGCGCGAAAAAAGTCGTCACAATCACGCCTGACAGCGACCTGAAGAAAAACACCACATACTACTTGATCCTTCCGAGGAACACGTTCAAAGACGCCGATGGGAACGGCAACAGCGCCTATACGGTGTCGTTCTCAACCGGGAGCACGCTGCGTGGCGACGACGTGTCATTTGACCCGGACGACGGTGACACCGGAGTTTCAAAGACGGTTGAACCCGTTATCGAGTTCTACACTCCAGTGGTGAATTACGACGGGAACGTGGTGAACAAGGACTACCTCACAGACACGGTGATAATATTCAGGGAAGATTCCAGCAGCGGCAAAAAAGTGCCTTTCACCGCAACGATAAACTCTGCGAAGGACAAAATAACGATAGCGCCAAAAAGCAACCTGGTGGACGGCAAGGAATACTACCTCGGCATCGCGTCGCGAAAGTTCAGGTACAAGTCGGACAACAGTGCCGTTGACTCGACATACGTGACGTGGACTGTGGGCAAGGCCGCCCCAGCCGGGCCTGCCTTGTCCGGCATCGCAAGCACTTCTGACGAAACTGCAGCTACAGTGTCAGCCCGGCCAAGCGCGGCCGGAACAATATACGCTGTACTGCTGAAGGACGGCGAAGCAGCACCCTCGGCGCAGCAGGTAAAGGACGGCAAAAACGGCACGGGCGCCAGCGTGGCCAGCTCGTCAAAGGCCAGCATAAGCGTTACGACAACCTCTTCTACTGCCACATTGCCGAAGTTCACAGG
>JGI24705J35276_12237886_pt1 | contig 13842 bp, 10 predicted proteins | sample TergutNt197P4_FD_35276 | JGI IMG/M metagenome (IMG submission 35276) | reverse complement strand
GCTGAACCGGCTGAGCCTGCTTCTGAGCTCGTCTTCGAACAAAACGTACTTTGCCTTGTAACCGGGCGTGTCGACGTTGGCGATATTGTCAAGGGCTGCTTTCTGTTTTGCCCACGTCACGTCGAGCGTCTTCTGCGCAAGTAACATTGAGTTATCATTTAACCAGTCCATCGAAGCCCCCTTTCCATTTGTTCATTTTGACTTTGGTTGATACACACAAGTATTATACTATGTTTAATCGCAAAGGACAAGAACTTTTGTAATATTAATATAACATATTATATAACTATGAATTGATTACCCTCGTTTTTATATCCACGCCGCAACCCAAGCTGGTTTTCCGTCGGCACCCATTTCGAGCTTCACCTGCAGCCACCCTGTCTGGGTGTTGGCAAAGCCCCCGCTGTTCGTTATCCTCTGCTCGATCAGTATGTACGAGCTTATCAGAGCTTCGGTGTACTTAATCGTGATGCTGGTGACCGGCGACGCGCTGCCGGCGGGCGTTGTGGTGATGCTCGACTTGTTGACTTCCATGCCGATGGAATTTGTGGCGCTTTTCACTTCCTCTTGGGTGAGCGGCTGCACAGGATGCTCCTCCCCCGGGTCGAAGTAGAGGGGCTGGTCGAAGGTGAGCACGATGTCGCCGTTGTAGACACCTTCGCCCCAAATGTCGATGATCGGCCCCGGCAAAACCGTTACTTTTGGCGGGCTGTTGAAGAGCGGCGAAATCTTCAGTTTCACAGGGGTGCAGTAGTTTTCCTTGGCGTCGAGGGCAAGCTCGTTCCTCGCGGTGATGTAGACGTCGTACTGGCCGGGCTCCAGGTTGCTCACGGTGAAATTGCCTGAAGTCCCCGACGGGACCAGGATGCTCTTGCCGTAACCCTTTACGTTGCCGTCAGAAGTAGGCTGTGCGTTGACGATATACATGGGTTCCGTCGCCGCAGTCCCTCCATATCCGATGTTGTAGGCTACCCAGTAGACCAGCGCGTTGGGCCCGGGGTCGAACCGCACCTCCACGTCCACGCTGCCCGCCCGGGACGTAAAGGTAGGCTGGGCAGGGTTGAACCTGGGCACTTCTATCATCTTGGTGCTGAATTTCGCTACGCCGACCGCTGTGGCGTCCATGCTGTTTTGGGGCGTCAGCAGATAGTACATGTAGTAGTCCGTAAGCGGAAGCAGGCCTGCGACCACGTAGTCGGGGAATGGCCCGCCGAACGCCACTTGGTAACTGCCGTAGACTGCGCCGGGCCTTTGGTTGAACGAGCCGGTCAGTAGCTGCTGCTGGCTCACGTTGGGCGGATCCGTGGTAAACGCCTCGCTTTTGGGAACCATGTAGAAATAAACCTTGGCTGCTTTGTTTATCGCGCCTGTTATCCTTGCCGTGCTGTCCCCTTCGACGATTGTAGGCCCTATCGTGAAGAATGGCTTTTCCATGTCCACGAACACCGCTTGGCAAGGCGGCTGCGGCGGGTAGCCCACTATGTCCACACCCGTGTAAGGCACCTGCACCGCGTCCTCGATGGCGTTGGGGTTGGCAGTCGAGTCGAACATCATCAGGTTGAACAGGTACCCGGCGATGCCGTACACGCTCAAGGTGACTGTGTCGTGCCAGTCTTTCGGATCTTCCACGCCCCCCAGGGCCGTGATTTTGATGCCGTACCGTTTCTCCGGAAGCTCGTTGAACAGGCAGTAGTCAGGCGGCACCGCTGACGCCTTGCGGGCCTGCTCGTTTTCCACCATTATGAAGCGGCCGGGTATCATGACCTGGTTTTCCAGAACAGGCTTGGCCGGGTTTGAAAGGTCGAAAAGGTCGAAGGTCATGGCCTTGTCCGTAATCAGCTCAAGGGCTGTGGCGTACAGCAGGTCTTTGTTTGCCCCCCCTGCGGTGTCGTCGTCGGCTTTGATGCCGAACATGATGTCGTACTCCTGCAGCTCGCCGGGGCTTGCGCCTCCGCTCTTCATGATGTTTGTTATCTTGACAGAAGGCGGCCTCATCAGGAATGGGCTGTTTTTTAACGGTTTGCCGACCATCTCCCCCCTGTCGTTCCTGATGTTTTGCTTCATCTGAAGGCCGGACAGGTCTGAAATGTCTTTCAGGTCGAACTCGTACCTGCCCCCGCTTTCCATTTTCACGGCAATTCCCGCCCCGGTGGCGGTGCCGGTCTGAAAGCTGATTACCGTGCCCTGCCCAGAAGGCTCCGAAACCTTCACTCCGCCCCCGGCAAAGTCGATGTCTATTTTCTCCCTAAGCTTGGTGGGGTCCAATTCGTCCAGCTTGTACAGCTCGATGTAGTCCGTCAGCTCATTTAGCTTCTGCGTTTGCGCCAAATCCGCCACCTTGGCCGTCTGCCCGTCCTTGCCGACCCTGACAGGTTTGTTGAATTCAAGCCTGACCACGCTGCCCACAGGGGGCCACCCTTCAAAACGGTCGTCAAACGCGACCTCTGCCACCGGCGCGACGACGCTCTTGGTCGTTATTTCGATTTTGCCGACTGTGCTCCTGTTGCCTGACGCGTCCTTGAGCAGCAGGTAAAGGTCGTAGGTCGTCTCCGCGCGGAGGCCCGAAACCGCAAACTGGCTTTCCTTGTCCGGCGCAGTTTTCAGGTTCCCGCTCTTTATGGCGCCCCTCGCCTGCTCGACGGCGTTTTTCGCGTCGTTTGAGTCCCAATAGTAAGCTATGTCCCCTGTCTTCTGGTCTACCAGCTCGCCCGATTGAGGCGAGCCCGGCGGAAATGCCGTACCGTAGTCCAGCAGGGCCCAGTAGAGCGTAGCTGCTTCATTGGCCATAAGCTTGATGGGTATGTTGGTTTCCGAAATCAGCCCGACCATCGGATAGCCTGCCATAAATTCGGGCGGCGTGACGTCCTTCGTCCTGATCGTGGTTTTGCTGACTGCAGAAATGTTCCCCCTCGCATCCTTCAGCGCAATATAGACGTCGTACGGGGTGTCCTCTGCAAGCAGGCTTTTCCCGTCAGACTGGAGAGTGCCTATGGTGATCGTCGCCACCGCGCTGTCTGCCGCTTCCACGGGGCTCGAGTTGTGCGCGATTTCGCCCGCCATACCGCTCCCCGAGACCAGGCGTTCCGCAGTGGGAGCCGCGCTCTTTTCCGGCATTGCCACCCAATAGACGCCGCATGCTTTTGTCGGCACCACGTCAAATACGAGCTGGTGCAGCGCCGGCGCCAGGATAGCGCCGCCGGACGCGACAGCCGGCGTCGATTCCGCCCTTCCCTTCGGATATCCGGAAAGGAATGCCGGCTTGACCTTGTCGAGGGTCTCGAAATCCACCGAGCGCACCTTCGACGCATTGTCCTTTGAATCCACCAGCATCACGAAGAGCTCGTAGTCCCCCCCGTTCTGCAGGCCCGATATCTTCGCCGACAGCTCCGACTCGGCGTCGATTGCGGACATGGCCAGGGCCATGCTCCCCGACTGGACTATGAGCTCGTCATTTTTGGGGTTCCTCATCGCCTCCTCTGTCGGCGCCTCGCCCCCCTGTTCCTGGACCGCCCAGAATATCGTCCCCGGCTTGTTCCCCAATGCCTGCCCTGATGCGCTGTTCGCCGTAACGTCCTCCGCTTTTGGGTAGCCGTTTTCTATCCTGGGAGTGGCGTTTTCCAGCTCTGCCTCAAGGTAGCCCATCGTCTTGCCGTTGATCGTGGCGGTGTAGCCCGGCTTGATGTATATTTCGTCGGGCATCTGGGCAATGTTCGCACCGTTCGCGCCGATGCTGGCGTACTCGATCTTGCCTGTGCCTGTCACAGTGGCATTGCCGTCTATGTAGAGTTCGCCGAGCTCGGTCCCCTTTTCAAGGAACAAGCTTCCGCCCACGGCGTCCTCGTCTGAAACGAAGCTGTCGATGTACCCTTTGTTCAGGCTGACCACGTTGCCGGGCGCCTTTAGCCTGACTTCGGTGAATTCGCCTGAAAGGTCAAGCTTGGTCCCGGCAGGCCCATTGAGCTGTATGTCGTTGAACGCCGACGCCTTGGCGTTGTTCTCCTCTAGGTAGGCGTTGCTCTTTACAACGGTGTTCTTTATCTCGGTGCCGCCTTGCGCGATGACGCTCACTTTTTTGCCGTGGTTCAGGTCTATGATGATGTTGTTTACGTTGCAGTCCGTCATGACGATGCTGCTGGCGGCTGCGTTGCTTTCGCCGGCGCCGCTTATGTAGATCGTCCCCAGGACGGTTACGTTTTCGAGGAACACGTAACCTGACAGTACGCCTTCGGTAATGTAAAGGTCGCCTGTTATGACTGTGTCTCTAAGGCCCGCCCCCGATTTTGACAGCGTGACGTTGCCGTTTACATAGCCCAGGCACGCCTGGGACGGCTGGTTCACTATTTCGCCCGCCACGGTTGCCAGTATCTTGGCGACCTCGCCCCTGGTTATCGGGTTTCCGGGCTTGAAGGTGTTGTCACCGTACCCCGAGATCATCCCCTTGTCGGTCGCGGCGTTGATGTACCCCTTGCTCCAGGCGGCAAAATTCCTGCTGTCCGCGAACCTGAGCGAGTCGACAGGGTCCGGCTCTATCTTGAGCGCCCTGCAGATCATGGTGACTGCTTCCTCTCTTGTCAAGTTGCCGCTTGGGTTGGCGCCGCTGCCGGTCCCTTGGAAATACCCTTGGTACGACGCAAACGAAATGTCGTCCGAATACCATGCGTCCTTGGCCACGTCGGAAAACGACGCGCCTTTGTTTTCCGAAAAGCCGAAGGCCCTGTTCAGCATGGCTGCAAACTCGGCGCGGGTGATGTTCCTGTCTGGGTTCAAATTCCCGTACTCGTCCCCCCGCATTATGTTGTTGTCCGCAAGCCTGTTCAGGTAGCTGTCCGCCCAGTGGGCGCCGTAGGCCTTGCCGCTTTGGTGCGCACCCGGCGCAAGCGCCAGGGACGCAAAAAGCGCCAGCGCAAGAGCAAGCGAAAGAGCTTTCCTTTCACCGGTTTTGGCCCTCAATGGTTTTTTTCTCATTTACTCACCCTCCAATTAAATGGAAATATCAAAATCTACTTAGAAGCGACATGGCTGAACTCAGGATTTCATGGCGAAGCGCACTGTCTGACAGGACAAGCGCCGTGAACGCGATGCAGGAAACGCATATCAGTGCAGCGGCAAGGTAGGCTGCGCCGCGCAGGGCCCTGATGCTTTGCCCTGTGCTTTTGCGGAAAAGGGCTACGGTTTTTTTGTAAATTTTATCGTCAAAATCGGGCGGCACGTAGTCGTGCTGGTCCAGCCCGTTTGCTTTCTCGTAAGATTCGAAGAAATCCCGTGCGATGAACTGCGAGATGTATTCCATCACAAGGTCGGACATCTTTCCCGACGTTTTTCCCTGCTCGGTGTTGAATGTTGACATGTGCGGCGCTACCCCTCCTTGATCATCCCGGCGATTTTTTGCTTGACCCGGAAAATCCGCCCGTCAACGTCCTCGGTGCTGCACCCAAGGTTCCGGGATATTTCTTCTGCGGTGAAGCCTGCGTAGAAACGCATGAAGACCAGCTCCCTGTCGCTGTTGGCCAGCCTCTCCACGTATTTCGCCAGCTCAGCCGTGAACTCGTTGCGGATCAGTATCTGGTCCACGTCAAACCGGCCCTTTGGGTCAGCCGGGGCTGCGCCGCATTTTTCGCAAAGCCCGATCTTCTCCCACGCTTCACGGTATATTTCGCTTATCTGGCTTTGAAGGATGGCCGTCATCATTGATTTGGAACGTTCTGATTTTTCGTCGCTGAACTTGTCGGCGTTTGCGTACGCCGTCATCATGCACTTATCGAGCAAATCCAGCGCCCATTCCCGGTCCCCGCCCACCGCTCTTTGCGCCATGCGGAAAACCGGGTCTTTGTGCCATACGTACAGGGCGTCGCATTTCTCCACAAACTTTCCCTTTGCTCGCCTCCCCAGATAGGTCGCCACCCTGTTTTGCCCCCTTTGCTGATTTGCCTGATTAGATGCAAATGGAATAATGATACTTTTATCTAACGTTAATGTTATCATAATTGCGTATGGATTGCAACGAAAGAAATTTCATGTTACGTTAATTTTACATTTTTATGTATACAACTTCTAATAATTATGTTAAACTATTACCGTAAGATTTAGCCAAACTGTGAATATGCTTTTGCAACAGTGTTCAATTTTGATTAAGGTGGTGGAACTTGATGGATAACAGTATGCAGAATATGCTTGAAATGTATCTGTATGAGACGAATACCATGGTAGAGCAATTGGACGAAATATTGCTTGAGGCGGAAAACGTGGGGACGTTCAGCGTGGAAAACATAAATGAAATCTTCCGCATAATGCACACGATAAAGGGCTCATCTGCAATGATGCAGTTTAACCCCCTGAGCACGCTTGCCCACCAAGTCGAGAATTTGTTCTTTTTTATGCGCGAAAACGGCGGCCACAACGAAATCGGCCACGATCTGTTCAACGCGCTGTTCCGCGCCAGCGATTTCATAAAGGCGCAAATAAGCAACATCGAAAACAACGAGCCGCTTTCGGACGACATCGGGGGCCTGACCAAGGAAATACAGGCAATGCTCGCTTCCCTGCAGAATGCCCAAGCCGGCGAAGACGTGAAAAGCGAAGCCCAGGAAGCCACTGCTTCTGAAGCGGAACAGCCAAACGGAAGCAGGTTCTGCATAAAGGTCTTCTTCGACGAAGGCGTCGGCATGGAAAACCTGCGGTCGTTCATGCTCGTCAACACAATCAAAGAGTCCTGCCCTATTGACGCATACGAGCCCGCCGAAATAGAAACGGACCAGTCCACGGCTGCCCAGATAATAGAGCAGGGCTTCATAATGTACTTCAACGCAAAGGACGACCTGGACATGGCTATCGGCATCGTTGAATCGTCGCTGAACATCAGAACCTATGAATCCATGGAACTGTCGCAAGCGGAGGCGGGCGCCCCTGAGCAGGCCGCGCCCCCCGAACCTACAAGCGAGAAAACCGAAGACAAGGCGGCTGCCGGAGACACCGCCCTCGTCCATGCAGAGCCTCCAAAGCCGGGGCAAGCGCCTGCCCAAGCGCCGGCCGCCCAGTCCCAAGCGCACCCCGGGAAGCAGAACCTCATCAGCGTGAACCTCACAAAGCTGGACAAATTGATGGACATAGTCGGCGAAATAGTAATAACCGAATCCATGGTGACGTCGTCGCCCGACATACAGGGCTTCAAGCTGGACAGTTTCACAAAGTCGGCGCGCCAGCTGAGGAAGCTGACAGACGACCTGCAGGACACGGTCATGTCGATCCGGATGGTTCCCGTGTCCGGGGTGTTCCAAAAGATGAACCGAATAGTCCGCGACATGAGCCAAGCCCTTGACCGGCCGGCAAAGCTGGTCGTCGTGGGGGCCGAGACCGAGGTCGACAAGACCATAGTGGACAGCATCGGCGACCCGATAATGCACATGGTGAGGAACGCAATGGATCACGGCATAGAGGAAAGCGCCGACGACAGGGTTGCCGTAGGCAAAGACCCCACAGGGACGGTCACCCTTTCGGCTCAGCATACAGGTGGTGAAGTGATCATCTCGATTGAAGACGACGGACGCGGGATAAACACCCAAAAAGTGCTTGACAAAGCCAGGGACCAAGGCTTGCTGATAAAACCGGAAAGTGAGTACTCGCAAAAGGAAATATTGCAGCTTCTTCTCTTGCCTGGGTTTTCAACTAACGAAAATGTTACAGAATTCTCTGGCAGGGGCGTGGGGATGGACGTAGTCAAGAAGAATATTGAAAAGGTCGGGGGCGTAGTGAGCATGACCTCCGAAATCGGGAGGGGGACCGTCACAACCCTGAACATCCCACTCACCCTCGCCATAGTGGACGGCATGGAAATAGTCGTGGGGGACTCCATTTTCACCATCCCGCTCCACAACATCAGATCGTCCTTCAAAGTGGCGAGCCAAGACATCATCTACGATTCCGCCGGAGGCGAAATGATATGCAGGATGGAATCCTTCTACCCCATAGTGCGGCTCCACGAGTTTTACGGTCTGGAAACCGAAGTGACCGGCGTGGAGGAAGGGATCGTGATCTGGATCGAAGCCGGCGACAAATCGTATTGCCTGTTTGTCGACAGGCTGCTGGGCGAACAGCAGGTGGTGGTAAAGCCCTTGCCCAATTACCTGTACGCGTTCAATATCAAAAAACTGGGCATAGCCGGATGCACCATCCTGGGGGACGGGAACATCAGCATCATCTTGGACATACCCAGTTTGTATGAAGCTGCCGTAAGCAGAATATAGCCGGCAGGGGAGGAGGTAACTGATATGATGACTCAATTAAGCCAGCCCAACCAGGCTGCTCCGAACGATCTGTTTTATGAGGAAGAGGAGGAAACCCAAGAAACGGTGTCTGATTCAAGAAAATACCTTACCTTTGTTTCAAACGGGCTTGGGTTTGCGATACCGTCCGACTACGTCATCGAAATCATCAACGAGCACAACATCACCCATCTTCCAAGGGTTCCGGGTTACATCAAGGGGATCATAAACCTCCGCGGCCAGATCATCCCGATCATGGACGCCAGGCTTAGGATGGGGCACCCAGAATCGGCCCACACAAAGGAAACCTGCATCATCGTGATTTCCGTGAACGAAAATTCCATCGGGCTCTTTGTCGACAAGGTGCTGCACATGATAGACATCCCGGACGACGCCATCTCCGAACCTCCCGTGAACAACAACCAAGAATTCGTCAATGGGATCACGCACCTCAACAACGTCGTGTACCTGCTGCTCGACTGCGAACTGCTGCTAAAATAAATTCTCGGGGGAACAACCATGTTAGAAATAAAACAGGATGACTTCGTCAGGCTTACAACGTTCATTATGAACGATTACGGCATCAATTTGACCCACAAGAAAAACCTCATCGAGGGCAGGCTGGGAAAGACTATTACCGACATGGGTTTTTCCAATTTCACCCAATACGTCGACCACATACTGCGCACAAAATCCAAGGACGACCTTGACGTGCTTATCAACAGGGTCACTACGAACCACACGTTTTTCATGCGGGAAAATTCGCATTTCGAGTTTTTCCACGACGTAATCCTGCCGGAGGTGGAAAAAGCATCCAGGACCCGCAGCCCCGGCATCTGGAGCGCCGCCTGCTCATCAGGCGAGGAACCCTACACCATGTCCATCATCCTTCGCGAATACTTTGGCGGCAAGCCGCAAAAATGGGACACCCGCATGCTTGCGACGGACATTTCCCAGAGGGTCCTGAATACGGCGAAGAAAGGAACGTACAGCGAAGAATCCCTGAAGGAGCTCCCAGAAGCCTGGAAGCGGAAATACTTCACGAAGTCGGGGGACGAGTACACGGTGACAAAGCAGCTCCGCGACAACATCGTTTTCAAAGAGTTCAACTTGATGGACCCAATCAAGTTCAGGACCGCTTTTGACGTCATTTTCTGCCGAAACGTAATGATATATTTCGACCAACCGACGAAAGACGCGCTAGTGCAGCGTTTTTACAACGTCCTTAACCCTGGCGGCTACCTGTTGATAGGGCACTCGGAGACTCTGAACAAGGCGACTTCGCCCTTTGCGTACTTGATGCCGGCCACTTACCGAAAGATATAAGGAGGGGCATAGTAATGGGTATCCGCGTGCTCATTGTGGACGATTCCATTTTTTTTAGAAGATTCCTTACCGAAAAGCTTTCTGCGCACCCAAACATCGAAATAGTCGGCTACGCAACCAACGCCTTGGAAGCGAAGTTCGCAATCCCCCGCATTAAGCCTGACGTCGTCACCCTCGACGTGGAAATGCCGGGCATGTCGGGGATCGAGCTCCTGAAGCTCATCATGACTGATTTCCCTGTTCCGGTGGTGCTGGTGAGCGCGGTCAACATGAACGTTTTTGACGCCCTCTCTGCCGGGGCTGTGGATTTTGTCAAAAAACCTGACACCAGCAACCCCGCTGCCCCGCAAAGATTCATCCAGGAATTGGTTGACAAAATCAACATAGCCAAAAACGCGCACCTGGGCATATTGGGCAGGCAAGCCGCGCAGAAACCGGTGCAGGCTCCGCAACCCCTCCAGCCGGCTATCATAGGGATGCGTTCAAAATCGGTGCTCGTTGCCATAGGCGCTTCCACAGGCGGGACCGAGGCGACTCTCGTAGTCCTGAAAGGCCTTCCGAAAAACACTCCGGGCATTGTAGTCGTTCAGCACATGCCGCCCGGGTTCACTAAGATGTACGCTGACCGCATGAACGGAATATGCCAGATGGAGGTGCGGGAAGCCAAGGACGGGGACATAGTCCAGCAGGGGCTCTGCCTCATCGCGCCCGGCGACTTGCAGATGAAGGTTGTGCAGTCCGGGACGCATTACATAGTAAAATGCTTCAAAGGGGAAAAAGTCAGCGGGCACTGCCCTTCCGTGGACGTGCTGTTTCATTCCGTGGCAGAGGCTGCGGGCAGGAATTCCGTTGGCATAATAATGACAGGCATGGGTAAGGACGGCGCCGACGGGCTTTTGCACATGCGGAAGAGCGGTGCGTACACCATCGGCCAGGACGAGGAATCCTGCGTCGTCTACGGCATGCCCATGGTCGCTTTCAACATTGGCGCGGTTGCGGTGCAGGCGCCCTGCGATGGCATATCACAGGTACTGAAAGCTCACTTGAACAGGCTCTGACAAAAGGAGGCCGCTATTGAACAGGCACAATCAAAGCAGGCAGGCGGAAGGCGAAACGGCCCAAACCGGCAGCACAGTCTTTGCCCTCGACATCGGGACTCGCTCCGTCGTCGGCATACTTGGAACTGTCACTGACGACTCTTTCTCCGTGTTCGACTATGAACAGCGTTTCCACAAAAAGCGCGCCATGCGCGACGGACAGATTGAAGACATCAACCTCGTTGCAAAAACTGCGGCAGAGATCAAGGAAGCCCTCGGCGAACGGAACGGCATGGCGCTTGAAAGGGTCTCGATCGCTGCGGCCGGCCGCTCGCTGAAAACACTGCGCAAAGTCTTTGAGCAGGACATAAACGAAGACGAGAAAATTACGCCTGAACTTGTCCGTTCCCTTGAATTCAGCGCCATAAGCGCCGCCCTCGACGAGTTTTCGCCGGACGGCAGCATCCAAGACACCTACTCCTGCGTGGGGTACGACGTGGTAAGCTACACGCTTGACGGATACCCGCTTAGCACTCCGCTGGGCCACAGAGGCCGCCATATCGTCATTGAAATCATTGCGGCGTTCCTGCCCTTTAGCGTCATAAGGAGCTTGTATTCGGTCACCGCCCTGTGCGGGCTGACCGTGGACAGCCTGACGCTGGAGCCTATCGCGGCAATAAACGCAGTGGTCCCCCCCGACGTGCGCCTCCTCAACATCGCCATAACCGACATAGGCGCAGGCACCTCGGACATAGGTATTTCCAAAAATGGGAGCATCGTAGCCTACGACATGGTTACCATCGCCGGCGACGAAGTGACAGAATGCCTGATGAAAAACTATCTGGTCGATTTTGAAACTGCAGAGTCGATCAAATTCCAGCTGTCTGAAGAAGGGGGCTTCGCTGAGTTCACAGACATAATGGGGATAAGCCGCTCCTGCCCAAAGGCAGACGTTATCGAAACGATCGACCCGGTGCTGGACGACCTTTGCGGGGCGGTCGCCGAGAGCATCGTCAAAATAAACGGCGGGCCGCCCACCGCGCTTTTCCTGGTCGGCGGCGGCAGCCAAGCACCCGGCCTCTGCAGGAAAATAGCCGGTAGGCTCAGCATCCCCCAAGACCGCGTCACCCTCGGCGGCAAGCGCCCGTACAGGAACATCGCCCTCCACACGGAAAAACTCCTGACGCCTGAATACGTGACGCCCCTCGGCATAGGAGCCACCTCGAGGCTCACCCATGTCCACGACCTTTTTTCCGTTACGGTCAACGGCGAGAAAATAATCCTTCCGTCCGGCGACAACATGAAGGTGCTCGACGCCCTGCTCCTTGCCGGGATAAAGGCAGGGAACCTGATGGGCAGGACGCAGGCTTCGGTGACGTACTACATCAACAACGAAAAAACGACTGCGCGGGGCATACCTCCCGTGCCTGGTGAAATATATGTCAACAAGGAACGCGCCGCCCTCGACACGGCAGTGCGGCAGGGAGACGAAATCATCGTCCTCTTCGCGCAGCACGGCAAACCTCCCCAGCTTGCCATTTCGGAAGTCTGCAAAACCTTTAAAGGCGTCCTCAGCATCTCCGTAAATGACAAAAAAGTCAAAAAAAGCTATCAAGTGCGGTCCGGGGACAGGATCATGGTGTCTTTTGACAGCGAAAGCGACGTTTCCGGCGCTGCTGACAGCCTTTTTGAGGGCGTATATCCCACTGCGGCGCCTATGCCGGCTCCCGAGCCGGTGCCAGAGCCGGAAGTGCCTGAGCCGGTGCCCGAGCCGGAAGTGCCTGAGCCGGTGCCTGAGCCGGAAGCGGCTGGACCCATACGCGTATGCGTGAACAACGAATGGAAGTCAGTAACGGCAAATGACGGCGACTCGCCGCTTTTCCTCGACATGCTCAATTACGTGGACATCGACACAAAAAAAGCGAGGGGGGACCTCACCCTTGAGCTCAACGGGAACCCCGCGTCTTACACTGACCCCGTGCATGACGGCGACCGGGTTGACATACTGTGGAGTTTATGATTTTTTTCTTGATTTGCACTTAAATTGCCACGTCCGCTGCCGATATATCTATCGTAAGAATATAGTATCAGTGAGGGACGGAGATGAAAATTATACCTGAAAACATTGTTCCCGGCGGCAGAAATGTTGCCAGGAAACAGAACTCTGATGAAAACAGGGCTCTGCACGGCGCGGCAGCCAAGCCTGAAGGCTGCGACAAGATAACTATAGCGCCAAACCGGGATGCGGATGTCCCAGATGCCCAGTTCATAGCCCAGCTCAGGAAAAGTATTGTATCCGAAATACTGGCAGGGGCCCCTGAGTACAAATTGGACGATTTAAGGCAACAGGCTGCGCTCGGCGAATACGACGTAAACATAATGGACATTATCAGGAAAATGCTGCTGGACAGCCAAGAGGTAAAGAATGAGTAATTACAGCCAAGGCGATTTCGATTCCTTATGCAAATTGATGCATGAGACGATCAACCTGTTTGACGAGATAATTAGCCTTGAGGGCAAAAAGCTCAACGCAATATCCGAAGACGACGTGGCTCTCTTCGACCAGCTCATGAACGACGAGCAGGCCTACCTGCTGCAGATGAAGGGGCTCGACTTCAAAAGAGAAAAGCTGCAGGGGCTGCTCGGTGCCGATGGCCTTTCTTTCAAGCAGATAATCGACAGGTTTGAAGCCCCCGAACGGGAAACCCTCGATTCGCTCTATGCTGATCTCGCGTCGAAAACGTCAAGCCTCAAATCCGCGATATCATCCACCAAGCGGCACATCGACCTGCACCTTTCAAGCATCTCTGCACTCCTTGAAAAGCTCGAGGGCGCAGCTACATACGACAAAAACGGCGGCAAGGAGCAAAAAGCCCCGCCCGCCCGCTTCACGCCAACAAAAGCCTGATTCCTTGTTGTTTGCGAAAGGAAGGAAAACGCGCTATGCTCCGCTCAACATTTTACGGTTTTAACATCGCTTTCAGCGGTCTTATGACGGCTCAAAAAGCCCTTGACCTGACTGGGAACAACATATCCAACGTGGATACGCCGGGGTACACCAGGCAGCGGCTGGACCTCAACAGCATACCGTCCGCGAACTACCAGGACAGGTACGCCCCCTACAACAACGTGGCAATCGGCCGCGGCGTCAACGTGACCCGCGTTGCTCAGCTTCGGGACCCGTTCCTGGACGCCCGCTTCAGGCGGGAAGCTGCAAGCAT
>JGI24705J35276_12237887_pt1 | contig 13846 bp, 13 predicted proteins | sample TergutNt197P4_FD_35276 | JGI IMG/M metagenome (IMG submission 35276) | reverse complement strand
CAAAATACAGGGTTTGTAACAGAATTATGAACAAAAAAATAGTAAAAACTAAAAAAGAAAGGGTGTTCTGATGGAGTTGAAAAATGGTGTTAATACAAAAAAAATATTAAATTTTACGATTTTAATCTAAAAATATAATAAATAAATTTGTTCGTAATCCAAAAAATTTTATAGATTTGCAGAAAATAGTTTTATGGTGCAAAGAGAACTTCAAACGGTGATTGAGCAGCAATTTTTCAAGGGGAAGGCCATTATGGTGAACGGCCCCCGACAATCTGGCAAGACAACTTTGCTCAACCAAATTGCTTCCGCTGCTACAGTGCCTGTACAAATACTTAATTGCAATGAACCGGAGGTGCGCGCACTTTTGACGGATGCAAATATTCAAAAATTGCGTAGCTTGATTGGAGCGCACAAATTAGTGTTGATAGACGAAGCCCAAGGAGTAAAGAACATAGGTCAGGCTTTAAAACTTATTGTAGATACATGGCCTGATATTCAATTACTTGTTGCGGGATCTTCGTCAATGGATATTGTCGGTAAGGTTAGCGAACCCCTTACCGGACGTGTTTTTGCCTATCATCTGTATCCTTTGTCGTTAAAAGAATTAGCCGTTACCTTTAACAGGTTGTCCGAACAGCAGTCTCTTGAAAAACGTTTGATTTTTGGTAGTTATCCGCGTGTAATTCAGTTGTTTGGCCAGGAAAAATCATGTCTGTTAAGCCTTTCAGGAAGCCATCTGTACAACGACGTGCTGGCGTGTATGGATATACGCAAACCTCAGCAGTTAGAAGCATTACTAATAAGCCTGGCGTTGCAAATTGGGAGCGAGGTTTCGTATCATCAATTGGCCCAAACCATAAAAGCTGACTGTAAAACGGTGGAGCGTTACATTTGGTTGCTCGAACAGTGTTTTGTCATTTTTAAGATAGGAACTTTTAGCCTCCATCGGGGAAACGAGGTTAAAAAAGTTAAAAAGATCTATTTTTACGACAATGGTATTCGCAATGCCATCCTGCAAAACTTTGCTCCGTTGAATTTACGACAGGACGCCGGTGCTTTATGGGAAAACTACTTTGTGAGCGAACGACTAAAGGCAAACCATTACAGGAGGCGCTTTGCCAATACCTTTTTTTGGCGGACTTTTCAGCGTCAAAAGATTGACCTTATTGAAGAAACAGACGGAATTTTAGCAGCATACGCTATCAGATGGAATCAATCAGGCAGACCCAAACTTCCTTTGGCTTTTACTGCGGTCTACCCCGATCATCACTTTCATGCAGTAGATCGAACAAATTATATGGACTTCCTCTTATAGAAGAGCGGGGAATTACTGTTCTAATAGCCGCTCTTTTGCTCCGGGAACTTGCTGGAGGATATGACCGATGGTTGGGCAGGTGGTTAACTCCGGGCAGTCGCCGCAGGTATTAAAGTTTTTTGTTTGGGCGCATGTGCGAATTTCACATTCGGAGCAATGGCCAATTTTGGCACCGTCAATACGACAACCGGTGCAGTTAATGGAGTCGGCCGAAATCTCCGCGTGGAACATTTCGCTCCATTTTTTAGCAATTTCTTCCCGTAAAGTGTTGTTGTTACTCGCAGTAGCGATGTATGCATCGCAATGTTCGCAGTCAATGCCGCAATAGGCAGTCAATGGGTTCATGGGTGTTTTTTTAGTAAGTATGGGCAAATGTACCCTTTTTTTTCAAACAATAGCTATCTTTGTCCTAAACAATACTAAATACCATGAAACGTACTTTTTTATGTATGCTTGCGGTAGGGGTACTCCTGCAGGCAGCGGCTCAGGTTCGGGGAAAGATTGATATCCCCAATCTTCCGGGTTATGTTACCCTGAAATGTGATTTTCATATCCATACAGTTTTTTCGGACGGGAACGTTTGGCCTGCGGTGCGGATTGCCGAAGCCTATCGAGAAGGATTGGATGCCGTATCGATTACCGATCATATTGAATACAGGCCTCATGCCGGAGATATAAAGGCTTCTCACAATCGTTCGTTTGAATTGGCAGAGCCTGTAGCAAAAGCGGCGGGTATTTTGTTGATTAAAGGTAGCGAAATTACCCGCGCCATGCCTCCCGGACACCATAATGCCCTCTTTTTGACCGATTCCGATGAGTTAGATCAACCGGATTATATGGATGCTTTTCGTGCAGCCCAAAAACAGGATGCTTTTATTTTTTGGAACCATCCCGGCTGGGATGCGCAGCAACCGGACACTACGCTTTGGTTTCCCGAACACACCAGACTGTTGGAACAAGGGATGATGATGGGGATAGAAGTGGTCAATGGGGAGGAGTATTTTCCGGAGGCTCATCAATGGTGCTTAGACAAGAAGTTGACTATGTTGGGAAATTCGGATGTACATGATCCCATTCAGGCACAATATAACTTTGACAAAGGCGCGCATCGTACCATGACTTTGGTTTTTGCGCGGGATGTGAGTACACAGGGGGTTAAGGAAGCCTTACGCGAGAGACGTACCGCAGTTTATTGCGGCGAACGGCTAATCGGCGAAGAACGCTATCTCAAAGCATTATTTGAGCAGGCGTTGGATATTAAAATCGTAAAGGTAAATAATGCTTCTGTGCGCGTTACCTTTACCAACAATTCGGATTTTGTGTTTCATCTAAAAAAGACGGCACACGATACCCGATTGGTTTATTTTAGAGAATATACTATACAACCTAAAGGAGAGCAAACGGTTACGGTAAGGTTGCAAGAAGGCATACAGGGCGGCGACATGAACTTCAGCATAGAAAATCTGTTAGTACAACCTAATAGAGGAATGGACTATACCATAAAGATTTAAGAAAGGTAAAGGAGCATGCGCAGAATAAAAGTATAACCGACCGTAAGATGATCCCCAAGATAACTGGTGAATGAAACATTTCCGCCGACCTTGCGCAACTTTGTTACAAGCGCTTGTGCACACTCGTAAGGTACATAAGTATCTGTATAACAATGATATATATGAATAGGCGCTTTAGGCTTCCATCCTTCTGATACAGAGTTGAGCACAAGGCATGGGTGGAGTTTTTTCATCTCCTCGTTTTGCTGGTCAAAAGGTTTGAAGAAGTCGGGATGCATATAACCATGGATATCCTCGCCAAGTTTTTCAATTTTATCGGTACTGTATACTCCGTTAAACCAACTGTCGCTGTTTAAGGGCGGATCAGCCACAAAGATTTGAGAAAAGTCTAAGTGAAGATTATAATAATAATCAAAAGCAAAAATAGTATGCGGGATGGCAGAAAAGTTTGAGTATCCGGTTTTGGCAAAGGCCTCAAAGGCTGCCGGCAGATCAAAAGCCCCGCCTCCTGCAAATACTTCTTTGATTTTTACACTATTAGAGTGATACGTTTCATAGTATTTTTGGACGGCTAAGGCGGCGGATCCCCCCAGCGAATAGCCGCCAATAATCGTTTCTGAAGGGAGTTGGTACTGGAATTGATCCCATAAATACTGAGCAGCAGCCCGACGCATATCGTAGGTAACCCTGCCGGTATTCTCTCTCATAAGAAAGGGGGGTCTTGTTCCTCTGCTCACCCCAAAGCCGAGGAGGTCAGGAATAATAACGGTATAACCTTGAAAGATCGGCAGGCCTTCAACAGCCAAAAAATCCTCGCTGGGTCCGTTTGTTTCCAAATGGGCCATGGGCATCACCTCAATAACCCCCTTGCTTTGCCTGTTTAGGGGGTGATACACTAAGCCGGAGGCCTGAATAGGATTGCCAAATGGATCTATCGTTGTATATTCGATGGCAGCCATACAAAAGGTTATGCTTTTATCCAGAAAGAAAAACAGATAGTCGTAATCAGAAAGAGTCATATCGTTGAGTTCAAGTTTTGAGAACGAAGAAAAATCGGCAACCTCATATTTGAACACCTTGTAAGGGATGGGCTCCATCTGATCCATAGTCGTACAGCAGACAAGGAGCGTGCACAAAAGCGGTAAAGAAAAAATATGTTTCATAATATTAGAAAAAATGGAAAATATTCCTGACAAACCAGAGATAGCCAACGGTAAGATGATCTCCCGGGTAACTGATAAAAGAGATATTGGCTCCGGCTCTGCGAAAATTCTTTACTGCCAACTCTGCACACTCAATAGGGACGTATGTATCTGTTTTTGCATGAGTCATATAAATGGGAGCTTTAGGGCACCACCCTTCTGTCAGGGAATTCTCTTTAAGGTAGGGAATGAGACTCTGTAATGCCTCATTTTGCTCTTCCACAGGTTTAAAAAAGTCCGGATGTAAATAAGCGTGTAAATCGGTACCCAGCATCTGCAGAATCTCGGACCAAAAGTATTTGCCGCTGTACCATTCTTGGTAATTCTGTAATAAATCTCCGGTAAAAATGAGTCCAAGATCCAAATCGCTCCCGCGGCAATCAAAATAATAGTGTTTAAAACCAAGAATGATGTTTGGGATGGCAGGGTAATTAGAATAACCGGTTTTGGCAAAAACCTCAAAAGCAGTTTGCAGATCATAAGCGCCGCTACTGGCGTACACCTCCTTTACTTTAATGGTATTGGAGTGATATGTTTCATAATATTTTTGGGTAGCCAAAGCGGCTGATCCTCCCAAAGAATAGCCCATAATGATGGTTTCGTTTGGCATGGCATACCGAAACTCATCCCAAAGATATTGGGCGGCAGCGCAGCGCATATCGTAGGCCACCCTGCCCGTATTTTCGGCTATCATAAAAGGAATGGGACGATCCTTGCTTATTCCGGATCCAATCAAATCGGACATAATAACGGTATAACCCATTAAGATCAAAATCCCTTCTTCTGCCAACAACCTGTCTGTCCCCCCCCCTTCGCTGTCCATGTGCGCCGTAGGCAGGAAGTCAATGACCCCTCGGCTTTTTCTATTGATGGGGTGAAAAATCAATCCGGAAACCTCGACAGGCTCTCCGTTGGGATCTACCGTGTGGTACGAAATGGCGGCGACGCTAAAAACAAGTTGTTTGTCTAAGAAAGGAAGAAAATCTTTATAGGTTCCCAATATGGGGTGAAACTCGTCTAATTCCGAATAACTAATTGTTTTGCATTGTATTACCGAATAATCAATGCGCTCCACCTGATCCATAGCCGTACAGCAGGCGAAAATTGTGCTGAGGAGTAAAAAATAAAAAATGTTTTTCATGGTAGTATAAAGTGGAGGAAACTCCGTAAAATCCACAAATAACCTACGGTAAAATGGTCTCCCGGATAAATGGTAAAGGAAATATTAGCGCCTGCTTTGCGGAGTTCTTTTACCGCAGCCTCGGCACATTCGACAGGAACACAAGAATCTGTTTTTGAATGGGTCATGTAGATGGGGGCCTTTGGGCGCCATCCTTCTATCAGAGAGTTTTCTTTCAAATAAGGACGAATGCTTTGCAGGGTTTCATTTTGCGCTTCAAAAGGTTTAAAAAAATCTTCGTGCATATAAGTATGAATATCGGTGCCAAGCATTCTAAGAACCGATCCCTCCGTATATTTTCCGCTAAACCACTCCTGATAGTTGTTGAGTAGTGCGCCTTTAAATACCTTGGTTAGATCAAACTCGCGGTCAAAACAGTCAAAATAGTAGTGTTTGATGGTGAGAAAGGTGCTGGGAATAGCCGGAAATGCCGAATATCCGGTGTTGGCAAAAGCATCAAAAGCAACGATTAGATCATAAGGACCGGCGCTGGCATATACTTCTTTTACTTTGATGGTATTGGCATGACGGGTTTCGTAATATTTTTGGATGGCTAAGGCCGCGTATCCTCCTAAGGAGTACCCCATGATGATGGTTTCGGAAGGCAGGAGATACCTAAACTCATCCCAAAGATACCGGGCGGCGGCACGACGCATATCGTAGGCCACCCTGCCTGTATTTTCGGCCATAAACATAGGAATGGAGCGGTCATTACTAATACCCGTACCTATGAAATCGGGTACAATAACCGTATATCCCGTCATCATGAGGATGCCTTGAACGGCATACAGTTCGTCGGAGATGCCCCCATCGTTAATCATATGGGCGGTGGGCAAGACTTCTATAACCCCTCGGCTCTTTCTGTTTACAGGATGGAATACCCATCCGGAAACTTCAACAGCTACGCCGTTTGGATCTACCGAAGGATAAGAGATGGCGGTAATTCTACAAACTAATCCCTTATCGAAAAAGGGGATAAAATCCTTGTAATCTTCCATTAATGGGTGAAACTTTCCCAAGTCGGTATACCCTGCGGTTTCGAATTTAATTACCGAGTAATCAATTTGCTCCATCTGATCCATCTGAGTGCAGCAGGCAAGGAGAGTACAAAGAAGCAGAAAACAAAAAGGTTGTTTCATGGATGTTTATAAAAAACGAAGGATATTTCTTATGAAAAAGAAGATGGCTACGGACATATGGTCACCAGGGTAAGTACGCAAAGAGATATTGGCACCGACTTCACGCAGTTTCTTGACGGCGGCTTCTGCACACTCTACGGGAGCAAGGTTGTCTTCACGAGCGTGCGTCAGGTAGATGGGCGCCTTAGGGATCCAGCCTTGGGTGACAGAATTTTCTTTAAGAAAAGGTTGCAGTTTTTTAAATTCATCGTTTTGTTGGTCAGAGGGCTTAAAAAAATCGGGATGCATATAGGCGTGCAAATCAGTGCCGATCATCCTTCTGATTTCGCCACTCCGGTAAGCGCCGCTAAACCATTCTTCGCAGTTTGTCAGCAGATCTCCGATAAATATCTGTCCAAGATCTAATTCCCGACCAATGAGATCAAAATAGTAGTGTTTAAAAGCAAGAATGGTCTTGGGAATAGCGGGATAAGTTGCGATACCGGTCTGGGCAAAAACGTCAAAAGCTGTCGGCAGGTCATAAACCCCGCCTCCGGCAAAAACTTTTGTAACTTTTACCGTATTGGAATGATAGGTTTCGTAGTATTTTTGGGTAGCCAAAGCAGCGGACCCCCCTAAGGAATATCCCATAATAATGGTTTCGGAAGGAAAGGGATACCTGAACTCATCCCAAAGGTACTGGGCGGCTGCCCGACGCATATCGTAAGCCACTCTGCCCGTATTCTCGGCCATCAAAAAGGGCATATATTTCTCTTTGCTTATGCCGGATCCAATCAAATCAGGCATAATGACGGTATAACCCATCAGGATCAGGACGGCTTCTTCTGCATACATCTCATCGGTACCTCCCCCTTCGCTATCCATGTGTGCCGAAGGCAAAAAATCAATAACTCCTCGGCTCTTTTTATTGATGGGGTGGAACACTAAACCGGAAGCCTCTACCGGCGCTCCGCTTGGATCAACGGTGGGGTAAGAAATAGCGGCAACCTTAAATATCAACTCTTTATCAAAGAAAACGAAGAGGTCTTTATAGTCGGCCAATAAAGGGTGAAACCTGTCGAATTCGGCATAACCGGCAATTTCGTATTTAATTACTGAATAATCACTGCGTTCCATCTGATCCATCTGGGTGCAGCAGGCAAGAGAAAAGCTAAGGAGCAGAAAATAAAAAGTTTGTCGCATAACAGATTAATTAATCAAAGAAGATTTGTATAGAAATTTCTTGCAAAAGTAGGATTATTTTAGAACTATGTGTAAATTTGCGTCGGTATTTTTACTGCGGGAATCCGAAAACGGTTTAGAGTAGGAACAATTAAAAACTTTTAACATTATGATGTGGTGGGACTTTCTTATCTACGCATTTGCAGGAATAGGGGTTTTGGGCATTTTGCCGGAATTGTTCTATTACCTGATCGCCTGGATATTTTCTAAGGTTTCTTTTTAACAATTAACACATTTATTTATGCAATACCTTCTTTGGATTTTAGCTGCCCTTGGCTTAGGTGGTACGCTTTACTACCTCATTTCTTACCTAATAAGTTTATTTTAGCTCATTGAGCGTATATGCGGGTTTCCGTTCCTTAAAGTGTACAAGGTAATTAAACCCACATTGTTTGAGTTTGGCGGCGTACAAAATAAAATCGCAGCCAAGTTGTTCCGTGGTGTGTGCATCTGATCCCAGCGCAACCATTTCGCCCCCCATTTCCCTAAAGCGTTTATACACATCGGGATCAAATTGAGGAGGGGGTTGGCCGTTGGCAGATAGAAAAGATCGGGTATTTAACTCCAGGGCTTTTCCCTTTTCGATGGCTATTTTAAAGAGCGTATCAAACTGATCTGCAAAAGAACGATAGGTCAATGTTTTTTCTTTATAGGGGCTATAGCGCGATATATAGTCGTAATGTCCCAGCACATCAAAATCGTCAAACCGGCTGAGGCAATCCGCATAATATTCCAAATATTCGCGGTAGGCTTCTTTCTGGCTCTTATTTATATAAAAATCACCGCAATAAGGATCTATGCAATTGATTAAATGAATGGATCCGATCACAATATCAAAACGGTAGGCCCCAATGGTTTTTTTGATTTCTTCGATACAATGTGCTTGGAGGCCGACTTCGATACCTCGGTATATGCGAATTTGTTCTCCGTATTGTTGGATACTTTTATGAATAGTGGCTTGTTGGGCGTTAATATCCAAATAGTCCCCAATGGTTCCCTTTGGAACGCCAATATCTAAATGATCGGTAAAGGAAATACCGGCTAATCCGGCTTTGACGGCTGCCTCAATGGCTTGAGGAATAGAAACAATACTGTCTCGTGAAAAGGTGCTGTGGGTGTGGGTGTCGGTAAACTTCATAAAAGGAAGTGAATCATCGAACGGATATAGTAAAGATAACCAACTGTGTAATGGTCTCCGGGGTAACCGGCACAACTGACATGACCTCCAGCTTTTCGGAGTTTTTGGGCTGCGACTTCTGCACAGACCGCAGGGACAATAATGTCGGCGTGCGCATAAGAAAGATGAATAGGAGCTTTAGGGCGCCATCCCTCGGTTAGGGAATTTTCTTGGAGAAAAGGATAGAGTTTTTCTATTTCACTGTTTTGTTGGCCAAAAGGTTCAAAAAAATCGGGATGCAAATAACCGTGGAGATCAGTGCCTATGATTTCTTTTAATTCCTCAGCGGTATAATCGCCTGAAAGCCAAATTTTATAGTGATCGTCCGCTAACAAACTGCCTGTAAAGACTTGGGAATAATCCAAGTTAAGCTTGTAATAGTAATCAAAAGCAATGATTGCGAGGGGAATAGCAGGATAACCGGACACTCCGGATTGAGCATAAGCCTCAAAAGCCACCGGCAAATCGTATACGCCTCCACCTGCGAATACTTCTTTTACTTTTACGGTATTGGCATGATGGGTTTCAAAATACTTTTGAGTGGCTAATGCTGCAGATCCCCCCAATGAATAACCCATAATGGTAGTCTCTGCTGGGAGCCGAACCCTAAATTCATCCCAAATATATTGAGTGGCAGCACGGTGCATATCGTAGCTTACCCTGCCGGTATTTTCTGCCATCAGAAAAGACTTCATGCATTCTTTACTTGATCCGGAGCCAAGGAGGTCAGGGATGATAATGGTATAACCAAGCAGGGCCAGCATACCCTCCGTAATAAACAACTGCTCGCTGGATCCTGCTTCTCTGTTCAGGTGCGCCATGGGCAGGAAATCGATCACTCCCTTACTCTTTCTATTGAGGGGATGATATACCAATCCGGAGGCCCAAACCTCCTCGCCGTTGGGATCAACGGTTGGATAGGCAATAGCGGCCACACTAAAAGTCAATTTGTTATCCAAAACAATATTAAAAAGCCCGGCAAAGTTTTCCATCATGGGGTCAAATTTGTTAAGATCATAAAAATCTGCCATTTCGGAATCAAGGACGACGTATTCCAAGGCGTCCATCCGATCCATTGGGGTACAATGGAAAAGCGCTATACATAAAGCGAAAAAAAACAGGATGCGTTTCATAGCTTTACAATATCTTGACTATTTTCCATTCTTGTTTTTCGCAGGCCATGCTGAGCTTGCCGGGAATGCCGTTGGGAACTTCGGGCGTGAAAACGGTATATGCAACAAAGGCGCTGTCTTTTGACGGATTCAGGGTTAGCGAGTCTACGGCGCACCGGTAAGCCAAAAGATCCTTTTTCAGTAGCTCCTGCATCTGCTGGTTCATGGCGTAGACTCTTTGGGCGTTCTGTTCCAAGTCGGCTTTTAACTCCGACTCCGGAGTGCAGAGGGGCAGTACTTCGTCAAAATCAAGATGCAAATAGGCGGTAAGGAAGCTTTGGGCCACATCCTGTGCTTTAGCTTGAATTTCGGCTGTTTTACTCTTTTCGGCGTTTTGACAGCAGGAGAGGAATAAACAGGCGGCAAAACAGGTAAATAAGTGTTTCATAAATTAAAATTTGTATAGTTCTGATTAAATGAGTTTTACTATGGTAATACCGGCACCTCCCCGTTCTACGTGTTCGTCGGCAAATGAGGTTACCCCGCCTACAGTACGGAGGTATTTACGGATCTCTTCGCGTAGCACTCCATTGCCTTTTCCGTGGAGAATGGAAACCTCGCCTACGCCAATTATCAGGGCGTCGTCGATAAAACGGGTAACCGATTCAAGCGCCTCGCCCAAGCGCATGCCGCGCATATCTATGGAGGGTTTAAAGTGAAGCCGGCGCTCGGAGAGGCCAAAATTTTGGGGAGGGCTTGGGGTGGTGTTGGTTTGGTGCAGGGCTTTGTATTCGTTTTGAGAGATCCGCTCCAATCGGTCTAAGGTTAAGGTGGTAACAATCTGCCCCATGCCCACGCTGACTTTGTTTCCGCTCAAACGCACTACCTCTCCCGACAGCGTTCCATCCTTGAGCCTGACTTTGTCGCCTACGGCTAAGGGGCGCTCTGCTTTTGGGGGAGATTGAACGGTAGAGGTTTGGGTTGCCTTATTGCGTTGGGCAGCTTTTTCTGCCCTTCGCTCCTTTCTTTGGCGGATTTGCTCCATTTTTTGGGCAATTTTAAGGTCGGTTTCGGCCTGTGCGGTGTGTTCCAACTCCTCCCTGATGATGTTCATTTGCTCGCGCGCTATTTTGGTTTTTTCTTTATCTGCCTGACTTTCTTTAATTTCCCTTATGGTGTTCTCTATTTGTTTGTTGGCGGCGGCCAATATGCGTCCGGCTTCCTCCTTGGCCTGCGCAATCATGCTTTTGCGCATTCGGCTGATCTCTTCGAGCTCGGCCTGATATTTGTCGGTAATCTTTTCGAGCGTTTTATCGGTCTGTTTGATGCGGGCCAATTTTTCTTCTAAATTACGCCGGTTGCGCACGATCCCCTTGAGGTTTTTTTCTAAATCTACAAAACCGCTTCCGGCCTTCTCTTCGGCCTGTTTGAGCAAAGATTCGGGCAGGCCGATCTTACGGGCTAACTCAAAGGCAAAAGAGTTGCCCGGTATTCCCGTTTCGAGTTTAAAGAGGGGTTGGATATTTTGTACGTCAAAAAGCATGGCTCCGTTGACCACCCCTTTGCTGCTTGCGGCAAAAAATTTGAGGTTGGTATAATGGGTGGTAATAATCCCAAAACAACGACTTTGTTCAAACTGTTCCAGCAGGGCTTCGGCAATAGCGCCTCCCGCCGTGGGTTCGGTGCCGGCTCCAAACTCGTCTACAAGCAGGAGGGCATCGGGATTGGCCTGTTGCAGGGCCTCTTTCATGTTTAACAGGTGGGAACTGTAGGTGCTCAGGTCATTTTCTATGGATTGTTCATCGCCAATGTCGATAAAAATCGACTGAAACATACCCATCTCGGAACTTTCAGAGGCTGGGATAAGGAGGCCGCATTGCAACATATATTGCAAAAGTCCCACCGTTTTAAGACAGACCGATTTACCTCCTGCATTGGGGCCCGAAATGAGCAGGATGTGTTTTTCAGGGGTCAGGGTCAGGCTGAGCGGGACGATCTCTTTATGCTCTTTTTTGAGGGCGGCCTGCAGGAGGGGATGACGCGCTTTTTGGAGGCGGAGCCCCGGCTCGGGCAGCAAAACGGGTCGGCCCGCCTCCATGTGCAGGGCCACAAGCGCTTTGGCGCGGATAAAGTCTATTTCGGCCAAAAAGTCGGCGGCTTCTATCAATTCCGGGGCGTAAGGGCGGAGAAAATCGGAAAAGGAGATGAGTATTTTGATGATTTCGCGCTGTTCGGCAAAATGGAGTTCGCGTACCTGATTGTTGAGTTCTACAACCTCAAAAGGCTCAATAAAAGAGGTTTTGCCCGAAGCCGATTCGTCGTATATAAATCCTTTGATTTTACGTTTGTTGGCCGATGCGACCGGAATCACCATCCTGCCGTCTCTTACCGACACCGACGCTCCTTCTTCTGCCAATCCTTCGTCCTGCACAGAGCGTAAAATCGACGCTATTCGTTTAGACATCAGTTGTTCTTTTTCTCTGATGGAACGGCGAATATCCTGAAGAGCGGGAGAAGCGTTGTCGCGCAGGTCTCCGAATTTATCGAGCAACAGGTCGAGCCGACGGCCCACTTCGGGATAGAGCTGAATAGTATGCGCCAACGATTTGAGGTTGGGATAGGCCCCCTCTTTGGATTTCTCAAAAAAGCGAACAATCCCCCTCAGGGTATTTTGGGCGGTCTGCAATTGTCTTAAAGCCAACAGGTCGACGTAATATATGGGACTTTCCAATTGCTTGAGAAAGGGGAGGGTATCGGTAAAACCGCTGTCGGGAAAACTATTTTCGAGCATGCAAATAATCCGCATCTCATCGCAAAGGAGCAGGCGTTGCTGCAGCGCAGGGTAATCGGTGCTAAACGAGAGGGCGGTGGCTTTTTCCTTAGCCGCCAGCGAAGAACAACGCTCAGCTACGGATGCTTTAATCCGGTCAAATCCAATCTTTTGTTCAAAATTTTGCGGGTAAGTCATGGCTTAAAATGAGGGAGTAAAGATAATAATATCTATCTTCGCAGGCTAAATAAAGTGTATGCTGGTTATCCGATATTGCTTGCTGGTGGTGTTGGCTTATGTGGTAGGCTCGGTTTCCAATGCCGTATGGATTGGGAAGTTGTTTTGGGGGGTAGATGTGCGGGAACACGGCAGTAGAAATGCAGGCGCCAATAATGTGCAGCGGGTATTAGGTTGGAAAACAGCCGTTCCCGTATTTGTGTTGGACATTGCAAAAGGGAGTTTGGCGGTGGCTTTGGTTTTTTTGACTAAGTTTGATCCCGAAACCAATCCCTTTGTGGGTTTTCAAATCGGTTTGGGCTGCGCCGCATTGTTGGGTCATATCCTTCCGCTCTTTGCCCATTTCAGGGGCGGAAAGGGAGTGGCTACTTTGTCGGGTGTGATTTTGGCTATTCACCCCTACGCTGCCCTTATTTGCTTTACCGTTTTCTTAATCTGTTTTTTTATCAGCCGGTATATATCGCTCAGTTCGATTATTGCAGCCACCTGTTTCCCCTGTTTGGTAAACAGTATGTTTGCCTTATGGTTGCAACCGGAAGAGACCTTGACGCTTAAAATTTTCAGTTTGGTGGTGGCGGTAACGATCTGGATTACCCATGCCAAAAATATTGGACGGCTGTACAGGGGCGTCGAAGAAAAATTCGTACTCAAACGCAGTCCAAAGGGTAATTTAGCCTTTCATACCCGACTCAATGGCTAAGCGAAGTTCGGTAATGCTGTTCATTTTTTGAATTTTACCATTTGACACTACAGAAATCTGGCCGGTTTCTTCCGATACCACCAATACCAAAGCATCGGTTTGTTCGCTTATGCCGACTGCGGCTCGGTGGCGCATCCCGTAGTGGGCCGGAATGTTGGGATTATCCGAAATGGGCAGGGTACAACGGGCAGCCATTACCCGTTCTTCTGCAATCAGCAAGGCGCCGTCGTGGAGGGGGGCGTTTTTAAAGAAAATATTTTCGATAATACGGCGACTGAC
>JGI24705J35276_12237888_pt1 | contig 13865 bp, 12 predicted proteins | sample TergutNt197P4_FD_35276 | JGI IMG/M metagenome (IMG submission 35276) | reverse complement strand
CCGGGCGCTCGGGTATCGTTCACCTCGCGAGTTCATCGCGGCCAGATCAACCCAGTGAGCCTGTCCGGTTATTTGGGGGCAACAACACCCAAGACGCTGACGGGAAGGAGCGCAAGATCATCAGATGGGAGACTGCCGCTTGGCACAAGTTTAAGAACGATTTCGTTGGGGTCAGTGAGAAATTTTGGTCGGGCAAGTTCTGGCTGATCAATGAATCTTACCTGATCCCACACCGATCAAGTTGGGGGGAGACCTACTATCCGAATGTCGAGTGTCTCCTCAAAGTGCTCGTGAGCGAGACAATGCCAAAACCTCATCACACAATGAGTGTTGTCTGTCTTGACCCCACAGAGGAAAAATTTCGCTCAAAGACAACAGCTATTAAGAACACAGATATCAACTTCAAACACAACGATGAGCCTGCCATTGTTTCCGGCACAGTCATGTTAGGCCATAATTTAAGACGCAGAATAAGAGTTTTGACAGAGATAAGCTTCGAATCCCTCACCGTTGCGCACGAAATTGGTCATCTACTCGGTTTCAAACATGTTGCCGTGGGCATAGGTGCTTGTGGGAGTACGAACCCTAAAGATTGGAACGGTGACCCGTGCTACGGCACAACCCCTAGCGAAATTATGTCGGTAATGGGGTACAGCGGACTTAATCTATGGCCAGAGCATGCTGCTCCTTGGCAAGCGGCGTTGAAGCACTTCGACAAATATATAAGTCCACCAGGACCAGGCGGTTCCATAATCGTGAGTGGGAAACCTTGGAGGGCTGCGATGAAAAATAACTTTCCAAGGACTGCCGATGAAATTCGGGAAAAAAAGTACGTCGCTTGGTGATGCCAACGCGCGTAGATAGATGGATCGCGGGCCGGTGCTCTCCTCGGAATTTGCCTTAGCATAATCAACCTCCCGCCGAGTAAGCCTGCGCCCTTTCAAACGCCGTTGCCTTGTCCACCCGTCCCGAGACTTGGCGGCGGGTGGCGTTGTCATCGAAATAGAAGAACGCCTGCGCGTCCCCGTGCTGCACTTCAAAGCTTTCGTCGTGCTGGATCAGGCGCGGTTCATAATTCTTGCGGACCAGCACCGCGCGCCAGCCCTTGGCTGATCGCTTGGCAGTGGTGTTGAGCAGTCCGTGTTCATGGTGGGTAACTACGGCCCGGTCCTGCAGAAGACGTCATCGAGTTTCGAAGAACAGCAACGGACAAAGGCGAGGACGTTTGGCTACTTCACCTTAATAAGGACTGCGCGGTATCTGTTCCGATAACTGTATCCCTTTTGTCTAACAAAATTGAATTCAGCCTCAAATCTTCAGTTATCCTTATTAGTAAGGTCGGTAGCGTTGCCGTTCCAGGGTATCGTTTTACGGACGCTGCCAAAGCAATATCTTCAATATTTCCGCCGAATGATGCCGCGGCACGATTCGTTCAGATGCTGAAGAATGCACTACCCGGTTACGAGGTCATCGAACACAAAGGTGATTCACCTGCAATTCGCATATGAATATGCGGGTTGAGAGCCGGGCCGGCCCCAAAAAGAAAGGGCAGGGTTGTCCTTGCCCTTCGCAAAACCGGCATGTTGCCCCCTATGCAGACAAGATCGTGTTAGTGTTGTCGCGTGGGCCCCATGAGAGTGCTTTCTAACAAGCGGTTGAGGACGGAGGTGCCGAATTACGGTGACAGTGCACTAAATAAACTTTGATAAGCCATCTGTGGGCAATATCGCAACGGCTCGCTTTGCCCGCGTCGTTAGCGCGAGTCATCCACCGGGAATGGCGGGCACGCCATCCTGCGCACCTGCCGGGCAAATCAGGCGGAACAGCAGAAAACCCGTCAAGCCCTCTCCGCAAAAACATTTCGCTTTATCGAAATTCGGGATTGCGGTATTGGAGATGCATCCTGCCCGATGAGAGCGGCGACTCGCGAATCGTCTGGTATCGCAGGGCAGGATGCGATGGACGCGGACAGCTCCGGCACGCACAAGACAACCGGTGCTGTAAAACGTCTCCTTGGCAGCTTCGAAGGAGAGCACACTCTCGGGCGAATGTCTGTTAACAACAGGGAGCGGTCGCTGCAGCGAAGCAGACGTGCGCCTGACGCTTGCGATTCTGGCGTCGGGCCTTGTGGGGACAGCATCGATTCAATCGGGCTTTTGGTGCCCCCCGCAATCCAAAGGTGACGATCACTCACCAGGCAGAGCACGTACACGTTGTTCAAACCATCGCGCGGGAAGGTCGGGCTGATCCGGCTGCCTCGCGACCACCCCGTGTGCATTTTTGCCCACGGATCGCGGGCGCTAGCTGGCGCCCGGCCTTCCCGCGCCCTCTTTGATAAGAGAGGGACAAGGAACAGAGCAAAACCCGGACAAACCATGCCGCGGGAACGGGGGTTTATGCTCTTTTGTCGTTTGAACCCTCCGGACTTACGGCCACTCCACTTTGCAGTTACTGTTCAGCCCCCCAGAACCGGACCATCGGCCGGATGCCTGTCGAAACCGTCATCCAGCCATGCTAAGGGCTGTGCCAAAGCGGGCCGTTAAGTCCCGATTCCCCTTTTAAGTTCAGATCTTGAGATGACCGTGACTGCCACCATCAATGCTGCTGGGTCCGCCTGGGCGGAGGCGCTGCTATCGTCGTTCGCGCAGGCCGGTTATGTCCGGGCCGAACCCCCAATCCTGCAGCCGGCCGAACCCTTTCTCGATCTGTCGGGGGAGGACATCCGCAAGAGCCTGTACCTGACCACCGACTTGACCGGCGGGGAACTCTGCCTCCGACCCGACCTCACGATCCCCGTGGCGCGCGATTATCTAGCCTCCGAGCACGCCGGCCAGCCGGCCGGGTTCAGTTATCTTGGACCGGTGTTCAGATACCGCAACGGCCAACCGAGCGAATTCCTTCAGGCTGGCATCGAGTCCTTCGGCAGGCAGGACCGAGCCGCCGCGGACGCCGAAATGCTGGCTTTGGCGTTGGAGGCTACAGCCGCCTTCGGCCAGCGTGAGGTCGAAATCCGGACTGGCGACGTCGCGCTGTTCAACGCGCTGCTGGACGCGCTCAAGCTTTATCCTGTGTGGCGGCGCCGGCTGATCAAGGATTTCAACCGCAGGATCAGCCTGGAGCAGGATCTGGAGCGGCTGACGGTGGCGACCGCGAGCGGCCGTAACGAGTATGAGGGCGTGCTTGCCGCGCTCGCCGGCTCCGACCGCCAGGCGGCGCTCGCGCTCGTCACCGACCTGATGTCGATTGCAGGCGCGACCAACGTCGGCGGCCGGACGGCGGCCGAAATTGCCGACCGCTTCCTCGAACAGTCCACGCTGAAAGGCGGAGCACTGCCGCGCCAGGCGCTCGCCGTCATCAAGCGTTTCTTTTCGATCTCAGGTAGTGCGGGCGAAGCGATCACGCAGCTTCGTGCGCTCGCCTTGGACACCAAGCTCGACATCGGTGCCGCCATTGATCAATTCGAGAGTCGGGTCGGGCTCATGGCCGCCCGTGGCATCGAGATCGGCAAGATGCGCTTCTCGACTTCCTTCGGGCGCGGGCTCGACTATTACACGGGCTTCGAATTCGAGCTGCACGGCACGGGCGATGGCGTCGAGCCACTGGTAGCCGGCGGGCGGTACGATGGCTTGATGACGCAACTCGGCTCGAAAACGCCGATCCCCGCGGTCGGATTTTCGGTCTGGGTCGACGCACTCACGAAGGTCAGCCACAAGGTGGAGAGTGCGTCATGAGCGCGCCTTTCGTTCTCGCCGTCCCCTCGAAGGGACGCCTGCAGGAAAACGCCGAAGCCTTCTTCACCCGTGCCGGGCTTTCGCTGGCCAAGCCGCGCGGCGCGCGCGAATATCGCGGCACCATCACGGGCCTCGACAATGTCGAGATCGCCTATCTCTCGGCGAGCGAGATCGCCTCGCAGCTGGCGCGCGGCGCGGTGCATCTTGGCGTAACCGGCGAGGACCTCGTGCGCGAGAGCATTCCGGACGCAGACAAGCGGGTGCTCTTGATCGACACGCTCGGCTTCGGCAACGCCAACGTCGTCGTAGCGGTGCCGCAGGCCTGGATCGACGTCCGCACCATGGCCGATCTCGATGATGTCACCACCGGCTTCCGCGAGCAGCATCACCGCAGGATGCGGGTCGCGACCAAATACATCAACCTCACGCGCACCTTTTTCGCCGCCCATGGCATCGTCGATTACCGGATCGTCGAGAGCGCGGGCGCGACCGAAGGCGCACCGGCGGTCGGCACCGCCGAACTGATCGTCGACATCACCACAACCGGCGCGACGCTCGTAGCCAACGGCCTGAAGGTGCTCGATGACGGCATTATTCTGCGCAGTCAGGCCAACCTGGTCGCCGCCAGGGATGCTGACTGGTCGGAGCAGGCACGCGAGACGGCGCGCGTCATCCTTGATCACATCGCCGCCCAGGCGCGGGCCAGCAAATACCGCGAGGTCCGCACCCGCTTCAAGGACTGCAACGAGGCGCTGCTTGCAGAAGCGCACAACCGCTTTGGCGTAGTCGCCCCGTTCGGCGGCCCGACGTCATCCGGCATGCTTACGCTGCACTGCCCGCCGGCTCAACTATACGCGCTCGGCAGCTTCCTCCGGGACCACGGCGCCGATACAGTATCCGTAGCCTCGCTCGACTTCGTGCTCGCCCGGGAGAATCCGCTTTTCGCCAAGCTGGACGCATTCCTGCGGGGGTAAGATTGCCGCGGCCGGATGTGGCGAAAGGCCGCCCGATTGTCATATGTTGTCGCAGCGGGAGAATTGGGAACCTGATTGATGATGCTGGGTAGCGATGTTTCGAACCTGTCGACGACTGCGGCCACTGCCGCGGCGCGGGGACTGTCGATCATTGTGCCCGTCTACAACGAGGCAGCCGGTCTCGTCGCGCTACATCAAAGACTGTGTGAACTCGCCAGGACCCTGCGGCAGCGTCACGGACTGTCCTGCGAGGTCGTCTACGTCGACGACGGCAGCGAGGACTCGACCCTTGCTATCGCGCGCTCGCTTCCTGCCGATTCAATCGATCTGCAGGTCGTGTCGCTGTCACGCAATTTCGGCAAGGAAGCAGCCCTGATGGCGGGACTGGATTACGCAAGGCGCGGCGCCGTCATGTTCATGGACGGCGACGGCCAGCATCCGCCCGCGCTGATTGAACAGCTCGTCAAGCATTGGATCGAAGACGGTTATGACGTCGTCTATACCGCCAAGGCGAATCGCGACAACGAATCATTCCCACGACGGCTTGCCGTGCACGGCTTCTACGCGCTGATCAATTGGGGCGCGAGGCAGAAAATCCCGCAGGATGCCGGCGACTTCCGCCTGCTCTCGCCCCGCGCCGTGGCGGCACTGCGCCAGCTTCCCGAACGCAACCGCTTCTTCAAGGGACTGGCGAGTTGGATCGGCTTCCGCCAGATCCGGGTCGACTATGAACCCGCGCCGCGTGCGCATGGCGTCACCACGTTCAATACCGCCCACCTGCTCGGCCTGTCGATCGAGGGGCTCACCTCGTTCTCGGTGGCCCCGCTCCGCTTGGCGAGCCTGCTCGGCGTGATCCTCGCTGGCGGCGCCTTTCTGTTCGGCCTCTCGATCCTTTTGGAAGTCCTCACCACCGGCAAGCAGGTCCCCGGTTATCCGTCGCTCGTTGTCGGCCTGATGACGATCGGCGGCGTGCAGCTGATCATGATCGGTATCGTCGGCGAGTATATCGGCAAGATTCTCTCCGAGCTGAAGGCACGGCCCATCTACTTCGTCGCTGAGCACAGCGAGAAGCACTTCGAGGCGGACAAGACGCCGAGCGTGGACGAAAGGACCGCCGCCGAATGAGCGCCGCCGCGCGGCCGCGACGCATCTGGCTCTGTGCCGATGACTATGGCATCAGCCCAGGCGTCAACCGCGCCATTCGCGACCTGATCGAGCGCGGCCGCCTCAACGCGACCTCCGTCATGACGGTCGGCCCCGCGATCGATGGTGGCGAAGTCGCTGCGCTGCAGACGGCAGCTGCGAACAGCCCGCGTTGCGCCATCGGCCTGCACGTCACACTGACCGCGCCGTTTCGCCCGCTGACCATGCACTTCCGTCCCAGCGACGGCAGCATGTTCCTACCGTTTCCAAAGCTCTTGCGCGCTGGCCTGTCGCGGCGTCTCGATCCTGAAATCATCCGTGCGGAGTTGATAGTGCAGTTCGCGGCTTTCGCCGAGAAGTTCGGCCGCGCACCCGACTTCGTTGACGGTCACCAGCATGTCCAGCTTTATCCACAGGTGCGCGATGCCTTTGTCGAAGCAGTCAAGGAAGCTGCGCCCAGTGCCTGGGTGCGCCAGGGCGGTCGCATTCAGCCGCTGGTGCGCCGGCTTTCGTCACCGAAAGCCTTGTTCCTGGATTTCCTGAGCGCACAATTCCGCCGCCGTGCGAAGAACGCCGATCTTGCCTTCAACGCCGCCTTTGCCGGCGCCTACGATTTTACCCGTGCCGTGGATTTCGGCGCCCTGATGCGGCAATTCCTCAACGGGCTGCCGGAAGGCGGGCTCGTGATGTGCCATCCTGGTTTCGTCGATGACATCCTGATTGGCCTTGACCCCCTGACAAAGGCCCGCGAACAGGAACACGCCTTTCTGGCCAGCGAGGACTTTCCGCCGTTACTAGCGGCAAACAACGTCACATTGGCCTGAAAAGGCTCCGCGTGCGATGCATATTGTCGCATGCAGAAATTTAATCCCGAGCCGCACTGTTGGCGGCATGAGAACCGCCTACATTTTCCGGCATCCCACAGTCGGGAGCAAGGAGACAGGATATGACGCCGCAGGAACGCCAACTCATTGACGAGCTTTTCAATAGGCTTTCCCAGGTGGAGAACGCTCCGCGCGATCCGGATGCGATGGCAGCCATTGCTGACGGATTGCGGAAAGCACCGAACGCAGTCTATGCGCTGGTGCAGACTGCGCTGCTCCAGGACGAAGCACTAAAACGGGCAAACAGCCGGATCGAGGAATTGGAGGCCGCGCACGGTCAGGAGCAAAGCCAGCCCGGCGGGTTCCTCGACTCGATGCGCGACACGTTGTTCGGCTCAGGACAGTCACGCGGCTCGGTGCCAAACGTCCGACCGCCCGAAAGCGGGCCGGTCTGGAACAGCGGCCAAGTCATGCAGCAGGCGCAACCGCCAGGCTATGGTCAGGCACCGGGCTATGGTCAGGGCGGCTACGGCCAACCGCCTGCCGGCGGTGGCTCCTTCCTCGGCAGTGCCGCAGCAACTGCCGCAGGCATGATCGGGGGATCGCTGCTGCTCAACAGCATCCGTTCGATGATGGGCGGCCAGCATCAAGCCTTTGCCAACACTTCCACAACCGGCGACCGCAGCAGCGGCAGTCCCTGGAGTGACCAGTCAGGAAGCTCGCTCGCTCGCGACGCTGGCGTCGGCGACATCGGATCGCAGCATGAGCGCGGTGGTGGTTCGCGCCAGGGACTGTTCGATCAGGCCTCGAATGACGACCAGTCGTCCTACGATGACGAGGATGACCACAACGACGATGACGACGGCTTCGACGGCGACGATTTCGGCGATGACGACGGCAGCGACTACGCCTGAGAAACCCTGAAGCGTTCAAACAGCAAGAGCCCGGCCCTGAATAAATCAGATCCGGGCTCTTGATTTGTGCGCGGTCAAATTAAATGACGACCACCTTCGTCCCGACACCGACTCGACCATAGAGGTCGATCACATCTTCATTGCGCATCCGGATACATCCAGAAGAGACGTTGGTCCCAATGGTCCACGGCTCGTTGGAGCCATGGATACGGTAGAGCGACGACCCCAGATACATCGCGCGCGCGCCGAGCGGGTTCTCCGGGCCACCTTCCATGTAGCGCGGCAGGTCGGGACGTCGAGCCAGCATTTCCCGCGGCGGCGTCCAACCCGGCCATTCGCGTTTGGCCGAAATTGTCTTCGTGCCGGACCAGGTGAAGCCGGGCCGACCGACGCCGATGCCGTAGCGCAGCGCTCTGCCGTTGTCCTGCACCAGATAGAGGAACTTGTTTGGCGTATCGATAACGATCGTGCCCGCGTGCTCCCTGCCGCTATACCCGACAAGTTGCTTCTCGTATTGAGGATCAAACGAGCGCTGCCTCGGATCGAGCGCCTCTTCCTGCTGCATCTGCGGTCGCCCCATCGGCGGCAACAAGCCACCGTGCGGCACGTAGTAAGACGGTTGCTGCTGATAGACGGGCTCGCGACGGTAGACCCGCCCCTGTGCCGGCCTTTCGCCGAACAGAAATTCGAGGAGGCCTCCGCCGCCGACATTGGAGCGGCGGGCGTAGGCGGTCGGCTGCGGCGGACGCGCATAAATCACAGCGGCTTCGGGATCGTAGGCTGAGGCCTGATCGATTCCTGCGACGAGCAGGCAAGCGCCGGCCAGCAGCGCAGAAGACATTCTCTTTAACATCGACGTACTCTGTACTGTTTCGTCGGGTGTGTTTGTTGTGGAGAGCGTTCGCTTTGCGCGCCCTTGCACACCGGTACTAAAGATCAAAACTCGATCGGTTCGGTAAACGGCATCGGTGTTTCGATTCACCACATCGGAAAACGACGCTGGATTTGATGCTCAGCGTTTATTTTCGATGAAAGACGCGCGCCAATGGTCAACCCTGGTGTGCACGCGAACGCGGTCGCAGAGATGGATTCGGTTGACGACAAGACTCGCTTGGTCGACTGATCAGTCAACAGCACAAAAAAAGACGCCGGCGAAAAGCCGGCGTTTGTCTGTTTTGTGTCGTCATCCGGATCCGCGCGAACCGTGGCCCGATAACAGGCTCCGGACTGAACCGGGCGCTCAAAGCAAAATCACGCCCGTGCCCCGCAGCGGACGTAGATCATGTTGCCGTACCGGGTGGCAGCGTCCTTGTCGACGGAACGGAGGATCAGAACACGTCCGTCGAAGGAAACGATCTCGCGGTCCTGCTCTCCCGGAGTAGGTCCGGCCGGTCCGATGTAGTTCTTGCCGCTCGGACTGCCCTTCAGCCGGAGTTCTTGCGGCTGTGGGTTGTCGGGAAGATACATGACCACACCGCCGGAGGAGCCAGGACTGATCACGTAGGCATTCTTGCACTGCACCCGCGCGGCAGCCTCGGTGCGGCCACGATCAGCAGGGTTCGTGAAGGAGCCAACTCCCCAACGACCGACAATCTCGTCGGCGCGGACGCTCGCCGGTATCTCCGGCGCAGGTTTGGACTCTGCCTCAGGTGGCGCCGATGACAACGACATGGTGTTGCACGCGCCCAGCAACATCGCAAGCGCCGAAGCAGCCGCTAGATTGGCAACCGTCCGCGCGCTGGCCGGATTCATCATAACAGTCCCCCGAACAAGATCGCGGCCGCACCCCTCCCGCAACCACGTGAAACACCGCTGTTGGAGCCACGGCGTGCCGCAATTACGCCAGCTCCTCGAATAAGTTTTCTTCATCACTATCCTATATCAGCCTCACCAATGACTTAACCCCTTTGCTTGACAGGATCGAGGCCAAGCCATATTTCCGGCACACACTATTAGCACTCGAAGAGCACGATTGCTAAGCGCTGTCCAACCGCTGCGGCCCGGACAGGGCCTCCCCCACTTCCGCCGCTTCTCCACTGGAAGCGAGTTCCAAAGGGAAACGTCATGGCTAAATCCAAATTTCGTCCGCTGCATGACCGTGTCGTGGTCAAACGTATCGATGCCGAGGAAAAGACCAAGGGCGGCATCATCATCCCGGATACCGTCAAGGAAAAGCCCTCGCAGGGCGAAATCGTGGCCGTGGGCCCGGGCGGCCGCGACGAAGCCGGCAAGCTGATCCCGATCGACCTCAAGGTCGGCGACCGCGTCCTGTTTGGCAAATGGTCGGGAACCGAGGTCAAGATCGACAATGAGGATCTCCTGATCATGAAGGAATCCGACATCATGGGCGTGCTGGCCTAAAGCCGCAAACCCGAGAGCCGCCGCGCTCTCCACCGTGATGCCCGGAAGCGCCACCTGACGGCGTGATTCGGGCATTCATCGTTTCCAGGGAACGGCTGGACTGCCGCCTCGAACCTGGCGGCGACGGTCGGAACGCGCGGCCCCATCTACTCATTTTTTGCAGGAGCACTGTAATGGCTGCTAAAGAGGTCAAGTTTTCCGGCGAGGCACGTGAGCGCATGCTGCGCGGCGTCGATGTTCTCGCCAACGCGGTAAAGGTCACACTCGGTCCCAAGGGACGCAACGTCGTCATTGAAAAGAGCTTTGGTGCTCCGCGCATCACCAAGGACGGCGTCACCGTCGCCAAGGAGATCGAGCTCGACGACAAGTTCGAAAATATGGGCGCGCAGATGCTGCGCGAAGTCGCCTCCAAGACCAACGACACTGCCGGCGACGGCACCACCACTGCAACCGTGCTGGCCCAGGCGATCGTGCGCGAAGGCGGCAAGGCGGTCGCGGCCGGCATGAACCCGATGGACCTGAAACGCGGCATCGACATCGCCGTCCAGGCCGTGGTCAAGGACCTCGAAAAGCGCGCCAAGCCGGTCGCCGCCTCCTCCGAGGTAGCCCAGGTCGGCACCATCTCGGCCAACGGCGACGCCGCCATCGGCAAGATGATCGCACAGGCGATGCAGAAGGTCGGCAATGAGGGCGTGATCACCGTCGAGGAGAACAAGTCGCTTCAGACCGAAGTCGACATTGTCGAAGGCATGAAATTCGACCGTGGCTATCTCTCGCCCTACTTCATCACCAATGCCGAAAAGATGACCGCCGAGCTTGAGGACGCTTACGTGCTGCTGCACGAAAAGAAGCTGTCTGGTCTGCAGGCGATGCTGCCGGTGCTGGAAGCCGTCGTGCAGTCGGGCCGCCCGCTTCTCATCATTGCCGAGGACGTCGAGGGCGAAGCGCTCGCGACTCTCGTCGTGAACCGCCTGCGAGGCGGCCTCAAGGTGGCTGCGGTCAAGGCACCGGGCTTCGGCGACCGCCGCAAGGCCATGCTGGAGGACATCGCAATCCTGACCGGCGGCCAACTCATCTCCGAGGAACTCGGCATCAAGCTTGAGAACGTCACGGTCAAGATGCTCGGCCGCGCCCGGAAGGTCGTGATCGACAAGGAGAACACCACAATCGTCAATGGCGCCGGCAAGAAAGCCGATATCGAAGCCCGCGTCGGGCAGATCAAGGCACAGATCGAGGAGACCACCTCGGACTATGACCGCGAGAAGCTGCAGGAGCGGCTGGCCAAGCTCGCCGGCGGCGTCGCTGTGATCCGCGTCGGCGGCGCGACCGAGGTCGAAGTCAAGGAGAAGAAGGACCGCGTGGAGGACGCTCTTAACGCGACCCGGGCGGCCGTGCAGGAAGGCATCGTGCCCGGCGGCGGCGTGGCGCTATTGCGCGCCAAGAAGGCGGTCGGCCGTCTTTCTAACGACAACTCGGACGTGCAGGCGGGTATCAACATCGTGCTGAAGGCGCTGGAAGCACCCGTTCGCCAGATCTCCGAGAATGCCGGACTCGAAGGCTCGGTCGTCGTCGGCAAGATCCTGGAGAACAAGTCGGAGACCTTCGGCTTCGACGCCCAGACCGAGGGCTATGTCGACATGGTCGAGAAGGGCATCATCGATCCCGCGAAGGTGGTGCGCACGGCGCTGCAGGACGCTTCCTCCGTCGCAGGCCTGCTGGTGACCACTGAGGCGATGGTTGCCGAGCTGCCCAAGAAGGAAGCCGCGCCGGCGATGCCGCCTGGCGGTGGCATGGGCGGTATGGGCGGCATGGGCTTCTGAGCCTGCCGATCAATCCTCACGCAGCTCAACGAAGGCCGCCTCCGGGCGGCCTTTATTTTTGCCGACAACTCGCCTTTCCAATTTGAGCACCGTGGAAAACCCACTACGGTTCGCCCCGATTCCGCCCATTCAAGGAACTTCACGATGCGCGCGATTTTGTTCTGCCTTGCAACCTTGCTGATGGCTTCAACGGATTCCGCCTCCGCCCAGATGAAACTCTCGCCGAAGGCTGCCTCCAGCAGCGAGACCCGCTATTTCACCTCTATCGAGGGAATGATGGGCGGCAATGCCGACGTGATCCTGAAGGAAATGCGGCAAGGCAAGACAGTCACCACGGCAGTCCTTGACGTCTGCTATCCCGCTAACGGCAAATCCGCGCGTAAGGATCGCTTTGTCGCCAACCTCTCGGTCGACGGCCAGACCCTGACCGGCAGCACGCAGACGCTTACCGGGAAGCAGCCGGTCACCATCAAGCTGTCGCGCAAGCCGACCGATGATACGTTTGAGTTCCGCGGCCAGATCACGATCGGATCGACCGTAACAGAGGTGGTGTCATCAGACAATTATGACATCAGCGAAAGAGAGTTTCAGGACACCCAGACCACTGGCGACACCATCAATCCCGCGCCGAAGGACTTCACCGAGGTCTCTCCGGAAGCGATTGGCGTGCGGGTCAAGCTCGACGAGGCGACCGATCTGTTGAAGAGCCTCAAGGGGCAGCCGGTGGAGGTGTCGCTGGCGAGCCTACCCATCACCTGCGAAGCGCTCCGCGCCGGCGAGCAGACCATCAATCTGTCGGTCGATCCCGAGCGATCAGCCGAGTTGATCGCAAAGCTCAAATCCATGCCCGGCGTGGTCGCTGCGGGCTGGACCACCGGCATTGTCGAGATAGATCGCGCGATCCGCTTCCCGGCAGCGGAGTGGCGCGACGGTGGTCGGCTGAACAAGGACAAGCTCGCCGGCGCGATCTCCGGTGTGCTGAGCCGGACGCTCGCCGCAACGCCCGCGTCAGCGAGCTGGGATCCCGCGACCGGACAGCTGAGGCTGACATTCAAGCGACCGAACCAACTCTATGCAGAGCTCGGGCTTACCGACACGATCGAGGTCACCGGCCTCGTGTCAACCGACAAACCCGGCGCATCGGATCGGCTCATGTTGTGGATCGGCAGCCCGTCGACCACGACCGCGGACGAAGCCAGCGGCGCCAAGCTCAACCTGTCGGACGAATCGAACAACGAAGAGGAAGGCGAGCAGCTCGACGACAACGGCTCGATCGACGCGCTGGTCAAGGAGCTGAAGGGTGAGCGCTGGGACGCTGACAAGTCGGTATGGAAGTAGCCGGCGCTGCCGGAAGGCGGCAGCTCAATTTGTATTGAGCCGGAAGCGCAGCGTCTTTGGACCAATGAAGGAGACGTAATCGCCCTTCCGCTGCCAGGTTGCAGTTTCACCCAGTGCCGCCACCAGTTCGTCATCGGCCTGGGCTTTGTCCGGCGGACAAGCGCGATCCTCGATTTTGCCGGCGACAAAGACTACGGTGTTACCGGCGACCGAGAACTGGCCCTTGGCGCCTTTGCACCAGAGTTCGAGCAAGACCTCACCGCGGTCACCGATCTCGATATTCGGGATTCGCTTCGAGCCGGGCTGACGCGCCACGTCGAGTGTCATCTCGGTGCCGAACGGAAATCCTGCCTCCGCCCGGACGCTAACGGCGCTTGCCAGCACCGACAACAGCGCCGCTCCAGCAAACGCGGCGTATTTACTCAAAACCATACAAAATCCCCGAATGTCTGGATTGGACCGTCCTTCTATAGGACGTCGAGAAGTTTGAACAGGTTTGTGTGCCGAACGAACAAATCCCCGCGTGCGAATGGCTCGCGGGGATTCTGATCGTCATGTCAAGCGGCGCCAGTTCTTCAGGAACGGAGTAAGCGCCTCAGAGCTTGGCGATGCCCGGGAAGAAAAGATAGCAGGCGACGCTGATCAGGATCAGGTAGCCCAGCATGAACAGTGTCCAGAAGAAATTGTGCCTGATAACAGCGCCTTCATTGCGCACGAAGCGCGAGGTCGAAACGCCGACGCTGGCGGTTTGTGGCGCGAC
>JGI24705J35276_12237889_pt1 | contig 13885 bp, 9 predicted proteins | sample TergutNt197P4_FD_35276 | JGI IMG/M metagenome (IMG submission 35276) | reverse complement strand
GCCGTGGCTGAGCGGCAGGGAGAGGTTCGCGAACGGGTAACGGGGCCGGTTTGACGCGCTCGATCACGAAAGGATCGGGCGCGCCGTCGAGACAACGTTGCTCCCATGCACGTTGATGTCATTGCCCGCTTGCACGATGGTTTCGTTGCCCGACAGGGTCGTGCCCTGCACCGCCACCTCCGAGAGCGTGTCGCGTGTGGTGAAAGTCGTGCTGGAGAGCCCGGAACTGGTCCCCGTGTGCTGGTGGGCTTCGTCTACTTCATACACCGCCTTGGCCGCCGTGAGATTGACGTCGTGGCCCGCTGTGACCATGAGCGTGCCCAGCTCGCTCGTGGCTTGCGCGCCGCGCGCGTTCACCTCGTTACCCGCCGACAGCAGCACGTCGCCGCTGCTCTGGATGGAGGTACCAACCTCTTGGCTTGTGCTGTCCTGGCGATAGTTGGCGCTGCCCCACGTTCTGAACGACGATTTGCCCGTGTCCCGGAGGAGGGGCAGGCTGCCGTTGTTACCGTCCCAGTCGATCAAATGCGAATTGGACACTTCGAGCGTGTCCAAATTGAGGTCGCGCTCCGCCAGCAGGACGGTCTGCCCGCCCTCGCTGGCATTGACGACCTGCCCCGCCGTCAGGGTGAAGTCGCGACCGGCCGAGGCCACCAGCACCCCGTCCGTGGCCCCCGTCACATACAGCCCCGCAACGCGGCTGAGGTTGGTCACGCCGCCCTGTTCATTGCTGTTGCTGTGCGTGGTGCTCGCCACGTTCAGGTCGCGGCCCGCCGTGACCAACAGCGTGTTGGCCGCGTCGATGAGCCCGCCCAGGTTATTCAGGTCGGTGCGCGCATCGACGACAACGTCCCCCCCGGTGATGCGCCCGCCCAGGTTCTGGACGTTCTCGGCAGTAAGGGAGACGATGCCGCGCCCGGCGATGCTGCCTTGGTTGAGCAGCTCATTCGACAGGTTCAGGCTGACGTTCCGGCCCGCCATCAGGGCCCCCGAGCCATCCAGGTCGCCCGGCAGGACGCGCACGTACACCTGCGGCACCAGCGCCCTGGCGCTCTGCCCGTCGGCAAGCGTGACTTCCCGCTCCACCAGCCACACAATGTCGCTCGTCAGCGCCGCCATCTGGGCAGGGGTCAGCGCCACGCCCGGCACCAGGTTCCATTGCTCGGCGTAGGTCACACCGTTGTCGAGCAGCGCACGGTATTGCTCTTCGTCGTCAGCGTAGCCATCCAGGAAGCGGCGGCCCGTCAGTTGCGCGATTTGCTCACGAATGAGCTTCTGCTCGTAGAAGCCGTCGCCCAGGCGCTTCTCCAGCCCATCCAGGTCGAGGCCCAACAACAGGAGCTGGTAGTCCGAGGACAGCCAGGTACGGTAATCCGCAAAGCGCGGGTCGGTCTCGATGATGTAGCGGCCCGCCGGGTCCGGGTTCTGACCAAACAGGCTGTTGTTCGGCAGCGTGGTGTTCATGCCGACCGTGCGTACCACGTCCGGGGAGTCAAGGGTCGGGATTTCGGTGATGCGCCCGACGTTTGCCGCATTTGCGCCTTGCGCGCCCTGCTGGACGCCGGTCAGGCTCAAGTTCGCAACTTGCGTGCCGCTGCCGCCGGGGTCGGCGTTGTCCTGGAACAGCGTGGACGTGAGCTTGATCTCGCTGATGACGGCAGGCGGCTTGTAAATGGCACTGCTGCTCTTCGTCGTGTCTTTACCCTTCTGGTGTTTGCGCCAATACGAGGTAGCCGTGCCGCTGTCGACGACCGTCTTTTGCCCCGTCGTTTCCGTGTTCTGCAAATCGCCGATCTCGGCAAAGAGCGTGCTGCCGGCGATGATGTGGCTGTTGTCGTTGAAGACGGTGCCGGCGTCGATGCTCATCGCGCCGCCGGAGGTGATCCGGCCGGGGTCCGAGCCGGTGATGACGGAGGTGCTGGTCGTGCGGGTGTAGTCGTACTTTGTCCACGACTCGTAGCCATGGTAATTCCAGGTTCCGCTGACGCACTTCGGTATTTCCGGCGTACACAGGTGATTGGACTCGTCCTTGTAGATAAACACGTAGGGGTCGCCGGGCTTGTAGCGGTTAGGCGAGCCGGAGCCCTGGTATTCGATGATGTGCTCTGAGCCGCTTTTCTGCATGCCAACGCTGAAGTGCTCGTTGGTGTTGTTGATTCGATCAGCCGACAGCGCGAGATTGCCCAGCGCTTCGATCGAGGCGCTGTTGTTGTTGATCGTGTCGGCTGAACCCGTTGCCAGGAGGCTGGCATCGAGCGCGCCGCCGATGGACATGTCGCCGCTGCTGAAGATCAGCGCGTGCTCGCGGTTGCTGAGGGTTCGGGCGCCGATGTCCATGCGCCAGCGCGCGGCGATGACCGCCGCCATGTAGTTCTCGACGTCGTTGTTGACCGTACCGGCCTGAATGGCGACGTGATCGCCGTAAATGCGGCCGGTGCCGAGGTTATTGACCGTACCGGCATTGATGTAGGTCATGCTGCCGTCGACCAGGCCGCGGTTGTTCAGCGTATCGGCTGCTTCGATCTGGGTGAAACCGGCGCTGATCTGGCCGACGTTGTCGATATTGTCGGCAGCCACGGTGAGCGTACCGCCCGCTTCCAGCGCCCCATCGTTGGTCAGCCGGGCATCGGTTCGCAGCGTGACATCGCCGTTGGCCAGCACGTCCCCGGTATTGGTGAAATCGCCCGTGAAGGAGAGATTCATATCGCCCAGCGAAAGGAGTTGCCCGTCACCCGACAGGTTGGCGCTGTCGATGCCAAGCCACTGTCCGGCGATGAGCATCCCCCCGTCGTTGATCACACTTTGCGTCCTGGCGGCGGCATTGCTGTCCTGCACATGGACGCTTTGCATCGACGAGATCAAGCCCTGGGTATTGTCGAGCGAACCCGATCCCGTGAGCGTAAGCGCATGGTCGGCGCGGATGGCTCCGCCCCGGTTGTTGATCTGATCCGCCGTCAACGTGACGTTCTGGCCTTCCAGCCCTTGGTTGGCGCCTTGCGTGCCAGTGTTGTCCAGGCTGGCGGCGCGCACGTCCAGCGTGGCGTCGGAGCGCATCAGGCCGCCGCTGTTGTCGACGCTGCCCGCGCCCAGGTTGGCCGTGACGCTACCCAGGGCTTGCAGGATGCCGCCACGGTTGTCCAGGCTTGTGCCGGTAAGCGCAATGGCTTGCTCGCTGATGAGTTCGCCGCCTTGTGTATTGATGATTTGCGCGGCATTGGCCGTGAGATTGCCTTTGGCGCCGATAAAACCGGCGCTGTTGTCCAGCGCATCCGCAATGATGTTTGTGCTGCCGTTGCTGGCAATCGTGCCGCCGGTATTGTCCAGGCGCGTGGTGGCGCGCACCGATAACGTACCCATGCCGGTTTGCAGCAACAGGCCGAGTTGGTTCAACAGCATGTCGGCGTCAATCCACAGCCGTTGCGCCGAGATCGTGGCACCATCGGTCCACATGCTGCCCGTGGCCCGGGCTTCAAGAGTTTGCGTTGCGGAGACGTCGGCGCGACTGGCGTCCACGTCCCCTGCGCTGATCGATATGTTGCGGGCCCCTGTCTGGCTGCCGGTGATGTCGATGGCGGCTCCGGCCAGCGACAGGTCCCCAGCGGCGATATTGACCCCCAGGGCTGTGAGCAGCCCCGTGGCACTGACCTGCACGTCGCCGTTACTGCCCCAGGTGCCGTCGCCCTGCAGTCCGGCTGCAATCACCGAACCGATGCGGCTGTCTACGTTGTCGGCGTCAATGCCGGTGTCGCCTTGTGCCGCGACCGTCCCGGCATTGGTGACGTTGCCGCGCGTGCTCAGCTTTGTGTTGCCCTTGGCGTAGAGCGTGCCCCGGTTGTCGATGCCGACGCGGGTATCCACATGCAAATCCGCACTGGCCGCAATGTGGCCGATGTTGTCGAGCCGCCCATCGGCGGTGATCGTCACATTGCCCGCAGAGGCGCCGATCTGCCCGGCGTTGCGTACGCCCACGCCCGACTCGGTGCCCACCAGCGTGATCTTGCCTGCGTACATGCCGCCCAACGCGCCCACGTCGATGCCGAAGGCGGGCGCAGGGCCGTCGCCCTCGATGGGGGTGACCTGGCTGTGGTCGGCGCTGACCTCGTTGGCCCCTGTGGTGATTTTGAGTTCCTTGGCCCAGATGCCGGCGTTGACTTCGACCCCGCGCGCGATGATCTCGGTGTAGTCGGCACGGCTCGCGTCCAGCCCGTCGCCGCTGACGCTGACGGTACCCTTACGCACACGGTAGCCTTCGAGGTTGCCGCCGTTCATGACAGGCGTGCCAGTGGTGAGCGTGACGCGGCTGGCGTTGATGACGCCGCAGCCGTCGCAACTGATGCCCGACGGGTTGGCAATCACGACCTGGGCGCGGTTCCCGGCCACTTCCACGTAGCCGTGCAACAGGCTCGGGTTGCTGGAATTGACTTCGTTCAGGATTACCCGCGCCGTGCCGTTGGCCAGATTCGGATTGCCCTGCACGTAACCGCCCAGTTGCGTGGGCGTGTTGGTTTGCGCGTTGTTGAGGATGGCACCTTGCTGGTTGACATCGAACTGGCTGTAGGTGTTGCGCGAAACGCCCTTGGAACTGGGCGTCTGTATGTTGACCAGCGGTACGCCGTTGCCCGCGCTTGTGACGGTCGGCTGTTGTGCGCGCGGCGCGCTTGGGTCGGCTACGATCTGCGCGCCCACCGTCCCGACCATCCCCAGCGACAGCAGGATCGAGAAGCACAGCGGCCGCAGGCGCGCGGTCACGCTGCATGCGCCGCCCGCTGCATTGCCCGTGCCCGCCTGCTTGCCCCTGACGGATACGTTCTCTGCCACAACCATCAGTAGGCCTCGGGCCTTGTTGAAGATGATCCGGTACAGTTGCTTGTTCATGGCAGGGTTTCCAGTCGGTGAGATTCGTCAGTGGCCACAGCAGCCACCGGCAATAAAGGAGGGTTGAGGGCAAACCACGCTCGGGCTTCTTCAGCCATTACGCCGATGCCGTGGAAATTCATGACACGCATGCCGCGCGTATTGCCTCGGTGGTACAGCGATCGAACGCAGCGCGTGGCAAACAGGCGCGAGATCAAACGGCTCGCAATGCGCGTGTGCCCGAACGGTGCGACCCAGTCGAGTATCCATATGCGGTCTCCGCTGGCCCAGTCGGCTTCAAACAGGCTGATGGGCGAATTGAGCATCAAGTAGCGGCGCTCCGCATCGGGGCTGAACGTCGCCCATGTGAGGAAGAACACCGGCTTGCCCTGTTTGCTGGCCAGTACGAACTGGCGGTGCTTGAGGGCAGGCAGCACCTGCGCGGAGAGCCCATACAGCGGCATCTCGCGGTGCATGTCCGAGTGCATGAACAGCCAGACGGCCGAACCCATCACCTGGGCTTCGTCGTATGGCCCATCAATCAGGCCGGGCGCAATCACATCGAGGCTCTCGAAACGCATGTAGCCCCCTAGTACGTCCAGTTCAGGTTGAAGCCGACGACGGTGCTGTCGGTACGGAAACTCTTGGGCTTGTAAATCGGCGTACCGACGAAGGCGTCCCAGTAGAGGCCCTTGTAGCCGCCGCGCAGGCCGAGCACGGCACCGGCAAGATGGCGCCCTGCCAGCAGGCGCGTGGATTGCCCACCCACCTGGCCGTAGTCGGCACCCACATAAAGCTCCTGGCCTGTGCTGCCCAGCGCCAAACCCAGATCGTTGCGCGCAAGCCAGCCGCGATCGCCGATCAGCGTGTTCTCACCGTCGAAGCCGCGCACGGTGTAGCGCCCGCCGATGGAAAAGCGATCCAGCATCACCAGCGGTGTGTCGTTCCACTGCCCGCGCAGCGTACCTGTATAGCGCAGCCGCTGCGAGGCGAGCGCAAACGGTACCGTCAGTTGCACGTCCGCCGTGACCAAGGACGGGCGCGACGTGCCTTCGCCAAACGCCTCCTCTGCCGCTGGCAACGACGAGAGCATCCTCGTACCCTTGCGGTACGCCATGTTGGCATCCAGCGTAGCGGCATCGAAGAATTGGCGGTAGGTCAGACCGATTTCCCAACCGGCCATGCGGCGGCGCTGCACCAGGATGTCGGTATCGTCGATGGCGTTGCTGGACCTACGCATCCAGGCCCGCGTGTAGGCACCGAGTTTACGCACGGCGTCGCGGTAGAAGAGCCGCGAGAGGCGTATCTCGCTGTTCTCGTTTGTGCCGCTATAGATATAGGACTGGTATCCCGCTACCGTCTGGTGGTACTTGTAGCGGCTGGTTGTGAAACCAAGCAGCCAATAGCCGTATGGTACTTCGTAGTGGACGGTATAGCCGCGTGTGCCCTTCTCGCCGCTGTGGCCGTTGCCCAAGTCATGATTGAGGCTGACGTAGAACAAGTCGTTCGCCGTCCACCAGTTGTCGTAGGAAACGGTGATGCTGCCCTGGTATTTGCCGGTGTGCTTGCTGCCCGAATCGTCGACCGAGAGGGAGAGGCGCAATGGCGTCCCCTGTTTCCAGGCGATGACCAGGTCGCTCTCGCCGGGTTTGGCGTCGGCTCCCTCAGCCGGGGTAATCTGGATGTCGGTCTCTGCCGTAGGCAAGCGTTTGAAATTCTCCAGGCCCTGTTCGATGTCGCGCAGGTTCAGGATGTCGCCGGACGCTGCCGGCATGGCGTTCCACATGGTGGCGCGCGGGCTGCTGTCGTCGGTGAAGCGGATGGTGCGTATGCGCCCCGGTATGAGCGTGAGGGCCAATGTGCCGCTGTTGAGGTCCTGCGGCGCGGCCAGAACGCGCGTCGTGACATAGCCGCGCGCGATGATGGCGTTTTGCACGCGCTTCATCGTGAGGTTGATGCCTCCGGCACCCAGGCACCGGCCTGTGGCCGGGTTCTCGCTGGGGTCGGCTGCGTGCAATGCCCACTGGAAGCGCTCGGCGGCCTCGCCCGAGAGGGTGATGCGGTCGATGCGAAAACAGGGCGATTCGTCCTCCGGAAGGCGCTGCCCTGCCTCTGCGGGCAGTTTCAGGCGCACGTCCGGGCGGGCTTCCTGCTGCTGGCGCAGGATACGTTCGCGCTCCTGCTGGCGGTGCGGTTCCTGGGCGGCGTTGCCGGGCGGCAGTGGCGGCGTCTGCGCCAGTGCCATTGACGCTGGCACGATGTATAAGACGAATGAGGTAAAACACTTAAAGCGCACACTGGCGCGACGGATAAAACACCTTCTCTCCATTACTGCAAACCTTTACTTTCAGCGTGATGGGGTCAAAAAGATTACAAACCTCAGTAGCCACACGTCTTCCAGTAACTCAGATACCATCTAAGCAGGAAAACGCCAATACGATATGCAAAACGTATTTTTGTCGCTACACCAATGTAATCCGGGCGGCACATCAATGCAACCCTCAAAAGAGTCAATGTAAAAAATCACATCATGCTTATCAGGCATATGAATGACTCTAAAAATTCACAACACTACTCACAGCCTTCACGCCGTTATCGTGGCAATCTTGTGAGACAATGACGGGAAAATTTTTTTGCTCAAAGGCGGCAAAACATGATGAAGAAACCGATTCTCCTGCTTCTCACAATGCTTACGGCTGTCCTGGCGGCCTGTATGAACCCTCCGCCCCGTTCCGGAGATTATATGACGGGCAAGCAGCAAATCATTCCGGAAGAATCGGAGCGTATCCAGGCTTTGCTCGATGCCGGAAAAAGCTTTTCCCACATTGTCACCGTACCCGCCGCGGATAACATGCTCTCCAACGGCGTAGTCATCGGTGCCCTGAAAATGGGCAGCGGCTCCGGCCCGGCTGATTCATTGCTCGGCTTCCTGCAGGAAGAAAAAGAGCAAACGGTTGCCGTCGTAGGCAAAAGTGACGCGCTGACCGCCGCCACTATAGAAGCCACAATCCAGCAACTCGGCGACAAGCCCACGGCTACGACCATATTGTTCGCGGGCGATTCTGATTATGTGAAGCAATTGCAAGAGTCGATGGGCAAGGCAAACGTGCCATTCGAGGGCGTGGTCTTCCCCGCCCCAAGCGAAGCGACCCCTGCAACGAACGAAGCCGAACCTGCTGCAAACGAAGTTGCCCCTGCCACGAACGAAGTTAACTGAAGCGAGCCGCAAGGCAAGCGCGCCAATCAATCCCGGGCCGCAAACCAGTCCAGTATTTGTGCTACGGCTTCATCGATGCCGAGATGGTCGGTATCCAGCAGCAGTGCGTCCGTTTCCTGCTTGAGAGGCGCAGCGGAGCGGGCGCGGTCGCGCGCGTCCCGTGCTTCGAGGTCGGCCTGAACGGCGCAAAGGCTGGCGGGTTCATTGCGTTCCAGCAATTGCCGGGTACGGCGTTCGGCACGAACCGCAGGGCTCGCCGTCAGATAAACCTTCAACCGCGCGCCGGGAAATACCACGGCTGCCAGATCGCGACCGTCCCCGACCAGCCCCGGCGCACGATGGAACGCTCGCAGCCTGAACAACAGCGCCTCGCGCACGGCGGGTAGCGCCGCCACCTTTGAAGCCCCGGAAGAAATGTCCTCGTCCCGGATCGCCTCACCAACTTCCCTGCCGTTCAAGCGCACATCGCCCGCGTGAAACGCCACATCCAGCCCTGCAGCAATCGCCGCCACGCCCGCCTCGTCTGCCCAATCCACGCCCGCCTCTCGCGCGGCCAGCGCGGTGAGGCGGTAGAGCGCGCCGGAGTCGAGGTAATGGAACCCAAGCGCTTGCGCAACGCGCGAGGAAACCGCCCCTTTGCCGGAAGCCGTGGGACCGTCGATGGCAATCACCGGCGCGGGCCGCGCGACAGTACCGAAGCGGTCGAAATAATCGGGAAACGTCTTTGACACACAACCGGGGTCACGGATACGCAACGGTACGCCGAACGAGGCGAGCGAAAAACACATCGCCATACGATGGTCGTCGTAAGTATCGATGGCGGTGGGTTGGAGCAGATGCGCTGCGTCCGGCGGGATGATTCTCAGAAAATCCGCGCCCTCTTCCACCCGAACGTTCAGCTTGCGCAACTCGGCGGCCATCGCGGCGATGCGGTCGGTTTCCTTCACCCGCCAACTGGCGATGTTGGCAAGCGTGGTCTCCCCTCGCGCGAACAGCGCGGCTACGGCCAGCGTCATGGCCGCGTCGGGGATAGGGTTGCAATCCAGATGGATTCCCGTAAGCGGCTTGCCGTCGGCAGGACGGGCGGCGGAAATCCAGTTGTTTCCCACCTCCACCGTCGCCCCCATCGCCGCCAGCGCATCCGCGAAATGCACGTCGCCCTGAATCGCGTCTTTCCCCACGCCTTCCACGCGGACGGGCTTCCCCGCGCTCGCCCCAATCGCCCCCAAGGCGAGAAAATAGGAAGCCGAAGAAGCGTCCCCTTCCACCTGATAAACGCCGGGCGAACGGTAACGCGCCCCGGCGGGAATCGAAAACGCCCGCCAGTCTTCCCGTTCCACGGTCACGCCGAAACGCGCCATCAGGTTCAAAGTTATGTCGACGTAGGGCTTGGAGATCAGCTCGCCCTCGACTTCCACCGTCACCCGCGCCCCGGCGAGCGGCAAGGCCATCAAAAGGCCGCTCAGAAACTGGCTGGACACATCCCCGCGAATCTTCACCACGCTGCCGGGCCGGATCGCGGCAGGGCGAATCGAAAGCGGCGGAAAGCCTTCCTTTTCAAGGTAGTCGATATTTGCCCCGCAGGCCTTGAGCGCGTCGACCAAATCGCCGATGGGCCGCTCGTGCATCCGGGGCACACCCTTCAACACATATTGCCCATCTGCAAACGCCAGCACCGCCGCCAGGGATCGAAAAGCCGTCCCCGCATTGCCGAGAAATAGCGCCGCTTGCCGCGTGGGAAAGCGCCCACCGCAGCCCTGCACCCGCAAGCCCCCCTCGCCCGCCGCCGACATTTCCACGCCCAGCGACACAAGCGCCTCCCGCATCCGCGCCGTGTCGTCGGAATCGAGCAGGGCGCGCAACTCTGTTTCCCCTTGCGCGAGCGCGGCCAGGAGCAGGGCGCGATTGGAAATGCTCTTGGAACCGGGCAGCGTCACGCTGCCGGAGGCGGAAACCATCTGGGGAAGATCAATGAAATCCATCAACAATTCACCCCGCCCCGCGCCGAAATACCACGAGTTTCGATACCAGTTTTTGCACCTGCTCGCCATGCTGATTGAACGTGTCGGTCTGCATGGTGACAATCCCCCGGTCGGGTCTGGATTTGGACGGCGCAATGGCGAGGATGGTGCTTTCAACATGCAGCACGTCGCCGGGACGGGTCGGGCGCGGCCAGGAAATTTCGACGCCCGCGCCGATGAGGCCATCCGCAATAGGAACGCTTTCCACCATCAGACGCATGGTTACTGCCGCCGTGTGCCAACCGCTGGCGGCAAGCCCCCCGAAAAAGGATTGCGCGGCAGCGGCTTCATCCAGATGAAAAGGCTGCGGGTCGAAATCGTGGGCGAAGCTCTTGATCTGTGCCGTATCGAGCGGGAATTCCCGGCTTAGGTAACGGTCTCCGACAGCGATGTCATCCAATGTGACGGTTTTCGTTTCGTTATTCATGGTCTCGTTTTTTTTATGCTTACTTGAGCCAATCCCGCAAGACCAGCTCGTAGAGGAATACCAGCGTGACGCCCACCGGCACGACAAAGCGCAACACATTGAACCACAGGCAGAACGTGCGCTGTTTCAGGCGTATTTCGTCCACGACGATCACCTTGCCCAGCCGCCAGCCGACGTAAATGGCGATGGCAAGCCCGGAGAGCGGCATCATGAAGCGCGTGGCGAGATGATCCAGCACATTGAAAAGGTTGCGGTCAAGAATCCTGAACTCCGACCATCTGTTGAACGACAGGCAAACAGCCACCCCAAGCAGCCATACCGGCAGCGCCGTTGCCCAGGCCGCGCGGGCGCGGCGGATGCCGTACCGTTCGGTAAGCCAGGAAACGAAAGGCTCCAACAGTGAAATGGCCGATGTCCAGGCTGCAAAAATCACCAGGAGAAAGAAGAAGACGGCAACTACCCGCCCACCGGGCATGTGAGTAAAGGCAAGCGGAAGGGTCTGGAGGATGAGGCCCGGCCCGGCGGCAGGCGCCAGTCCGTAGCCGAAAGTCAGCGAAAAGATGGCCGCCCCTGAAAGCAGTCCGATGAAAACCCCGGCGAGCGCAATCCACACACAGGTGTGGCCGATGTTCGTCTGTTTGTCGAGATAGGAGCCATAGGCCATGATGGCCCCCATCCCAAGGCTCAATGAGAAAAAGGCATGGCCCATTCCGTCGATGACCACGCCGGGTTTGATCGCTTCGGGTTTGAGATTGAACATGAAATGCAGCGCCGCCGACATGTCGCCCGCCGCCGCACCCCACAGGGTCAGCAAAACCAGAATCAGGAAAAGCAGCGGCAGCATGATCCTGTTGGCGGCCTCGATCCCCCCTATCACACCCCGCGCTATCACAGCGGTGACAAGAATCATGAAAACGGTATGCCAACGAATCAAACGCCAGGGGTCGGTCATCATGGCGTTGAAAGCCGCCGCCGCCTTTTCCGGCGTATCGACCTCGATGCCCTTCACGAGCGATTGCCAGAAGTAATCCAGCATCCACCCGGAGACTACGCTGTAATACGACAGAATCATCAACGCGCCGAATACTCCGACCCATCCGAGCAAGGCCCACCATGAAGAGTTTCCGGACTCCTCGGCGGTATTGAGCATGGCAACGACTGGGTTGCCCCGCCCTCGCCTGCCGATGAGGATTTCCGCCATGAGAAGCGGCAACCCGATGAGGGCGACGCAGGTCAGATAAACGACGATGAAGACCCCTACGCTGCCTTCGCTTGCGCCGGCAAGATAAGAGAACTTCCAGATGTTGCCAAGCCCGACGGCGGAGCCGATGGTAACAAGGATGAAGGCCCAGCGACTGGACCAGGTGGAACGGGAGGGTGTGGCCTGGCTCATGAGAAAACCCGTGCGCGTGGGGCAAGGAAACCAGAAAATCTAAAGGCAGATTCTACCTGCGCCCGCGCGCAGATTGACTCATCCCTGGCCGCGCGGCGTCCCCACGGCGCGGCGGCGATTGGCGCGCCACAGATGGCGATAGACGAACCCCGGAAAGGCGAACACGAAAAACAGGCAAAGCGTGGCCGCGTAAAACTGCCAGTTTTTCGGATAAACGCTGCCATAAGCGTTCTTTTCCAGCAGGAAGGTAAAACCGCCAACGGCAAGATAGAACACCAGCAGTTCCAGAAAGCGCCAGCCGAATTCCTTACGTCCGGAGGAAGGACGCCACACGAACAGCACGCGCTCGAACAGGAAAGGCAGGTTGGCCAGCACAAAGGCCAAGCCGACCACAACCCCGATCATGACAGAACCCGTCATAGTTTCGTGCTTCCGCTCAACCGCCAACTGCCGCAGTAAAGGCCGCCTTCATGGCGCCTTCGCACCATTGCATCAGCGTTCCCGGCATGAGACCGAGCAGGGCAATGGCTACGCCGTTGATCGAGAGCATCACCAGCAACTCGCCCGAGGCCTTGATCGGGGCACTATCGGTCGGTTCGTCGAAGTACATGAACTTGACGACGCGCAGGTAGTAGAAAGCGCCGATCAGCGACATCAGCACCGCCAACACCGCAATCCAGAGATGACCGGCCTGAATCACCGCCTGGAGCACGGAGAACTTGGCAAAGAAGCCGACGAAGAAAGGAATGCCCGCCATCGAGAACATCACGAAGAGCATGAGCAGCGCGAACCAGGGGCTGCGGCGGTTGAGTCCCTTGAAATCCTCGATGTTCTCGGCCTCTAAACCCTCGCGCGAGAGCAGCACGACCATGCCGAACGCGGCCAGGGTCATGAGCGCGTAGGCAATGGCGTAAAACATGGCGCTGCTGTACCCCATGCCAGCGCCAGAGAGCAGCCCCATCAGCATGAAACCCATGTGAGAGATGCCGGAGTAGGCCAGCATGCGCTTGATGTTGCGCTGCGCCAGGGCCGCGAAGTTACCGAGGACGATGGAGGTGACGACAACGAGCATCAGCATGGTCTGCCAATGTTCGGCGAGATCAGGCAAGCCTCCCCCCAGCAAGCGCATCGCCATCGCAAAAGCGGCAATCTTGGGCGCGCTGGACAGGATAAGCGTGACGGCGGTCGGCGAGCCCTGATAGACATCGGGAACCCACATGTGGAAAGGCGCGACTCCCAGCTTGAACGAGATACCGGCAACGAGAAAGACGAGGCCGAAGAGCAGCACCGCCGAATCAGCCCCAGGCACAGCCTGCTTCACCACAGACAATTCCAGCGAGCCGGTCGCGCCGTAGATCATCGACATGCCGTAGAGCAGCAGGCCGGAGGCGAGCGCCCCCAGCACGAAATACTTCATCCCGGCTTCGGTGGAACGCACCGCATCGCGGTCGAACGCCACCAGCGCATAGAGCGACAGCGACATCATTTCCAGGCCGACGTACAGAACCAGCAGATGGTTGGCGGTAATCATCACCATCATGCCGAGAGTGGTCAGGAGCGCGAGCAGGTAATACTCGGGGCGCTCGATCTTGCGATCCGCGAGATAGCCGCGCCCGTAGATCAGTGCAATCATCATCGAGAGATACACCATCAGCTTGAGAATGCCGCCCGCCAGGTCATGAACGAACATGTCGTTGAAAGCAAACTCACTCTTGACATCCGCATCCAAAGTAAAGAGCGTGATGAAGGCCGCGACGATCAGCGTGAGCAGGGCAAGCGAATAGGCCAGGCCGCGCGCGACATCACGGGCGAAAGCCGTTGCCAGCATGATCATCAGGATCATGATCGCGACGAAAATTTCAGCCGTCGCCGCGTAAAGATTGAAAACATCAAAGTTCATCTTTTGATCGTCCGTTAATCGGGCTGTTCAGAGAGGCGGCGGGAGCATCTTGCCATTGACATGCTCCAGGAGA
>JGI24705J35276_12237890_pt1 | contig 13886 bp, 16 predicted proteins | sample TergutNt197P4_FD_35276 | JGI IMG/M metagenome (IMG submission 35276) | reverse complement strand
GTCCCCAGGTGTTCACCCACGTCTGCCACGAGAACCGTCCCTACTGGCAACTCACTTTTCTCCGTCCCCGAATGTTCATTCTTTTTAATACCCTAATGTCCACCATTTTACAACTGCAAAAAACTCTCTTAAATGGTTGGTAATCGACATATACCACACATCTTCAGCTGATAGCCCATATGCTGTTAGGCCCTGCTTTTCTGCCAGTTTTCCAGCTCTATAAATATGAAATCCATTTGTTGAATATGTTACTTTGTATTCCTTATTTTCAAATAATTCATCTAATATTCTTTTTGAAAACTTAAAGTTCTCTGTGGTGCTTGTAGACTTATCTTCCACAATTATTTTATCTTCACTTATCCCCTTTTGCATTAGGTATTTTTTCATTGCAATTGCTTCTGGGATTAGTTCATTTCTGCCTTGTCCACCAGATACAACTATATATGTATCTGGATATTTTTTAAAATATTCTATTGCTTTTTCCAATCTGTAAGAAAGTGTAAGCGAAACTCTGTCTCCTAAAAGTCCTGCACCTAAAACTATAATTGCATCACTTTTTTCATTATACTCTCTTTTTTCATTAAATATTATTATGGATTCAGTAAATATAAAAAAGCATACCCCAACTATAAAAAATATAAACAATGTTTTCCCCACCTTTGTGTTTTTAATTAACTCAGTTATTTTATTAAAATACAAAAATACAAAAAATAAAAATATTCCAATTAATAATGATGCTGTTACACCAAAATGAATTGGAATAAGTATCATTGACACAATGCTGTTTAATATTAAAATTATTCCTAAAATTAAAAATATAATTCTTATTATTTTTTTCATTATTTCTATATATTCTCCTTTTTATCTTGTATTAATATTATACCATATTTTTTACACAATAAAAAATTATTGTTCTTTTTATTTCCTTATCTCTTCTACTACTAATTTTAAATCATTCCAAAAGTCGATTTTCTTTTCTTCATCTCTTAGCAATGCTGATGGGTGAAAAGTAGGCATATATTTAATATTATTTTTTGTTATCCATTTGCCTCTACTAGATGTAATTCCATATTCATATCCTAAAATATTTTTTAATGCTGTATTTCCAAGTAACACAATTATTTTGGGGTTAACTTCTTTTACTTGTTTTCTTAAATAATCTAAACAGGCATCTGCCTCTTCTTTCAATGGAACTCTGTTTCCAGGTGGCCTGCATTTAACTATATTTGCAATATACACTTTGCTCCTATCTATTCCAAGTCCAATAAACGCTTTATTCATAAGTTGTCCTGCTTTTCCCACAAATGGTATTCCTTGCTTATCTTCATCTGCTCCAGGTCCTTCTCCAATAAACATTACTTCTGCTTCTTCCGACCCATCTGAAAAAACCGTATTGGTTCTGTTTTTACACAGTTCACACTTTGTACATCTCTTTACTTCTTCTTTTACTTCTTCTAAATCTCCATTCATGAATTACCTCTATTTTTCTAGATTGAATTAAATTAGATGAACTGCAAGGCAAAATTTTTACACCGCAGTTCGCTAATTTAATACAATTATGCCTGTGGCTCTTTTGTAATTTTCTCCCTCTACCCTCGCCGAATGGAGCTTATCTGAATTACACACACTGCATAAGCCACTGTCTATTATATTTTCTTCTTTTAACCCCAAATTCAACAATAATATTTTATTAATAAGTACCGTATCTATCATGTATTTTTGCTTACCTTCTCCAGACTCAATAAATTTTTCTGTTTGTTTTATAAACCCAAAAATATTTTCACATAGTTTCTTTACTTCCTCATCCACTTCAAAATGACATTTTCGTATACTTGGGCAAATGCAACATATAATATCTTCTGGATTTGACTTATAATTAGTTATCATTTTTACAACTGCTACTTCAATTATTTTTTTGAAAGTGCCTTTCCAACCAGAATGCACATTTGCAATAACTTTTTTTAATGGGTCATATATTAAAAACAATATACAATCAGCATTTTTTGTTGTAATAACTATATCTTTTTTATCTGTTATTAACCCATCTACATCTTTTAAGTCTTCTCTTTCAACAAATCTATTTATACATCTTATATTGCTTGAATGTGTTTGATATGGCTTTACCAAACTGCTTTCTTTTAATTTAAGTTCATCACAAAGCTTTTTATAACTACTTTTTTCGTTTATTGCATCTCCACTAAAATCTATATTTCCGCCTTTTAACGTATATGCATGTGTAACGCCATGTTCAAGCAGTTTCTTAAACTTTATATACTCAATTCCGTTTCCTTTTACATGCAATATATTTTCATTGTCTAAAACATTGTCTTTCATTCTTCTCTCCCTCTATGTAGCAAAAAAACTGTAGCATATTTGTGTACTCTTACAGTTTTTTATATGTTTATTTACTTTTGCCTTTCATTTAATTTTATTAAAAATGAAATTAGTAATATACTCTGAAAGCTCATACAATTCCTTTGTTTTATTAAGAGATGGTACTTCCATTAATCCGTCTGAATAGCGTGTGGCTACTCCATAATAATTTAAATCTCCAAAATCTAATTCTTCAAATTCTTTATCAATTGTAGTACACAGTTTTCTTAACGTTTCTAAATTATGTATTTTTTCAAAGTCTATACTATTTTTAACTAAATATCCTTTTAAAGCTTTTTCTACTGCTTGTTGAGAGTGAAAACATATTATTGGAGTAAGTATTTCTTCTTCATCCTCTGAAACATGTAATTCACGTCTAGCAACTTTTAAATCCATTTTTGCATACAATACCCAATCATTCTGAACATTCTCCATTATACCACCAATCCTTCTTTTAAAGCTACTCTAATGACACTACCAATACAATTTTTATATTTATCTAATTCATTATTGGATTTCACAATAACATCTGCATTTATCCAATCATTTGCAAGTTCTTTCGTAATCATGCAAGAAAGTCTAATTTTTATACTATTTTCAGTATCTTCTTTTAGCACCACCAAAATATCATAATCACTATCCTCATTAAAATCCCCTTTTGCTCTAGAACCAAATAATATTATATTTTGTACTGTAAACTCACTAGTGCAAGCATAAATAATTTCTTTTATTCTTTCCATATTGTAGTTTCATCTCCTTTTCTCATATTATATCTTAATCTACTTAAAATATCAATTGATTTTTACTCTCCCTCTTCTCTGCTCTCTTCTTTACCGTCAATCATATTTTTATAATCATTAATTAATTTCTTTGCATCTTCAACTTGAGCTTCCAATCTTTTTTCCTCATTACTTAAATTAGATAATTTCCCATATTTCACATCCAATTCTCGCACTATTTCTATTATTTCTCTTTCTTCCTCATCTTCTATCTCTTCAATTTCTTTTCCTTTGTATTTAAATCTTGTAACAGCTAGCCTCTTGGCTAGCATTAATTCTACTTCTTCTCTTTGTGTTAATTCATCTCTCGTTTTTTGAAATCGTTTAGGCAATCTTCTGTTTTCTTCACACCAGTCTTTCATCTCTTTTGCATTCTTCAAATATACATTTTCCCTTTTATAATTATTTTCTAGTTCTTTTATTATAGCTAATATTTTCTTATGGCTTTCATTCTTTATTTTCTCAACACTTATTTCTTTATATTTATTTATTATACCTTTTTTTACACTGTTTAACTTTATACTCAATTCATATTCTTCTCTTTCTTCTTCAGTTGCTTCTTCCGTCTTCCCTTTTGAAATCATTACTGGTAATCTCTTATTTTCTTTGCACCACTGTTCTAGCTCTCTTGCATTTTTTAAAAATCCACTTTCTTCTCTATACTTGTTTTCTAACTCTCTTACTATGCTAACTATTTTTTTATGATCCTCATTATCTATTTCTTCCGCATCTATTTCTTCATATCTATTTATTATCCTCCCTTTAATAATCTTTAATCTTGTAGCTAATTCATATTCTTCTTTTTCCTCTTCTGTTGCTTTTATTGATTTGTTTCTTAATTTTCTCATGTATTTTGGTAATCTTTTATTTTCTTCACACCACTTTTCTATCTTTCTTGCGTTTTTTAAATATCCACTTTCTTCTCTATACTTGTTTTCTAACTCTCTTACTATGCTAACTATTCCTTTATGATTTTCATTATCTATTTCTTCAATACTCATTTTTTTATATTTATTTATTATACATATTTTCATACCATTCAATTTTATACTTAATTCATATTCTTCTTTTTCCTCTTCTGTTGCTTTTTCTGGATTTATTCTCACCTTTTCTAATCGCTTTGGCAGTCTCTTGTTTTCTTCTCTTTCACACCACTCTTTTATTTTTTTTGCATTTTTTAGAGAGATACTTTTCCCTAACTGTTCATAAATTTCGCCAAATAATTCTCTCAACTCTTTTAGTTCTTCGATTACTCTAACATCTTCATAATCAATCCCTTGTGTTTCTTTTTTCGTTTTATCTGGCTGTTCTACTTCCTCTGGTTCTTTTGCTCTATCTGATTCTTCTTTTCTATGTATAATTTTCTCTATTAAGTCTCTATCCTGATTCATCCAATTATTTACTAAATCATATACTATTGGCTGCCACATTTCTTTATTTGCTGATAAACATCTTCCCAATTGTTGCAAATATATTATTCTTGACTCTGTTGGCCTCAGCATTATTACTCCCGATATTCCCTCTATATGCACCCCTTCATTTAACATATCTACCGAAAACAATAATTTTATATTTTCTGTTTTTGAATTTCTAAATCGTTTCATTTCTTTTTCATTTGCTCTTTGTCCTCTTTCAGACAACACCGAATACATTTCTGGGCTTTCATCTATATCTTCAAACCACTCTCTCGCTTCTCTCATCATCTCTTCCATATGGTTTTTATCTTTGCAAAACAATATATATTTATCTCCTTTTTTTGCATTGTTTTTAAATATATCTGATACTCCAGCTACATTTCCTATTATTTTTCTTATTCTTTCATATCTTTCATTAAGTTCTTTTTTTGTTTCTTCATTTTGGGTCTCATCTATCTGTACTCTTATATCTTCCAGTTCACCCTGCATAGCATATTTTCCTATTATGTATTTGGGATTTTTTAATATACCTTTTCCCAATGCCTCTATCATCTTCATTTCATATGATATATTGCCACTAAACTTTTCGTCTATTATATTTATTTCATCCGTTCTATCTGGTGTTGCAGTTATTCCCAATACCTTTGCATTTGGATATAATTTTAATAACTCATCTACTTTCTGCCCCCATTTATCTGCACCTGTTCTATGTAGTTCGTCAAATATTATCAGGTCTGGATTTAATCTTTTTAAAGTATCTTCAGATATTCTAAGCAGTCCCTGATATAGAATTGTATCCATATGTGGAAACACTTCTTTTTCATGGCCCATGTATTGTCTTATATATTTTTTATATTGATTATTTATTTCATGTGATGGTGATAGAATTAAAATATTTTTATCTTTATAGTTTTCCATAACTCCTAAAGATATGAACGATTTTCCACATCCTGTTGGGATTACAACACTTGCCCATTTGCCATGTTCGAAATCTTTCAATACATTTTCTACTGCTTCTTTTTGAAATTCATGTAACTTAAATTCCATAAATAAATTCTCCCGTTTTTTTGTTATCCTTTCATTGCTTTTCTCATAGCTAAAATTTCTTTTTTGTATTTTTCTAATTCATCTCTTAATTCTTTTATTCGCTCTTTATATAATGTTTCTAATTTTATAATATCTTCTTCCGAAATTTCTTCTTCTCCTATTTGTCCATTACTGAATTGCTTCTTTAATGTTAAAAGTCTCAACTTTTCCTCGTCCTCTACTATTTTTATACCATCAATAAAGTTACTAACATGTCTATCTATAAGATTATTGCCATTGTAATTAAGACTATTTTTATTAAATAGTCTTTTAATTAGATTTTTCAGTTTTGTAAAAATGTTATTCTTTTTATAAGCCTTTAGCTGATTTCCCCTCAAATCATTCATTACAATAACTCCATTATAATACTGTTTTTATTTATCTCCATAATGACCTTTGCATTGTGCTATTTCAATAATTCCGATTGTTAATTCTATATACTAATCTGTTCTTTTCATCGATTCTTCGACTATAAAACCCAGATAAATCCCCTGCTAGCTTTTCGGGTTTACCTAGTCCTTCGTATCTATTTCTTTCAATATCTTTAATTATTATATTTATCCTTTTTAATGTTTTCTTATCTTCCGTCTGCCAATATAAATAATCAACCCATGCATCATCTTTGAAGTTTATATTACTCATTCTCCATTGCCTCCAGTTCTTCAATGGTTTTTGTAACATAATTTGCTGTACCATTGTTCATTGCCTTTATCCTTTCAGTCAATACTTTTTGATTATATGGATTGTAAAAACTATCATTTGAAGAATAAATCTCAAAAGGTATTTTTCTTTCTCTTACTATTGCTTTTGCAAATACCAACATAGCTGTTGTCATATTCATTCCAAAGTCCTCAAGTAATTCATCAACTTGTTTTTTCAATTCTTCATCCATACGAATACTAACATTTACTGTTTGTGCCACCTTAATCACCTCCACTTATATTATATGTATTTTAACACAAAATATTTACTTCGTCAAGCATTTTATCTCGAATTACCCACCCCGCATTGCCGGGCAATGCGGGGTGGGTAATTTCCATTCAATTTTCAAACACCCTAGGCACACGGTAAGAAACTGTGCTTAATACTTCATAATTAATTGTGCCATTTAAGTTAGCCAGCTCTTCTAATGTTATTTTTTCATTATCCCAAATGTATACATCATCTCCAAGTTTTACATCTTCTATGTTTGTAACATCTACCATTATCGCATCCATACAAACATTGCCTATTACTGTTGCTTTTTCTCCCTGAATTAAAACATATCCTTTGTTAGAATTGCCTCTGCAAAATCCATCTGCATACCCAATTGGTATTGTAGCTACTTTTGTTTCTCTTTTTGTTACAAAACTTCTCCCATAGCCTATGCTCGTATTTTCTTTTACAATTTTTAATAAAGTGATTTTTGATTTTAATTTTGCAACTGGTTTTAAGTTAATTTTTTTGTAAGTGTCTTCAGCTGATTTGTATCCATATAGAGTAATCCCTGGTCTTACTAAGTTATAATGGCTGGATTTAAAGTTTAGGATTCCATTTGAGCCAGCCGAATGGACATACTTTAAATCCCCCAATATTTCTTTTGCAGTTTTAACTGCAATCTCAAATGAATTTAATTGTTTTTCTGTATATTCTTTGTCAATGTCTGCTGAAGATAGATGCGTATAAATTCCTTCTATTTTTATATTGCTGTATTGCTTTATTCTCTCTATATATTCTTTAACTCTAACAGGGTTTATCCCTGTTCTTCCCATCCCTGTTCCAATCTCTATATGAACAGTTACGTTTTTATTGGTATTACCTATTTTTTCTAAAAAATCGTTTGAACTAACCCCAATTGTTAAATTATATTTTGTTATATTTTCTATCTCATTTTCATATGGCTGGTTTAAAATAAATATTTCTTTTTCATATCCCAATTCTCTCAAAGTTATTCCTTCATCAACAAATGCCACACCAACTATATCAAATTTGTTAACCATATCTAATATAGTATTTATTTGTGTTCCATATGCATTTGCTTTTAAAATTGGCATTATTTTTACATTTTCTCCAACGTATTTTTGTAGCTCATTCACATTATGCTCAAACGCATTTAAATCAATTTCCATTATGGTTGGTCTAGTTACATTCATTTAACATTTCTCCTTTAAACATATAATACATCCACTATTTTTTAACTAATTCATACAAATTGTTTTATATTTACAATAACTACATACTTTCTCATCATGTGGCTTAATATCAATTTTGCCTTTTAAAATTTCTTTCGATATTTCTTTTACAATCTGTTTTACTTGTTTTTGTAAATTATTAAACTCTTCTTTTTTTATAGCATTAGATTTTTTATCGCTTAACGCACCATCACTGGTAATATATGCTGGTACTATATCTGAGCTTCCACTTTGTAATTTTGTGTCCATCATTTTTATAACAGATACATCTGCCAAAACAATACCATTCATTCTTAATTTTTTTCTTAACTCAATTTCTATTTCTTCTTCTGATAAATCTTTATTAGATTTTACCACATTATCTATTAAACTTAAATACAAAATTCCACCGAGGGTTAAAATTTTCCTGTTCACTAATTGCATCTAGGTATGTAATCAATTGAATTTGTAGCCCTTCTAAAGCCTCATTTAAATCTACTTTTTTTATTGAAGATTTATAATCAATTACTCTTACATATTTATTGCCATCCAATACTCCAATATCCACTCTATCTATTTTACCAGTAATTTGAACTTTTTTGTTGTCTTCTAATGTAATTTCAATAGGTTTATATTTTCCATTATCTTTAAAATCAATTTCATGTCCTAGCACTTCAAAATCGCTATATTTTAAAGTATATATTATATATTCAATCGATCTAGTTATAATCTTTTTCAATCTTCTTGTAAGAAGTTTGAATTTTGCATTACTTGAAAATATATAATATTTACTCATTTGTAGCAATTCGTCTATTATTTTATTTACAATTTCTGTTATTTTATTTTCTTCAATTTGTTTAATATTTATATTTTCTTCGTCTATTTCTTTAAAAAACAAATCTATGACTTCATGCATAATTGTTCCAGTATCTATTGCTTCTACTTTTAAATTTTCAGTTTCTTTTAAATTTAATCCATATTTTAAATGAAACGAAAATGGACACCTTCTGTAGTTTTCCAGTTTTGAAACACTAGTTTTTAGGGTATTGCCATATAATTTATTCATATTATTTTCTGAAATCTCTTGTGCTTTATTTGTATAATATATTCCAGCTATTGCATCATTAATTTTTTTTCTGTCTTTATTATAAAAATATCGTAATGCATTTTCCCACTCTGCCAACACATCTTCATTATTTAAATAATTTTTATATGCATTTAAAGCTTCTTCAAATGTGACAAATTCGTTTGTGGGAGAAAAAGGTTTTGGGAACACACCTTCAACTAGGGTCATGTCTTTATCGACGAGGAATGTCCCCAACTTTTTAAGTAACGCTGATGGTCTTAATGTTTTTCCATCTTTATCTGAAGAACAATATGATAAAAACAGTTTCTCTTCTGGCATGTTTAGTATTCTATAAATGTTAAACTGTTCTTCATATAAGTTTTCTATTGATGTGTTTGCCACTTCCAGTCCAGCTTGCTTCATTACTTCTCTGTCTTTATCGTTTAAGTAGCCTTCCACTCTATTGTTCTTTGGAAAGCTTCCATCATTTACTCCAATAATAAAAAGTGCTTTTATTTTATTGTTTCTTGTTCTTTCTGCGTCTCCCAGTAAAACCTGATCTTGAGTAGCTGGAATTTTCCCAATTTCACTTGAATTTAAGCCTATTTGCAATAATTCTTTATATTTTTCAAAAGTGGTTTTCTGGTCTTTAAAAATTAAAACGATTTCTTCCAAAACGTTTATCAATACTTTATAACTTGTATTATATTCATCTGAAATTTGAGTATTGTTATATTGTTTTAATTTCTCGTTTAATGTTTTATTTATGTTGTTCTCAATTAAAAATTTATATATTTCTTTTGTTATCTCCTCTACTGTTTTATTCTCAGATACCTTGTTTTTAAAATTCATTAATGGTTCTACAACTCTTTTTCTCAAACCTTCAAGCATTTCTTGATTTTCATTTACAGGCTCATAGTTAAATTCTTTATTATACCATTTGCTTCCTCTTATTCCCCATTTTTTGCAATAGTTTTCTAATGCATAAATATTGTTTTTATCTATGTTTAATAAGTCAATTTTCAAGTAATTAAACATTGCATCAAATGACCAGTTCTCAGAAAATATATTTAACATAGCCAAAATATATTTTATTAATATATTTTGGTTTAATGTTTTTTTCTCATCTATAAATAATGGTATATTATATTTTGCAAATATTGATTTTGCATATTCTGAATAGTAATCTAAATCTTCAGTAATTACTCCTATTTCATTATATTTATACTCATCTTTTTTTACTAAATTATATATAGTTTTTGCAACATATTCTAGCTCAGTATATGGATTGCTCGCCAAAAATAATCCAACATCATTTGCATTTCTATATTGGTTCTCCAAATGTATTTTTTCTATATTGCATTTGTTTTTAATTGCAATATCTAACAGTTTTTTTGCAAATCTTTTGTTGAAATAGAATATGTCACCAACATCAAGAAGTCCATCTTCGTAGTTAGTTGATGCCTCTAGGAGACTGTCTGTACACACCGTTACTGTCATTTCATCACATTTATTTATTAGCTTTTCAAACACCTTGTATTCTTGAGCTGTAAAACCCATAAACTCATCTATATAAATTAATGAGTTTTCAAACATTTTAGAATTTTCAAGGCTCTCTGCTAATATATTTAGCTTATCGTTTTCGTCTATAAAGTCTCCTAAACTTTGCTCATATTTCTCATATAGAATTGCTATATCTTCAAATTTTAATTTCATGTATTTATCTTCAACTTCAAGATTATATAAATCTTGTACACTTATATTATGTTTTTTAAATTCTGTAATCATATTGTCTACAACATCTATATTTTTATCTGATTTACCAAGAAATTTTAAATCCGATTTGTATTTAACCAGCAAATCGTAAATAAGCATATCTTTGCCAACTTTAGATAAGTGTATAATTTTGCTTCCACCTACTTCGTTTGCAATATGATATGCACATCTGCTTAATGTTAAAACCTGTATATTTATTAGACTTTGCTTTTCTGTAATTTCAAAAAGTTTTTTTTCGGCATTAAGATTACTTTGTTCTGGCACAATAATAAATATGTTTTTATTACTTCCATTATTTTTTATATCTTTATAAATATATTCACTTTTTCCGCTACCGCTTTTACCATAAATTAATTTAAATTTCATATTATTTTATTTCCAATCTATATTGCTTAACCTTGGATATATAAAATTAGAATCTGCTAATATCCTTCCATCTTCTGTATGGTCTTCAAAAAAACTATTTGAGCCTTTTAAATAATATGCATATCTTATTTCGTCTCTTAATGGCTTTGTGCCATTTCCTCCTATAATAATTGGATTATCCCAAGTTACATCAATCGCATACCACTGGTCATTCAAATATACATAGTTCCACGCATGGTTTTCTACATTTCCCTGTTTATCTCTTGCAATTCCACATACAATTATACAAGGTATTCCCAAATCGTCGAGAATATATTTAAACCCTCTTGCATACCCTTCACAAACTGCGAGCTTATTAATTAGTGCACCATATGTATTATATATATTTGGTCTTGAAAGACTAATATCATATTCTATGGTATCTACAAAATAATCATGTACTATTTTCATTTTTGATTCTTCACTGCTAGTTCTAATTTTGCTTTTTATTAATTCTTTTTCCTGATTAACTTTTTCTATCGCCTCATTTACTGCACCTTCTGTTGGAAACTCGCTGTGTAAATAGTTTTCACCTTCTATGTTTCCTATCGATATTCTATATGTTTTTTTAAAAATAGTTGTTGTTATTTCTGTGAACAAATACATTTTTGTAACATCAATATAAAATATATCTGGGTTGTCGAAAGTAAATGCATTTATAGATAGCTGAAATGCTCTGTTTAAGATTTCATTTCCATCTTCCTGATGTAGCAAATCGTTAAAAGTAGTATCGAACTGTGCAGTATATGTTCCAGTTTTTAGTCTGCTTTTATTTTCTCCCAGCCTGTCATATATCATTTTCCCATATTCATCTAGCTGATTATAATAAAATTTATTGCTTCCACTTGGTTTCTCAGGTTGCTCATATTGAGAGAAATCTGGTGGCTTTATTTCATCTTCTTGTTTTGGGTCAAGTATTACTATTATTTCGTCATTATTTTTATCTCGAGACGGAATTATTTTTTCAATTGGTTCTGCTACAGCAATCTCTTCCATTGTTGTACTAAATAATTTTGCAATACTATACTTTTCTGGAACATCAACTATTTCAAAAACGTCTAAACAAAAAAATACAGATATTGAAAATATAAATACTGTTAATATAAATAATACAAATGATACAAAACCATTATTTCTCATAATTCCTCCTTTCACGAGTTCTCTGTTTATCCTGTTCGTTTCCAATAGAACAAATATTGTTGTGCAATTCCAGATAATCCTAAGAATTTTTCATCTGCCAATTTTTTCAACTCTTTTTTATTAACTTCTTCTTCATTTTTATTATGTATGTACAAATCATTCATCACTCTTCTAACCCAGACATCTATTGGAAAAACGTCTACTCTTTTTAAAGAAAATAACATTATGCAATCTGCAACTTTTTCTCCAACTCCGTCTAGTCTCATTAGTTCATTTCGTATAACATCTGAGCTTTCCATGTTTTTTAAGCCATCTAAATCCACTTGTTTTTCTAAAATCATTTTTGTTGTATTATATACTCTTTTATCTCTAAAACCTAAACCAAGATTACGCAAGTCCTTTACACTTGCTTTTGATAACGCATCTAATGTAGGAAACTTATAATATTTTTTGCCTTTCCACAATATTTCTTCACCGTACTCCATAGATAACCTATTTATAATCTTTTTTATTCTGGGTATATTATTATTTGCAGAAATAATAAACGATATTATACATTCCCATAAATCCTGTTCTAAGATGCGTATCCCTTCTCCAAATTCTATGCTTTGCTTTAAGTGTTTATCAATATTTGAAAGAACTTTTTTATATTTTCTGTAATCTGTTTTTAAATCAAAATAATTATATACAACAGTTTTTAGGTTATTTTGGCAAATTCCACTAAAAACTATTTTGTTCCCTTCCTTTTTTACATTTATGACACCGCTTTTTATTACCCCAGTGTAGCTACCATCTTCTTCTTTTTCCCATCTAAAACACTGCCCACATTCTAAAATATGTGTTAAATTAAAAGATTCCTGCTTTTCAATTACATATGTTTGCTCGTATTTCACAATAAAAGTCCTCTTAGATATATTTTAATACAATTATACCAAATAATCAATGGAAATCCTGTAATAGGCAAAAATTTGTATAAAATGAGCAGATGTTAAGTAAAATTAGTATGCAAACACATACACAGTAACGGTATTTATTTGAATACATGTTAAAATTTTCTTGAAAGGATAATAGTGTTTTATGTATTTTAAACGTTTAAGGGATTTAAGAGAAGATAACGATTTTACACAAGAATATATTTCCGCTATCCTTAAAATCAACAGACCTCAATATAGCTTATACGAAACTGGAAAAAGAGCAGTTCCTGTTGATTTTTTAAGAATTCTTGCAAAAGAATATAACACTAGCATCGATTATCTGGTCGGAGATACTGATGTTCCTAATCGTTACCCACAAAAAATGAGAAAAATTTAGGAAAAGTACTTCGTTGTCAAGACACTTTTCAAATTATATAATGTTTACAATAAGAAATATATAATTTGAAAGGATGATTTTAATATGTATAAAAGATTAAAAAAATTAAGAAAAAGTAACAACTTTAATGTGCCAGAAGTTGCAGACTTATTAGGCATTTCATTAGACCAGTATTTAAAATATGAAAATGGGGAAAATAAGATTCCTGTTAAGCATTTATCAATCCTTGCAAAAAAATACAATACCAGTATTGATTACATAGTAGGAGATACGGATGTGATGGAGCCACACAGGAAAGATTGCCAGTAGGGACGGTTCTCGTGGCAGACGTGGGTGAACACCTGGGGACGGAGAAAAGTGGGTTGCCAGTAGGGACGGTTCTCGT
>JGI24705J35276_12237892_pt1 | contig 13901 bp, 11 predicted proteins | sample TergutNt197P4_FD_35276 | JGI IMG/M metagenome (IMG submission 35276) | reverse complement strand
CGCACAGCCGCATCTTTTGCATAATACAGTCTTGCTTCAAGAGTTTTTAAGGGTAATATTTCGATAAAGTGTGACCAACTCAATTCTTGTGACAGTGTCGCAAGAATTTCAACATCAGGAAACAATTCTGCAAATTTAATCATACGAGTTATTTTTGTGTACTCAAAACTCTTCCCATATTTTCCACTCAATTGTTGCGACAGTGTCGCAACAATCTGCTTACCATACTTAGCACGTTCACCACCAAGTAAAACTGAACCAACATACTTCCCAATTTCCCAATACATCAACGTGATTGCCTGATTAGCAAAAGAACCAGCCTGCCGCTTACGATTTTCAATAATCTTTACAACCTGCTCAAATAGTAAAGACTCGTCAATTTGTAAATCATTATTTGTAGCAACTGGGTTCTGCTCTTTTTTCATGATAACCACACTATATAGGTCATTAGGACTATTGCACTCTTTATAAATAGACATACCTGTTTAACATTTTTAAAGCTATTTTTTATGTTGATTTCAGTGAAACAATTAACAAATCACACGGTAAAAAATTTGTACACAATATTAATTGTGTTCAACTCTGTAAACGACTCAAACAAATTATTCCCTTACCAGTTATAAATAAACTGCAGGTGTTCATCCAAATGACGATAACCCTATACTCAGGAGGCGAACCTGAACTTGTAAACGAAGACGTCTATATTGAATGCTGGCGCTGAAATTAAACGAATTATGGATTTGTATGTGATAAAAAATAAAGTTTGTGGCGAAAATTTGTGATTTAGGATAATTTTTGAGCTTTGTAAGGTGCAATTGGATGCTGGTTTTATGGATGTTTGAAGTTGTTTTTACCGAGGAAGATATGAAAATCTCAAAAACAGAGGTTGAAAAAGTGCCTAAACTTCATTTTGAGGTCGAGTTGTTAGGGGTGACGTTAGAAATTTTACGGAGATAGTTGCAGAAAAACTTGATTTTTAGTATCAGAATAGACCAAAAAAGGGGAATTCTTTGGTGTCATCGCCATTTTGCGCACGTTCAAACCCTGCCCTCGGCACCAAAACACCTCCATCAATTAAGCTTATTTTACGCTTGTTTTAGATATTGGGGTGATTTAAACCGATATTGATTTTGGCGTATATTTTGATTTTACTTTTCGGTTTGAACCGTCGCTTTAAAGATTTAGAACGCCATTATATAGTGTTGAATGATTGGTGAGGTATGTTGGGGCGGGCGCAGACTCAGGAAAAACTTGCTTTAGCACTAAGCGATGGAAAACCAATGAGTTCTAAGGAGCTTACGGTAAAGCTAAAGTTAAAGTATGGTACGTAGTTGTAAAAGCAAGGGTTAACTGTTAGTTTCTCTTTATTTGTTTGATGTTGATGTCGGCCTGTCTGAAACGTGATGTAGTTACAAAATATGCTGATAAATGGGAATGGTAAATCCCACGTATGACGGCATATTGCTATAAATGCGAAAAAATACTGCGAGTATTATAAAAATATAAAAAATTTAATTAGATATATCAAAATAAAAGTAAATAATAAATGGTTTAAGAATGGTAATCGATGTTAGCTATATTTATTAGTCTATTGTTGCATGACGAAGTATTGTAATGAATTCCGAAATTTTAAAATAGGTTTTTTTACGTTAACCGTTAGATGTTGGCATTATTAGAGAGTGATATTCATGGAAAAACTACAGGTTTTCAACGCAAATCTCGAAAGTCAAGGTTTTGAAGATAGAGGTCACGTACATATGGGGGGTCTTTGGCACAAGACATTCCATTGTTGGCTTTTATCAAAAGAAGCTGGTGGCTCGATTTTGTTCCAGTTGCGCTCTATGGAAAAGAAATGTTGCCCCAATCTATTAGATATAAGTGCGGCAGGTCATTTGGTTGATGATGAAGATGTGGCAGACGGTATCAGAGAAGTGAGCGAGGAACTGGGTATTGATATCCATTTCGAAGATTTGTATTCATTGGGTTATCGTGTTGAAGTTGTTGATGCAGAATCGGAAAAAAACCGAGAGTATCAGGCAGTTTATATTGGTGAAGTCGATACATCACTCGAAAACTTTACACCTATGATATCTGAAGTTTCAGGTCTTGTCTGGTTGCGTGTAGAGGATGCTTTGGCACTATTCGATGGTAAACTTAACGTTGCCTCCGTTAATGGGATATCCTATAACAGAGAGACACAGACATGGGATCGAATAGAACGTCAGGTTTCTGCCGATGATTTCATTCCTAGAATTCAAAAATATTATTTAACTATTGCAATTATGGCTGATAGATATCTGAAAAGTCAGTTTCCTCTAGCAATATCCTAATAGTTTCACAATACTATTGTTTTTACCTCATTACAAATGTAGTAAAACAAATGGTTGACCCCATTAAGTTAATAACTGAAAAGCCAAGTTGAAGATAAACATGACATCAGTGTATTACCCAACACTTAAGAATTCAGTGCGAAATATTCTCCTTGTTCGGCACTTTGAATCTGTTAAGAACATTATGGATTGCCATGGTGGATTGGGTTATGCCCTCACAAAGAAAGGAATTTCACAATTGAATGATGTTGTCATTGTACTGAATAATTTGATAAAAAATATGCCTGATTCATCACTCCATCACTCACCGAGTATTCAGGTCGCAGAAACAGCTGCGTTGATATCCTCAAGATATGGAATTTGTCCAATTGAACATATGGAACTAAAGTCAGCGTATCTTGGTCCATTAGATGCTATTTCAAATAAGCAGGCAAATGATATGTTTCCTGATGCATATCGTCTTATGTCTCTTTGGCGCGAGCGTAAAATTGAGATACATTCACTTTCAAATATAGGTATTGAAAATCCCGAGTCTTTTTGGAATCGTGTTGCTTTAGTTATTTCATCGTTACACACAGAGCTAAACATAATTGTGTGTTCAACATCCATAATGATCTTATTAGCACATATGTTGCGCGGTGTTTCATACTTGCCGGGTAATGGTTATTTGCATATTCCGATTAGTAACGGACAAACCATTGACTTTGATTTGGTGCACGGTAAACCTATTATTAATGAGGTGTATACAAGCAAAAATTTGGTGGAGTATTTAAAATGATTGATTTTGTCCAAATCAATTCAAAAAAAGGTTATATAAGGGGCACAGTTCATCATAATCGCCCATTATCTGATTATTCAGAAGTATCGCTCATTCTTCATGGGTACTTGAGTTCAAACAGAATTGGACCACATAGACTTTATTTTCAAATAGCTGAGAAATTATCATCACAACGCGATGTTTGTGTTGCACGATTCGACTGTCTTGCTATGGGAGAAAGTGATGGCGTTATTGATGAAATCACGTTTGACGATTTCCTATATTCGTATGAGTGCATCTTCAGTTTTTTTAAATCCACTTATGACATCTCAAAATTTCGTTTAATCGGACATTGTCTCGGTGCTAATTTAGCAATCCACTTAGCAGTGAAATACCCTGAAAATATTTCTAAACTCATATTATTAGCTCCAAGCATAAACCTAAAAATTGGAGACGGAATAATAACAAAAAAGCAGTATGATGAACTTTCCGTTAGCGGTTACACGTTGCGCAAGGGACTTTATGCTGATCGGTCTTTCTTCTTTGACAATAACTCCTCTGAATCAGTTTTGAGTTTACTTGGCAGTATAAACGTTCCAATTGCAATTTTTGAAAGTGAAAAAGATGAATATGTTGAATCAGTTAAACTCAAAATAACATCCCAAATGTGTAACATTATTGAGATAAAGGATGCTGACCACAATTTTCTTGAGCCACAATTAGCAAGAGTTGAACTATTAACCAAAGTTTTAATGGAGTATTCTATGCGTTAGGTATGTTCCAAGATTAAAAAGTGCAACAAACATAAAAATATGCGATGTTAGCGTTTTATTGTGTCTAATAGTTTGCTGGGAAACGCATGAACGACAGACGAATTGACGTAGGAATAATCACAATAATACCGACAGAAATCAAAGCGTTATTATCTATTTTTGGAGTTAAGGAAAAGTTTCAATACGATGAAACGAGTAATGCTAATTACTTAAAAACTAATATGTATAGCTCGGCTTCTGGTCGAGATATTTCTGTTGTTATCACTTTTCTTCATAAAAAATCAGGCAACACAGAAAGCGCAATTACAACGTCAAGATTTTTACGCGATTGGTATCCTCGACTTATGTGTCTTGTTGGAATATCAGCTGGGATACCGGATAAAACAAAAATTGGCGATGTAATTTTGCCTGCGGAAATACAGGACAGACAGATTAAAGTATACGAACGCGGAGAATATAAACAGCGTACTACAACACGTGTACGCACCGATTTTATGGACGGGTTAACTAAACTTCAGTGGATTGACCTTGAAAAGTTTAGGAGCTTATGTGCTACGGAATTAGCATCTGAAATCGCTAGTGCTAAACATGTTATAAATGATAAGGGGATCGAAATACATGATGGCTCTTTAGTTTCAGATAACATTCTAATTAAAGATGAGCAATTTTTTGTTAAGTTTCTAACAGAAGTAGATCAAAAGTGTAGAGGGGCCGAGATGGAAGCCGCAGGTTTTGTTCGTGCCTGTGAGGTTGAAAATAACCTTCCATGGGTTATATCACGTGGTGTTTCTGACTTTGGAGATACATCAAAACAGGATACATTTCACGAGTTGGCAGCTAAAACTGCATGTTTAGCGTTGCGTGAATTATTGACGAATTGCATAAATATTGATAAACTTCCAACAAATTCGCGTGCAAAAGACTTTGAAACAACACTTGAATTCAACATCATTCAACAAATCAGAACGGCATATCAGCAAAAAGCATATGATAAAGTGTGTAAAATTGCATCTATATTGCCGTTAAGCAGATATTTCTGGCTTTCTGGACAACATCAACTGCGTATTGAAATTGGCGAAATTGTTGTTAATGCAGCAGGGTATATTGAGGAAAACAAGCTTAAGGCTGCTTATCTTATTGATGACCTTGGTTGGACAACTTTTAGCCTCAATAGCAAAGACTCGGCAAAAGCCAAAAACTATATTCGTGATGGATTAAGGCTTGCTAATGAACTTGAGGATTACTATTTATCTGCAAAAGCGCATAGACATCTAGCTGGAATACATCTAATTAACGGCTTACTTGATGAAACAAAGAAAGAGAGCGAATTAGCTGTTATAGATGCGAATAATATTGTAGACGAACACGAAAAGAATGAAATGATGGCGGCATTAAAACTCGGAGAGGCAAAACTTCTTTTGGCGTCTGAAAATATGGACGACAAACAAAAAAGTGTAGATGCTTTTGAAAGTGCACTTGCAGCTTTTAATGCAAATAGTGACGAGAATAGAGCAGTTAAAGTACATGTTCTCTTAGGAAATGCATATCAAGCGTTGGGCAATATGGACAAAGCAAAAAACAAATATGAAGAAGGTTTGAACAAAGCATATGAAATTGGGCGATATGATGAAATAAAGTCCAACACAAACGCCTTATTATCGATAGTTTCAGATGAAACTTATCAGACGGATGTTCTCAAAAAAATAATAGCATATTGTGAAACGTGTCAACTTTATTCAGAGCTATATTTCTGGCAAAAAAGATACAAAGAAACCAAGTATGGGAAATAAATAGAATGAACTGTTGACATGTTTTCAAAAAATGGAGAAAAAATAGTAACAAAATCTGATGGTAAATTGTTACAACCATTATTGAATAACGGAACAAAGTTAGATGTGGCAGTTATGGAAAAATCATTTAAGGATAAACTGTTTGTAAATGGAGATATTTTTACAGGTGACGAAGTATTAAACAATCATGCGGTGCTAGTTCGCGGGAATAAAATCGTAGCTTTACTCCCAATGGATGAAGCCCCTGATAATGTTGAGATTATTGATTTGAGAGGCAAGATACTTGCGCCAGGATACATTGATGTCCAAATTAATGGAGGAGGCGGCCTATTATTTACTAGCACACCTACCATTGATGCACTTCAGATTATGTCTAAAGTATATGAAAAGTTTGGTGTGCTTAATTTTTGTCCAACTATACTTTCTACAGGTACAGATACTATTTTGCGATGTTTGGAAGCGGTAAAATCTGCAGTAGGGAGAAACATGGGTGTGTTGGGTGCCCATTTAGAAGGCCCATTTATTGAAAAATCACAAGCGGGTGTTCATGAAAAACGTTACATTCGCAAAGCTGATGATACAGAACTTAAGCAAATCATGAATTATGCAAAAGGAACAATAGCTATACTTACAGTAGCTCCAGAGGCTGTAAGTTCCAAACAAATAGGATACATATCAAACTTTGGTACTAAAGTCTTTATCGGGCACACCAATGCAACATGTACTCAAGCAATTGATTCATTTAGTTTTGGTGCAATAGGTGTTACTCACTTATTCAATGCAATGAGCCAGTTTGGCAGTCGTGAGCCAGGTGTGGTCGGCGCATCGTTTTTGGCTATTGATTCCTGGGCAGGAATTATTGTAGATGGGCATCATGTTGATTTTAATACTATAAAAGTTGCAAAAAATATCAAAGGCAAAAAATTATTTCTTGTCACAGATGCTATGTTTTCAATGGGTGAAACGGCTACAAAATACTCATTAGGTGAATATGACATATCTTGTATTGAGGGTCGTTGTATCACTCCAGATGGCACATTAGCTGGTTCGTCCTTGGATATGGCTTCGGCGGTGCGTAATGTAGTGCAAAAATGCAACATACCACAAGATGAGGCAATTAGAATGGCATCAACGTATGTTGCGCAAATGCTTGGAATTGATAATAAAATTGGCCGAATAAAACCAGATATGATTGCGGATATGATTATTTTAAACAATCAATTGTATGTGGATGCAATTATCAAAAACGGCTGTTATTCATCTATTCAATAATTCGTTACAATCAATGGATTAAAATGTTAATAGCCTGGAAAAAGGGGAAGTACACTACACATAAAAATCCCCTTTCAAGCCTATAGAACTTGTATCCCCGATTAATCAGTAGTTATTCAATTTTTCTAATATAAACCACATTTGACGTACTTTTCCAGCGAGAATGATGTTTATAGTAATTTTCAGGCATTACTGATTATTTTGTATAGGCGCGAATTTTTGTGTGAATTTGGTGCTATGAAAAACTATATGCAATCGTACAACAATACTATCATGACATCCATAAATTTTAGTGTGAATTAAATACGTATGATGAATATCCCTTTAAACTCATACTTGATTCTATAATGGGAAAATATTTATGATTGTAAAGTTATTTCTAAACGTGAAAAGGTTTATTCGTACATATGACAACAAATATTATACTTGTCAGACATGCTGAGTCTTTGAAGAATATTAAAGACATACAGGGCGGTAGTGGTGAGCCACTCACCTCATTTGGTCGCAAACAGATTATAAGTTTGGCAAATAGTTTCAAGGCATTGGGTGTAAGTAACGTCAACTCTGTTATTATTTCTGTTCCTTGTGTCCAAACCTCTGAAACGTCAAACATTTTGTCAAGGAACACGGGTATTCCGATAGAAAAAATGCACAGTTTTATTCCATTAAATCTGGGAGTAATTCATGGTTTATCAAATGCTGAGATTAAAACTCTGTATCCTCAAATGTATGATCGTTTAATTCGATGGCGACATCGACAAATAGACATATCAGAGCTTAACATTCCTGGCATGGAAAATCCTAACGATTTTTTTGATAGGGGAAAAGAAATATTAAGTAATATAACACCAAACAAATATAATATTTTTGTTGCTACTAATTCGCTCTACATTTTGTTATTGAATATCTTACTTGGTCCTAACGGTTGTTTTGGTGATGGTGGCTATAAATGCTATAATGTACCTAATTGCGGAGTTGTATGGTTTGAACAATTGGGTGAAAGCCGCTATTTTATAAAACCTGAAAATACTGGTATTCTTAATGATGCTGATCTACCAAATTTCTGCTCATCCGGTGACGTAAATTTTTCAATACACAGGTTATGTTTTGCTTAAGGAAGTGTTATTGAATAATGTTAACAGTTATTGTTGATGTAATGCCCATAAAGTATGCATAGCACCAATACATTCTGTGAAAATTAGGTCATGCCTCAAAGTAGTTGATACGTAAAACTGTTAGGTGTGTCATCTCGGTGGGTGATTAGTCATGGTAAAAGTGGGTCGTTTTGTTATTTTGTATCTTTGGAGTACATGTGTTTCTTTTGAAATTACTTATAAGCACAATAAGGTTTGACCATAAACTATTTTGACGCATGACCGAAAATTATTTAGTAACAATTCCTAAGTTTCATCATTAATCAAATTTTTAAACTGTTGATTATTTGACACAACATGTTTGTATATATTTTTACTAATTTGTGTTCTAATTGACCGCACAATAGTTGAAATTATTTGTTTTTTACACAGAGGTACACCACCATTGTTCATAGCCGTGCGATAAAACTCAAAAATCGTCTGAATTGCCTCTATCTCTTGCGCAATAATCGCATTTATATCGGATGTATTCGTTACCCAATCGTCCCAAAGCTTGTAACAATTGTAGAGGTTATCAGTAATTACTGCATCACGGCATCTTTCCATAAATAAGGTGCGCATATATTGTTGATCTGCATCTTTTTCAGAACCAGATTTACTAATATCGTGTAATAAAAGGATGTCTAGAACTTTTTGTTTCCTATAATCCTTGTTATCACTTTTTTTTGGTAAATATAATAATCCAATGTAATAGGTTGCTAAAATATGATCAGCAACAGTTTCGATCTTTTTGGATAAAACAACACATGCTGGTTCCGCATTTGTTTTCCATTTTATGTGATCAAGTCCAAAAATTGATTGCACATTATTAATTATCTTGCTATCATTGAAGATTACACCGATATCCTGAAACGTACCCGCAGTTATCATTGTGAGAAAAAGGTTAACCATATTTTGAAAACTTTTGAAATAATCACTTAAGAAAGAGTGTATCCCCAAAGGCGGTGATTTCAGGTAGTCATTTATGAGTTCCACGACATGGTTTAATACTGTTTCTGGATTATCGCCGTATCTTTTAGTGTAAAAATTTTTTGGATCAACAATACTGTATTTTTCAAGTTTAGTTTGAATTAGATCACATATCGTAAATAATTTTAGCGCTAAAAATGGATGTTTAATACTGTGCTCCTTTTTGAAACGTTTTACTATATCATTGTTAAAATGATAATATGTTTTATAAAAATCAAAACTTTGATCCATGGGATCTTCAAAGGTGTCACCCATATTTTGGGTATCACCATAAAAATGTCTATTGGCTGTTCTATTTATGACTCGTTGTTCCTTAGCACTAAATAGCATGTCCAAATAAGCATTTACCATTAAATGACTTTCAGGATTGGCAACAATTTTGCTAATATAATATGAGCGATATGCATTAGTTTTTTTGTAGTTGTCTTCTTTATGATTGTCATCCAATGCCTTTTTTGCTTTATCTAATAAAGAGTTACGTCTCTGGGCGTCAATTTCTTTTATTCTTCCAAGTACATAAATTGCTAATGCCTGTGCATCATAATGTTCATCATTAATGATGAGGTCAAAATAATCGAGAAACTCTTGCAATAGTTGTCCAGTTTTTATGTAATTTATAATAAACAACGCTTCACTTTTGTTGAATAGGCTATTTAAAACATTTATAGCATTGATATAATGTTTATTGTTGTGATTAGATTGATATTTAATATATTTTTTAATATTTGAGATATAATATTTAGCAAATCCAAGTGAGCGCAGGTATCTTTGTTCTTTCAGTATTTCAAATTCTTCAGAATTAATTTTGGTTTGTGTATGTAGTTTATTAAACGTTAGAAGCGAAGAACTACGTTTTAATAAATAAGCTGCTTTGTATATGCGGTCATACCTGTTTGTATTTTGCACTTTGTCGGCTAAATATTTTTCATACACACTTGTTAGAGACATTTCCTTACTGTAACTATTAAAGTAGTCATTAAAACGCATAACTAGGTCAATGTCAATAGCAATTGAACTATAGTTGTCTATTTCCTTCGTAAAACGGTCTATAAACTCCTTGAAGACAACTTTTTTTGATTCCGCAATGAACAACTGTTGATATGCCACTAAGAAGCCAGTGAGGCCCTCATTCTCAGAGGACTTCCCTGTCTCGATTATGGAACTAAAATCAATTATCCATTCCGCGTTTTGTTGATGCATCTGTTCAATTTTAGATCGGGCAAATTTTAAATTTTTTTCAGTATCGATTACGTAGACACATTTATTCTTTGTTTTTGAAGTATATTTTGAAACTACGTCAAATATTTTATTTGAAATATCGCGATTTTCATCATGATATGTGTAGCGGCTTAACCCATCAATAATCATTATAAGCGGCACATCATGTATTTTTACTAATAACGTGGCGTTATTGAGGTAGGTCTCAATCTTTTCAATTTGTTTGTCGCTATTTGTATCCATTATTTTCCTAACATTAATGTAAATCGGCAAATACCCTATACGTTTTTGTATAAATTCGTTTAATAAATAAATGTAGTAAAATGATGCTAACATACTTTTTCCTAATTGAGGGGATCCTTTAAATGTGACTGGATTGCTACAAGTGCTTTTAGTTATCAACGACGTGATGTGGTCTAAAATATTTCCATTCCATGGTATTCTTTCACTTGATCTATTTTCAACTACTCGGTTTAATGTTGCGATATGCTTAAAGAACGCATCAACATCATCAAAGATATTTGACGATAATTCTCTAGAGAAGAACTCTTTTTTTATAAGACAGGACTCATCATAGGTCCAATTAAAAATTTCAAATACGCCTTTTGTTTTTACTCCAAAACTTGCAGCCAATATGTCAGATATTTCGTCTGGAGATGTAGAAAAAGTCCAGTTATCCTTTTCATATATTAATAGTCTGCAATTATACGACCCACTTTCACTAAATTCAAACAAATTGTAACCGATATATTTTTCTCTTAATGGGGTTCCTGCATAAAACTGAGTGCCAATTCGTGCAGTCCTGTGCTTATCACCACATAGATGCAACTCGCAAAGGTCAGTTACATTGTCTATAGGCGATACAGAATTTGCTACACCTGTGGGTGGCAACAAAACGTGTTCACAAAATTTATGTGCGGGGGCATGTGATAAAATGATGTTTTTTGACCGCCCATTATTTTTTAACTTCTCATAATTTGCCTTTATTATATTTTGTACACCATAACAGTTTATACACTGTTCTTTTTTCTTAGATTGTTTACAATACGCCTCATCGGCACTAGAAAAATTTGTATTAATGCATAAAAAATTAAAACCATCAACTGAGTAGATATTGGTATGATGATCCATATTGCTACCAATTTGTTTTGTAAAAAAATCAAAATTCTTAAAACTTTGTGACATTTTGTTTTCATCATTTTCTTTGAAGTTCTTCGAGCTATCGCCAGATTGATTGATCGTCTGCCCTAATCTATCGATGTCATGGTTTCCACAAACACTGATAACATTTGAGGGAAGAACATTTAATTTAGTTGAAACAGCCTTAAGTGCACCAATAGCTTTCAGGTATGCTGATTGAATGAGATCGTGCTCATTAACCTCAGGTGTAACACCGTTACCTGAATCATTCGTTATCTTGGTCATTTCTTCCTTAATGACATTTTTGTCAATTGCATCACCAGTAAAAACGATACAGTTGATTTTTTTGTTTTGATTATCTAGAAAATCAGTCATTTTATTTAGTTTGTCGATATCCTCTTGTGGCGTTTGAGACGTTATGTGGAAATCCGATAAATGTAATATCCTGTACGTCATATACACACCATCCTGTCAAATAGTTAGCCAATCTTTTTGGTTCTTTCTCAATTTCTTAGAACCGATAATAGTGTACAATCATTGAATCGCTTGTATTTAGTTTTTACCCAAGCGTTTTATCGCATTATAGACACATTTGTTACAATACCAAAAAATTAACTAACTATTAGTCAACACCCAACACTTTGATACCATTCAAACACAAACCAGAATTCAAATAGCATATTCTCAACCCATCCATAGCAACTCAAATAAACTTGTCAAATTCAAACAACCACCAAAACCAATCCAAATCCACATCGTTGAAGACACAGCTTAAGTGTACTTAAAATAATGCTGGTGGTTAAAAAAAATAAAAAGAATATTATAGAGTGCGGGTGCTTAAGTGCACTTATCAAGCGTCTTTTACGGTAGAATTAGTAGGGTGAGTTCGGGTCTGGTTTTTCCTACAATTTCAGCTATACGCTTCAAAGTGATGTCGTCAGTTACTGCTTCTATTTTTGTTGGCAGTTTCCTTTTGTCGTGCGTTTTTAGAACTGCTTCTCGCATCTCCACCTTCTTGTTATAGCAGAGCCGCTGTACGTCTCCATCGTTTGAAACGTAAAACGTTGACCAACCCGACCGCACAAATAAACCTAAAGAGAACTCTAAGTAGCCTTTGCGTTCCAAAGTTTGAAAAAGCTGATCTCTACACTCCCTACCACCAACCTTACCACCAATCGCCTTAAGCAACTTGTAGGCTTGCTGCGTATCTTCAAAGAACGTTCTATAACATACACTACACGTATCCCCTCGAACGTAGCTCGTGTAACGAGTAAGCTCCTCAACAAACACAAAGAACTCTTTCTCGTGACCAAGCACTGTTCGGTATCTTTCGGGGGTAAGGCTAAGGCCTGTATAGGTTATACATGAACGGTATACGTTGTTGGGTAGTTGGGGGATTATGGTGTTCATATCTGTGGAAACATAGAACCGCAAAGCCCTCTACACGCTTAAGTTGCTACTAACAGTGTAGAGTCTGGACTAAATTTACCGCACACTTTTAGGGTGCATATTTAGGCATCCTCTAAACGCGAGTCGCCTAATTGCGCTTTTATCTCCTGTATTGTGTATAGTTTTGGGTCGATATCAGAGTTGGAAAAGATAAAGAGCTCATCTGATGCAAAGTATCCATCGCTAAGAGCTACATCACGACCATAAGCTTCAAAATCAAAATACATGTAGGCGTTTACTCCATTCCCTAACTGGCATTGTTCCAAAGTCGCTTTAAGATCCGAATTGTCATCATCAAGTAATGCATAGCCTAGTTTTTCTTCTTTACTACCCCAAGAACCATCATCCAACTCTACATACAAAGAGGTCATTGATTTGCTCACACACATTCATAACACTTGAAATATCTTTTAGACCATTTGCATTACAATAGGCAACTGCCAAAGCTTTTTCAGATTCACTCATCTGCTCAAGCTTTACAGCCAACACGTTGAGGTCATATAGGTTTTCATATTCGCAGAGAGCAAAGTCTGATTCATAGTCATGTATGGCGAGTTCTTCGTAGTGTTTGTTTAGTCCAACTTTGGTTTTTAGGAAAGTATCGATTTCATTGTTAGATACAGGTAGGTTGAGCCAGTCGCCTACGAGTTTGCCTTCGTTGTACCTGCCAAGATTGGTTACATAGACTCTAATTTGGGGATTGTTTGTTTGTTGTTTAGAAAATTTTTGTTCAAACATAGTTTTATCTCCTTTAGCTTTATTGTCGCTTCTGTGGAGCTTGTTGACTGCTATAGTCGGAGTTTGGGGGCTTCGCTAACGTGATTGTTTGAAGAAAAGGTGTACACATGACGTGTTTACATGAGCAGCAATTGTTTTTTCAAAATAGGATAAGCGTTAGCTTTTTGCGGTTCGATAGTAATGTTGATGAAATGGCTGCGTAACTTGGTAAAATGGTCTGGTTGTTGTGTGTTTCCCGTGTTGTGTTGTGTGTTTCCCGTGTTGTGTTGTGTGTTTCCCGTGTTGTGTTGTGTGTTTCCCGTGTTGTGTTG
>JGI24705J35276_12237893_pt1 | contig 13919 bp, 8 predicted proteins | sample TergutNt197P4_FD_35276 | JGI IMG/M metagenome (IMG submission 35276) | reverse complement strand
GTGATCGACGCCCACAACTACGATATAGCCATGGTCGACTATATGGTAGAAAATGGTTTAGGCGAGGGTTGGGATGATTATGCATCCTATACCGTGGGCCATGCCGCCCAATTATGGGATTCGGCTTTCCACGCCGGCAAATCTTTCACCGACACCGGTTATTATCAAACCATTTACGGCGGTAAGGATTTCGGTACTCTTACTTCCACCATCTCGGCCCAGGAAGGCCCGCGCTATTTCACCAGCGAAAGTTCCGGCCTGACCTGGCAAAAGGGTATAATCAAACCCGGCAGCATTTTCCAATGGGAAGAGCAAGACGGCAGGGAAATAGTTTCCGGTGATACCATCAACGAATTCCACGATACCCGCAACGATTTACATTTCTATATTCTGGCTAAGAACACCCATGAAGGCAAATATGGCGATTTCATCAGCTACACCGTGGGCATGCTGCATGGCGCCGGTGTGGCGGTAGATGGCGAGCTAATAGTTGAACTGGCTGATGTTGAAAAAGATCTTCCGGGCAATGTAGCGGTAGCCTATTATAAAGTTACCAATACCGGCAGCGCCACAGATATAGTACGCTTAGGTGTTAAAGGCGACATAGAAGGAGTGCTCTTAAACGATTTATATGCTGTTGGCGCCGGTGAAACCATCATCGTGCCGGTGTATATTGAGGTTCCGGAATTTGCTCCCGGCTGGAAGGAACTTGAAGTAACCGCCATCGCTTCTTCCGAGTCTAATGCTACAAAAATTGGCGAAGCCACAGTAACAGGGGCAGAGTTCATTTGGGAAAAAGTTGATCAGGTAGTGGTATCGGCATTTGTCGAGAAGCTCAACGGAAACAAAAACAACCTGACCATTACCCTCATTGAGTATTATAACAGTGGCAGAGTCGAGACCTATACCAAAACCTTCTCCATCAATAATAACGCTGAAGGCATCTATGATGTAGCAGGGTATAATGTATATGTCGACACCAAAGGCAATACGCAAATCCGCGCTTGCTATGTTGTGGAATAAACCCAACTTTTCATGAAAAAGGGGCTGTCGCACTTTATGGTGCGGCAGCCCCTTTTTTTCTTTACTATATACAATGCTAAATTCCCATTTCTTCTTTAATGGCAGCCTGGGCAGCAGCTAAACGAGCTATGGGCACACGGAAAGGTGAGCAGCTTACATAAGCCAGCCCCAAATGATGGCAGAATTCCACCGAACTGGGGTCGCCGCCATGTTCGCCACAAATACCCAATTTTATTTCGGGGCGCGTACTTTTACCTTTTTCAACTGCCATTTTCATCAAAGGGCCTACCCCTTTTTGATCCAAACGAGCAAAAGGATCGCTTTCAAAAATTTGCTTTTTATAATAATCAGCCAAAAATGAGCCGGCATCGTCTCGCGAAAAGCCAAAGGTCATTTGACTTAAATCATTGGTGCCGAATGAGAAAAACTCGGCGGTTTCGGCAATTTCATCTGCAGTAATACAGGCGCGTGGTATTTCTATCATTGTACCAACTAAGTATTTTAATTCCATACCAGATTCTGCAATCAGCTTATCGGCAACTTTCACCACTATATCGCGCACATAACGAAATTCCTTAGCTTCACAGGTCAAGGGTATCATTATTTCCGGCACAATATTATAGCCATGGTTCTTTTTAACCTCCAAAGCAGCCTCGATAATAGCGCGCGCCTGCATTTGCGCTATTTCCGGATATGTAATAGCTAAACGTAGACCACGATGACCCATCATAGGGTTAAATTCATGCAATTGACTGCAACGTTCCTTAACAGCGGCAAAGGGCAAGCCTATTTCCTGAGCCAAAGCAGCAATACTTTCATCATCTTGGGGAAGAAATTCATGAAGCGGCGGATCAAGTAAACGCACAGTTACTGGGCGTTCCTGCATAACCTGGTAAATTCCCGAAAAATCTTTTCTCTGCATAGGCAGTAAATAATCTAACGCTTTACGTCTTTGCTCTTCACTTTCGGCAAGAATCATCTGACGCATACGGAAAATACGGTCTTCCTGAAAGAACATATGCTCTGTACGGGTCAGGCCTATACCTTCCGCGCCAAAACCGATAGCATTAGCCGCATCTTCCGGTGTATCGGCATTGGTACGCACCTTTAATCGGCGAAACTTATCTGCCCAGGCCATAAAACGGCCGAAATCTCCGGTAATACTTGGTTCCATAGTGGGAATATCGCCGGCATATATCTTACCGGTACTGCCGTCTAAAGATATATAATCGCCCTCGTGAAAAACTTTGCCGCCCAAAGAAAAGGTTTTGGTATTCTCATCAATGCGGGCTTCTCCGCAGCCGGCTACGCAGCAAGTTCCCATACCACGCGCCACCACCGCAGCATGAGATGTCATCCCTCCGCGTGAAGTGATGATGCCTTGGGCAGCTACCATGCCTTCGATATCCTCAGGTGATGTTTCCTGCCGGGCCAATATTACGCGCTCGCCGCGTTCTTTCTCGGCAAATGCAGCCGCCTCTGCAGTGAAATATAACCTACCGGCAGCCGAGCCCGGTGAAGCAGGTAAGCCACTGCCCAAGACTTCCGTTTTTGCCAGTACTTTAGCATCAAAAGCAGGATGTAATAATTGGTCTAACTGTTTAGGGTCTACCTTCAAAACGGCTTCTTGCTCGTTCAGCATTTTTTCATCTACCAAATCCACCGCAATTTTCAAAGCGGCGGCAGCGGTACGTTTACCATTGCGAGTTTGTAAAAAATACAGCTTTCCATTTTCTATGGTAAATTCCATATCCTGCATATCTTTATAATGGGTTTCTAATCTATGGGCTATCTCCATAAATTGTTTATATATTTGCGGCATATCCTGTTCCAGCACAGATATGGGTTTGGGTGTACGGATACCGGCTACCACATCTTCACCCTGAGCATTGATCAGGTATTCTCCAAATATTAGTTTTTCACCGGTTGCTGGGTTACGAGTAAAAGCCACTCCGGTACCGGAGGTATCGCCCATATTGCCAAAAACCATCATTTGCACATTTACAGCGGTGCCCCAATTACCTGGTATATCATTCATGCGCCTATAAACAATAGCGCGATTATTGTTCCAGGAACGGAATACAGCTTTTACCGATTCTAATAATTGTTCTTTGGGTGAAGAAGGAAAATCACATCCGCTTGCTTGGCGATAAATTATCTTATACTCATCGATAATTTCCCGCAAATCCTCAGCGGATAGTTCGGTATCGAAATGCAAACCTTTTTGTTCCTTAGTTTTTTCCAATACCATCTCAAAATTATGTTTAGGAATTTCCATTACAACATCTGAAAACATCTGTATAAAACGGCGATATGAATCATAGGCAAAACGCGGGTTTTGGGTACGCTCTATTAGCCCCTGTAAAGAAGCTTCGTTTAACCCCAAGTTTAATATAGTATCCATCATACCTGGCATGGAAGCACGCGCGCCGGAACGAACAGATACGAGCAATGGGTCTACTTCGTCGCCGAACTTTTTGCCGGAGATTTCTTCCAGCTTTGCCATAGCAATTTCTATCTCTTCTACAATATAATCGGCTATTTTTTCCGATTGCTCATAATAATCCGTACAGGCTTCAGTAGTAATAATAAAGCCCGGTGGCACCGGTAAACCTAAATTTGTCATCTCTGCCAAATTTGCGCCCTTACCACCCAGCAGATTTTTCATAGATGCTGACCCTTCTTCAAACAAATATACGAATTTCTTTTCCATATGATACCTTCTTTCCAATATTTTATATTATATATTAACGCTGATTAAAGGCAAATGCTTGATCAACGGTTTTTTTAAATAAAGTTTTACTTCTCTTTTTCAACCAAACGAGAAAGATCGCCCAGTTCTTGCGCTAGAGTTACTATATGTTTCAATAAAGCTAAGCGGTTATGGCGCAGTTCGCGATCTTTATCCATTACCATAACAGCCGCAAAAAAGTTATCTATATAAACTGAAAGGCCTGCCAAGTGTTCCAAAGCTTTTTTATATTGCCGGGAACGCAAGTCATCGTCCATTTTGCTGTGTATTGATTTTATGCGTTCATACAATTGTTTTTCAGAGTCGTCTTGCAATAATTCCTCCCTTAGCGCAGGAAACGCTCCTGCATCTGTAACATCTCCTTTTTGTGCGGCAGAACGCAGCAAATTGTCTGCGCGGGTAAAGCCGGTGAGCAATAAATCGAAACCAGGCAAATTACGATATTCATGTAGAGCACGTGCTTTAAGAATAGTTTCGAAAATATTAGCGTTATACTGATTTTCCATAGCCTGTATCACATCGTAGGATAAGCCTTCTTCATTTAGAGCAGCAGCTATACGTTGACGTAGAAAAGTCAGCAACTGAGTTATTTCTTTGAGGAAATCAATTTTGGCAGGCTCTGCCATATGAGGTTTTAACAAACTAAAAGCCTTTTTCATTAAATCCTTTCCTGATAAGAATAAACCGTGCCTGACCATAATTTGCACACAACCGGTAGCTGCACGGCGTAGGGCAAAAGGATCTTGTGAACCACTGGGAATCAAGCCCACAGCGAAAAAACCTGCCAAAGAATCGATCCTATCGGCTAAGGCCAGCGCAACTGCTGGTTTACTTAATGGGAGCTCGTCTTTGGCAAAGCGCGGTAAATAATGTTCCCGAATAGCACAGGCTACCGCTTCATCTTCACCTGCAACTTGAGCATAATATGAGCCCATGATCCCTTGAAGCTCGGGAAATTCATAAACGACATGCGAGAGTAGATCGGCCTTTGCCAGAGATGCCGCCCGTTCTGTTTGATACAATTCCTCCTGGCTATACCCCAGTAAACTGCCAATATAGGCAGATAATTCTCTGAGGCGCTGGGTCTTTTGCTTCATATCGCCCAATTTTTCATGAAAAACGATTTCGCCTAGTCGATCTGCCAGAGTATCCAGCGGCTGCTGTAAATCTTCTTGCCAGAAGAAAGCAGCATCTGCTAATCTGGGATGAATCACCCTTTCATTACCATGTCTTACGGTATCTAAATAATGCTCGTCGCCATTGCGCACAGCAATGAATCTATTCAATAAACCGCCTTCTTCATTATAAACAGGGAAATAACGCTGATGCTCGCGCATAGGCGTTATAATTAGTTCCGCAGGTAAATCAAGATACTTCTCGTCAAAAGCACCGGCGAAAGCAGTGGGGTATTCCAGCAGAAACACCACCTCTTCCAACAACTCTCTATCTTCCTTTACCATGCCATTTAATGATGCAGCTACTTGCTGAATCTGCTTCCATACCAACTCGCGCCGTTCTTGTTGATCGCAAATAACAAAGTTTTGCCTCAGTAATTCCAGGTAATACTGGGGTTCGCTGATTTTTATCATTTGTGAACCCAAGTTACGATGGCCACGAGAAAATCTGTCGGCAGATATTCCGGCAATACACAAGGGCAAAGTATCGGTGCCCCATAAAGCTACTAGCCAATGGATGGGCCGGGCAAAGCGCATTTCCTCATAACCCCAACGCATTGGCTTGGGAAAGGAAATATTAAACAATATACTTTCCAAAATTTGAGGTAATATATCTACTGCTTTTTGCCCTTTCACCTCTTTAACGGCAAACACATACAGGTTATCGCCAACTTTTTTATGTTGCACATCTTCTTCATTAATACCTTGCCCTTTACAAAAACCCTGCAAAGCGCGGCTGGGCTTACCTTCTTTATCGTAAGCAACAGTTAAACTGGGCCCCTTGGCTTCAACTATACTATCTGCTTGTAGAGACGTCAACCCTTTCACCAATATAGTGAGCCTACGGGGGGTTGCATAAATATGTAGTTGCTCATAGGGCAGACCAGCTTCGTTCATAGCCTCTTTTGCTAAGCTTTGTAATTGGTCAATAGTCGGAGGCAAAAAACGCGCGGGTATTTCTTCCACCCCTATCTCAAACAGTAAATCGCGCTTATCCATGAGAGGTAATCCTTTCTCAACAAACTTTTAGATTATTAATCTATGCCAAGCTTTTTTCGTAAAGATTCATCTTTTAATAGTGGAAAACCCAACTTACGCCGCTGCTCCACGTAAGCCAAAGAGCATTTTTTAGCCAAGTGACGCACCCGGGCTATATAGCCCTGTCGCTCAGCCACATATATAGCTCCACGCGCATCTAATAAATTGAAGGTATGCGAGCACTTAAGAAGATAATCGTAAGCCGGCTGCACATAGCCCAGTTCCGTTATACGCATAGCTTCGCTCTCGAACATATTAAAAAGTTTGAATAGCATATCTACATCGGCTGCCTCAAAGTTATAATGAGAATAATCTACCTCGTTTTGATAAAAGACATCTCCATAGTTAATGCCTTCTACCCATTCAATATCGAATATACTATCCTTTTTTTGTATAAACATGGCTAAACGTTCTATACCATATGTTAGTTCACCGCTCACCGGCTTGCAATCTAAACCACCGCATTGCTGAAAATAAGTGAATTGAGTGATCTCCATACCGTCTAGCCATACTTCCCAGCCTAAGCCCCAAGCACCTAAGGTGGGGCTTTCCCAATTATCTTCTACAAAACGAATATCATGCTCCTCAGCCTTAATACCCAAAACTGCCAGGGAACGCAGATATAATTCTTGAATATCGGCTGGCGAGGGTTTTAAAAGCACCTGATATTGATAATAATGCTGCAACCGGTTGGGGTTTTCGCCGTAGCGTCCATCGGTGGGGCGGCGGCTGGGTTCTACATAAGCCACCTTCCATGGTTCCGGCCCCAAAGCGCGCAATGTGGTAGCCGGGTTCATTGTACCCGCCCCTTTTTCAATATCATAGGGTTGCAGTATTATACAACCTACGCTACCCCAAAATTCATTTAAAGCTCCAATTATTTGCTGAAAATTCATTATTAGCAAATCCTCCACAATATAATAACTATACGACAGGATTCATTTTAACAAAAGGCAGTCGCTTCGTCAACCATTGCTTTATATATTGCAATATTTACACATTTTACAGCAGACTCTTCAACATATCCTTTGCCCGCAAGGCATACTGTAAATGATACTCCATATATAGCCCAATAGCTTGTTCCAATTCTTGTAAACACTCTTGGCTTATCTTTAGCTGCGGCAAACTGCTAAAAGGCTCTCGTAGAATATGGCGCATGGTCATAATAGCGCCTAGGCTAAGGGGAGAATTTGGTAATTCTTTTGCGCAGCTAATACATAGTAACCCTCCTCTGGCTGGTGAAAGCAGAAAACTACCGCCTTTAAGCCCCCTTCCACAATTCATACAGTTTTCCAAATACGGCGCCAAACCAAGGGCGCTTAAAAGATGAAGTTCAAAAAAGCAGGAAGCATGAGATGGCGAAATATCCATATCTAACAAAGAAAATGCGGAAAGCAATAGCACAAAAACACTACGGCTGGGCTTACCCTCTGGCATAGAAGAAATAATGAGTTCCGTCATATAAGAAGCATAGGCTATTTTCTCTAAATCTTGTCTTAAAGAGATAAAAGGCCGCATAACCTCTCCCTGAAAAATAATATCTAAGCTACCGCGCCCTTTAGCCAGATTAAGATTCACCTGAGTAAAAGGCTGAATTAGGCCGCGCAAACCACCGTTTGGGCGACTGGCCCCCTTAGCCAAAACGGTCAGCCTTCCTCTCTCGAGCGAGTATAGGTTGACCAACTTATCATATTCCTTATAAAGGCGATTACGCAAAACGATCGCCTGCAAATTATAGTACTTTTCTTCACTCATCGGTTCATTATAACATAAAAAAAGAGCGTTTTCACGCTCTTTTTTGTATTTATCTTAGTATACGGTGAATACTATTCTTCTACTTTATTTTTAGCTGCCTTCAACCCACGCCAGATATACAAGCCCAGCGCAATGGCTATAACACCATATACCATGAAAGTACGGAAGTTTTCGCCGTATAGAGGGTTGCCAAATAATGCGCGGCCCATGGCAGGCGAGAGAATAAACATAGATTGAAACAATAATACGCCGATAAAAGCATTCTTCACTGCAGCTTTCGAAGTGGTGGCCCCGCCTACCAGCATTGAAGCTACGGCAAACATACCAATCTGCGAATGCTGTGTATAGGTACCTAAAGTACCAATATTCTGTAGGAAAATAAGCATACCCCAAGCAGCCAAGACCGTAGATATTACTGTGGCAAGAATACGCGTTCGGTCCACATTAATGCCGGAAACCCGGGCTATTTGCTGACTCTGCCCAACACTGCGAAAATCCTGACCCAGCTTAGTTTTAAGCAAGAAATTTGTGGCTACTGCCAACAAAGCTATCACGATGATGGTTGCCATGGGCGCCGGTCTTAAAGCCATATAAGTTGCATTCTTAGTAATCAAAACTATAGCGCTAATAATTACAAAGAATACGCACACAATAGAACCGGCAATAGTAAGCAATAAATTACTCTTACCCAAAGACGGGTTTTTCTTTTTACGCATATACTGGATAACCAGCCAAGCTAAAAAGCCGACAGCAGCTATTATAGTAAACGTTACAAATGGCAGCCGCCAAATACCATCTAATGAGTATTTTAAGCTGCCCAAATCTACCGAGACACGTATACCCACTCCCAGAGGATTAAGCAAATTACGTTGTGTTCTTGTAAGAACTTCTTTCAGTATAGCGCCTTTGGCTGCTACAGGGATTATCCCGCCAACCGCAAATAGTAAAATAAACAAATAGATGCCGCTGGCAAAATAGCTGACTATGAGGCCGGCAATCATTTCCTGGCCGCGCGTATTATTGTACAATTTACCGGTAAGCCAGCCAAACAGCATCGCTAAAGGTGTTGAGGCAACAATACAAGCCACAAAACCCAAAGTGCTGGGGATATCGAACCAGCGTACCAATATTAGAGCCAATTGCGCCGAAATAGCGCCTATCACAATACCAAAATTCATGCCCAAGCCTGCTATAACTGGAATTATCAGAGATAACAGCAAAAAGCTATTACGGAACACACTTTCAAATAATTGTTCAATATAATTTTTAAGCGTGATTTCCTTTGTTACCATAAAACCTAGTAAAACGAATGCTACAAATATTACGGTAACAATATTATTAGCTAAAAAGCTAGCCAATTTTGGAAAAAGTGATAATAGATAGGCTATTAAGTAGACAATACCTGCGCCCAAAATAGCGCCAACAATGCCACCTAAAAAACCTCCGCCAAACAAGCCCCTTAATGCAAAGAAGCCCAAAAAGCCACCAATAACCACGCTGACAATTAAATTGCGAAGAGTTTTTTTATCCATTATCTATTACCTCCCCTCACCTGCATTAAGGCATATAGGATAATGCCGTTTTGTACCACCTGACGTATAACATCTGTTAAAACGGCAGCGTCGGTGCCAGCCACCATTCTATTGATCACCGGCAGGGAGGTTGCAAGCATACTGTTGAAGATAAAGGCGCCTAAAATAACATGGAAGACCTTAGCGCGCTGTGCCGTTGCCCCGCCTATCAGTATTGCCGCTACTGTGGGGAAGGCCATCATCATCGGTGCATCATATAGCTGTACATAACCAAAGCTTTGCCCATAAATGATAATACCCAAGGCTGCTAGAACTGTAGTAAGGATACTGGCTATAATACGGTTATTATCCACATGCAAACCGGCTGCTCGCGCAAACATAGGATTTGCGCCGCTGGCGGCAATAGCAACACCGGATTTAGAACGGAAAAACAGATAAAGCGCATAACATAGCACGAAAACAACTAACAGCGTGCCGGTGGGAATGGTAATATGGGCGCCAAGTTTGAAAGCTAAAAAGTTATCCAGTATCAAATTAGCATTAACTTGGTCTAGCTGTATTGTAGTACGTAAGCCTTCACCCAAAAACCAAGCCATTTTATCGCTTCTGAATAACGTTGAAACCCATACCAGGTTCATTAAGCCAACGGATGCAAAACCGACATAAGTGGCAATGGTCATTTCCGAGCCCTTTACCGAATTCATTAGTTTACCATAACCATAACCAACTATAGAAGCAATACCAATGGCTAAAACAACAGAAACTAACAGGAAGCCTAAGCCAAAAAAGTTATTTTCAATGGCTATGCATTCCGCTAAAAGGCCGCACATAATGCCTACCGGCAAACCAAAATTGGGGCCGGTGCCGCTTTGTATTGCCGGCAGCATGGCAAGTACTAATACGCCGTTTCGGCCAAAACGTGTAATACAGTCATTCAGCATCATAGAAAGAGGAATTTTGCCAAATACCGTACCCATTGCTACTATCAAAACCAAGAAACCGGCGATAATTATTGTGCCCATATTGATATAGGAAAAAAGATTAAAAGATTTTTTAGTTTCCGTCATACCGCCAAGCCCCCTTCCAATTTTCGGTTAGCGCCAGACATCATCAAGCCGAATTCAGCGTCGGGAGCATCGGGCTGCAATATACCTGCTACCTGACCTTCACAGACAATTATAATCTTATCGCAAATACTGCGCAACTCGGCTAATTCCGAAGAAGTCATAACAATGGTCATACCCTCTTCTTCGCTCAATTGGCGCAGTAAATCTAAAATCAGTTTTTTGGCGCCGATATCGATACCGCGCGTTGGCTCGGAAATAAACAGTAGTTGCGGTTTTTGTGTAAGTGCGCGTCCTACGCAAACTTTTTGTTGATTACCACCGGAAAGGGCGCCTGCGGTTTGCAGAGAAGAAGTGCAGCGGATATCTAAATCGGCTATCATCTTCAAGGCGTTCTCGTGAATTTTCTTGCTATCTTGCAACCCCAGTGGGGATAAAAACTCCCCATGAATTTGCATAGCGGTAAAAGCGATATTAAGCTCTATAGATTCGTCCAGCCAGAGCCCCACGCCTTTTCTGTCTTCACTTAAATAAGCTATACCGCTAGCCAATACCTGTTTGGTATTGTTTAGCGGTAAAGGACGCCCTTGAAACTGTATTTCGCCGCTGGCAGGATAAATGCCCAATACGCCATTGGCAATTCCCAATTTACCATGACCGGCTAAACCGCCGATACCTAGAATTTCACCCTTTTTAACGCTAAAGTCAACACCTTTTACCCATTCACCGGGCATACCCACACGTAAACCTTTAACATCTAACACTATTTCTTCAGAATAAGTACGTTGGGCTGCATCGTCGCGCGTAATATTCACATTGCGACCCACCATAAGTTCGGCTATCTCTACAATATTTGTATCTTTAACGTTCTTAGTAACAATCAATTCGCCATCGCGCAGAATAGTAACACGATCTGCAAGGCTGGTAATTTCATCTAACCGGTGGCTAATAAAAATAATGGCGATGCCGCTGGCTGCTAAATTACGTACTGCTTGTAATAAATTAGCAGCTTCAGATTCAGCCAGCACAGCTGTGGGTTCGTCAAAAACCAGCAACTTGATGCCGGTTTTGTCTATTTCGCGCGCTATTTCAACGAATTGCATATGTCCTACTGGCAACCCGGCTACCATGGTATATTCTTCAATATCCATACCTAAAACATCTAATGCTTTGCGCGCATCCATATTCATGAGTTTATAATCCAGACTTTTCAAACGTTCGCCCAAAACGGCGCTGATAAAATTATTTCTAGTAATTTCCCTGTTTAGTTTAATATTTTCTGTTATAGTAAAGCCGGGAATAAGCATAAACTCTTGATGCACCATACCTATGCCATAATCAATGGCTTCATGGGGTGATTTTACATTCATTGGCTTGCCGTTCATCTCCACTTGCCCTTCGAAACCGCCCGTATTATGAATTACCGACATACCGAAGAGGATATTCATCAAAGTGGATTTGCCGGCGCCATTCTCGCCGATCAAGGCATGTATCTCCCCGGCCTGTATATCCAGGTTAATATTCTTCAGCACATAGTTTCCATCATAGCTTTTGGAGACATTCTTAAAGCTGAGAAGACAATCACTCACCTAGCTCCCTCCTGTCTTTAGAGCATTTCAGAATAAACGGTAACAGGGGATGCTAAATCATCCTATTTGGCTAACTGCTAAGGATTATTCAGCATCCCCCGCCGTATGCAATTTAAAATTTAAGTGTATCCATTAACCTTGCTATGAAGATTCTATTCGTAAGTCAGGTAATCCATCATTACGAAGAACCAGTTCGGATATGCGCCATCAGCAACGTCTGCATCGATCGGATGTGTGCCAAGGGTACGGATATTGCATTTCACGCCGGTGTAATCAAACATGCATTGTTCTAAGGCGTCTTTATCAATGCCATCTTTAGGCACTTCGCCATTGATCCATTTGATTGCATATTCGGCGCTGGCTACGGTATTCATCATCGCAACAGGTACCGGCCAGGTAGAAACACGGCCTAACATATTCTTTTCAGACAGTTTTTCGATGGTCTGAGCAACAATTTTTTGAATTGTATTTTCAGTACCAACTGCGTCAAATACGCTTTGCTCGTCAACTTCTTCACCCTCGGCAACTTTGCCGAATGTGCCGGAAACCAAGCCTAAAGCAAGCGGGAAACCATGGAAAGGAGAGGGGCAGCAGGGTTGTACGTAAATGCCGTGTGCATCCACTGTTGCTTTAATCAACGGAACCTGCAAGCCGCAGTTGGTGCAGAAGAAAGCTGTGTCTTCGCCATACTGCGCAACCAATTTCGGGATTTCTTCCAGCATAACTTGCTGAGCACCGGCCATACCGATATCACCGGTGGGGTCGGGAACAGTGTAAGTAACAAAATCCATGCCCAGTTTTTCACAGTTTTCTTTCAACATACCATAGCGTGCTGAAATCAGAGCATAGGACATATGACGCGGGAAGGAAAGATGCACGAAAGTTTTTGCGCCCATTTTCTGTGCCTGAATCGGCATGGCGTCGCCCATCATGATTTCGTCAGCATTCAGGATCAAGTTAAATCTTTTCGCAATATCCGGGGGGTTTTCTGTAGGCTGAATAGCTACGAGGAACATATCGCTACGGGTTTCTAAAAGCTTATCTACAGCAGCCATACTATTCTGTACGCATTGGTTGATGATCAAAGCTTTTACTTCTGGGTCGGCAGCTATCTGCTGCACTATCCTGATCATTTGTTCCCCTTCTTCAGGGAATTTTACCGGCCAAATTTTGTGAACAACTTTTTCTTCGCCATACTTAGCAACCATCTGTTGGGCAGAACGATATTCTTCTTCGTTTTGCGTCACGTCATTGGTAATGATGGCTATCTTTCCGGGGAAAGCTTCCGTTACTGCAGGGGTATCCGGCGTAACAGGCGCAGTTGGGGTAGTAGGCGTAGTCGGAGTAGGTGCTACCGGATTTGTATCGGGAGCAGTAGTGGGCTGTGTGCAAGCTGCTAAAGCAAATACCAAGCAGAGCCCCAGTAATACAACAACTAGCTTTTTCATTAATAAACCCTCCTTAATTCTTAAAATAATTGTTCTTAACTGTTTCACAATAGTTACATAAGCATCCAACCAAGATTTTACTTCATAAATTTTTCTTAATATTTTCCTCGCATCCCTCCTTGCCATGAATTATAGCACTATCAACAGTGATTGTCAATTTAATTTAATAAAAACCTAGTGAAAAAATAGTTAAAACCCACCTTATAGTGCTATTTTAAGATTTAATAATATTCTGGCTTAAGCAAATTCTACGTAAACTTTACTTAATTTTTACGTTATTTTTGTAAAAACACCGTGCCGTGAACGGTTAATATACTATTCCTGCGAATAAACTTACAAAAAACAAGATTATCGGCACTTTTTTTGCCAAAATGGGCTAAAGTCACAACCCGTAGCTTTTGCCTAGCTTTTTACTTTTTTAACCCAATATCCTTTGCCTACGCTTCAGGGGCGCAGCCTCAGGTATGCACGTAGGTAAAACTCAAAATCGAAGATTTTGGCTTTACCTCTGACCTTCCTGGCCTTTACTTCGTAAAGCCTCAG
>JGI24705J35276_12237895_pt1 | contig 13923 bp, 19 predicted proteins | sample TergutNt197P4_FD_35276 | JGI IMG/M metagenome (IMG submission 35276) | reverse complement strand
CTTCCTAAATCTTCAGAATTTAATGCTGCAATTACGACAGATAAATCTTCTTGCAATTTACCAATGTTTGTTTTGTAAACTGCTGATGATGCTTGTGTTAAAACACCATTTTGTCCTAATACCAGTGATATAGATACACCAGCTAGTATTAACATTACGATGATTGTTATAACCAATGCAACTAATGTTATACCTTCTTGTTTTTTAAACATAATTTTTTCCTCCTTTGTTTATGTTAAGATTTTATATAATCAAATTATATCCTACTTTGAATTAGAACTATTTCCTGAATACCCGTTTGAATTTAGACTACTGTTGCCTCCATCTTGAAGGTTTGTACCTAATTGTTCTTCCAATAGTAAATCTAATGGTCTTGCATATTCTGCATATAATCCTATTACATTTCCTTTTTCATCTTTAGTTGGAAGCAATCTTCCTTCATCTGCATTATATATTCTTACTATTCCATTTTTATCTATGTATTTACTTAGTTCGCCTTTTTCATTAAATATTATAAATTTATAAATATAATCATCTTCAAATGGATTTAATTTTCCACTTTGATATGCATTGTTTTCATGTAATTCTTTTAAATCTGATTTGGTAATATTGTAGCTCCAATCTGGGAACATATCTTCTGTGCTAACTGTATATATTGACCCTATTTCCTGTTTTATAGTTTCTACTTCACTGCTGGATGAATATTCTACAGGCTCTACTCCCCAACTGCTTACAGGAATAAACTCATATAGTAATACTACAAGTGTAAACATTATTATCATAAATAACAAAGCAAATATAAATATTTCTTTCACATTTATTCCCTCCTCTCAGGTATGTCTTCTATGGCGTCTCTGTAGCTTGTTTATTTGTTCCTTCAAAACCACTGCTTTTTTGTTCAATTTCTATTTTAGGTGGTTTTAGGTCTTCTATATTTATTGAAGGTGTTGCTTTTACAAGTGTGGTTCTATCTATTGGTACTTTAATTATTTTAAACTTACATTTTAATGGTCGCTCATAATCGTTGTGTTTCTTTAAAGCCTCCAAATAAGATTTTTCTAGTTCACCTTCAGGTTTTTCTGGTATTGCTGGTTTTTCTGGTCTTAATGGATTGTTTTCCACTACACAATTACGAATCTCAAACCCTAATTTATCATTTTCTTCGATACTGCTAATAAATTTATACATGCTTTCATATTTACCTAAAACTGTAAATTCCACATCACATATTACATAGCTCATATCTCCAGTTTGAACATTTTGTGTATCTACAAAATTACTTTTATATACATCTATTTGTAATGTTAAATCTTGTGAAGAAGCATAACCCCCTATAGTTGTCCATAAATATCCCATATCGTATATTTCTGCTGATGCAATTACATGTGCTTCCCCGCCACTTCTTTCCATTATTTCTTCATATTCTTCTTTATATTTATTGTAATTTGTTATTGCAGTTTGCAAATATGTTTTTCTTTGCTCAAATTCAGTTGTACTTTTTTCTTCCAGCTCTCTTTCGTTGTTTCTTAGTTCTTCACTTTTTTCTTCAATTTCACTATAGCTGTATACTTGTACACTTCCTATTGTAATTCCTGACATTATTAGATTATAAGTACAAAAAACCAGAATAACCAATATAAGTACCATTATTATTTCTCTCATGGCAATTCTCCTTCTATTATAATCATAATCATAGTGTTTTCTTTTGAATGATTGTCTTGTGTTACTTCTTTATATCCACTTGTTTCTTTTACATTTACCAATATTCTTTCTGTTTCAATAAGTGCTTTAAAATAACCTAGTTGCTCATATTTTTTTGCTTGAGCTTTAATAACTATATGGTCATTTGTGTCGTTATAAACTGAAATTAGCTGTACTTGCTCTGGTATTACATTCTCTATTTTGTTTAATAAATTTGGCATAGCATTTTTTGCTATTATTCTGTCGTTTTGGATTTCTTCTGTTGTTTGTCTGTATTTATTAACAGCATCTATCCATTCTTTATATTTAACTGTTTGATGCTGAACTTGTATAAAATCATTTTCCATTTTTGCAAGCTCCTGCTGTACTTTTTCCATCTCTGCACTAACCTCTATTTTTTGTGTTTCTATTCTGTTTATTACCAATGTACTAAATACAATAAATCCCAATACTACTATAACAGTTGCAGAAATTCCTCTAATTATTAATTTTTCCAATACATTTAACGGACCATCTAAATTAATATTTTTTATAGAGAAATTAGAAAACATAGATTTTATATCTTTTTTCCCTTTTTTTGTTGCAAAGTTTAATTCTTCTTTGCTAAAACCTAGCCCATCTAATGCCAATGCTACTGCCGAACTTACTTCTAAATATTCTTTTAATGGTATGTTAACAGATGCACTTTCAATAAAATATGGTTTTAATAATTCACATTTTGCATTTGGAATATATTCTTGAAAATATAAATCCAAATTATTTATAACTATTCCAAGCCCTGTTATATATATTTTGTTTACATTGTCACATGCTTGTTCTATAACTTTTTTACAATCTGCCACCATTTGATTTAAATATGGCATAATCTGAGTTGCATAATCTACACTGTCTGAATCTTTTTGGTTATCTTGATTATATATGGTTATGTTTTTGCATATTTCATAAGTTTTCTTCATTGAGTTTTCGTTTTGATTTATTTCATCTAAAATAGCACTCATTCCATTTTCTAATATATCTACTCTAAATATTTGTCCTTGTACTATTGTTGTTATTTTTACATCTTTTTCTATGTTGACTATTGCAAGGTTATCAACTGGTTTAACATCTATTAAATTTGTTATACTTGTAGATATTGGCATAAAGTAACTAATTTTATTTTTCCCGAAGTCTTTTGTTTTTTTAGCTATATCTGTTTTGTTGGCTGCAACATGCAATACTTTAAATCTTTCATTTTCGCCACCAGTACCTATTAAAATATATCTTGTATCTACTGCATCTTTGTTGTATCCTTTATTACTGCAATGTTCTTCAAATTCAAGGTCAATCGAGTTTTGCATGTCTTTTTTGCTTAGCATGGCAAATACATCAAAATAGTTGTATAACTCATTTGATATGTTTATGCTAATAGGCGTTTTTTCGCTGTTTGTTTCTTCAATAATTTTACTTAGAGTGTCTTTAAGATTTTCGTAGAATTCAACATTAAAAGCTTCAATTTTTATTGAATCTTTTTCTTTTACCACTTTAGCATATTTAATTAGTCTTTCCTCTATGTATATACCAAGACAGCTCGACACGATTTTCTCCTTTGGGGATATTCTTCTCTACTCGGTGTTTCTTCCTTGCAAGAAGAGTGTCCCTTTATCTTTTCCAAATTCTTACATATATATATGTTATTCTATTCATTTTCGACATAAAAATCAATAGGTTTAAAGGAAAGGTAATCAAAATGTAATACAACTGTAATGAATTGTTGATAATTAATAATTTATAATTAAAAATTAAAAATTAATAATTAATAATTTTTAATGAATAATTTTTAATTTTTAATTTTTAATTTTTAATTATTAATTATTAATGAATAATTTATATATTTAATGGAAATTATATAGGATATATGGTAAATTTAGATATTTCGTCTTTTATATAGCCACGCCATAATAAAGATGGAGGTTAAAACATGAAGCAAATTCAAAGTAAAGAAGAATATCAGAAATATGTGGAACAAAAAACGCCAAATTCACCTTTAATCAAAAATTGTTTTAATGCATTTTGGGTTGGTGGTTTAATTTGTGGTTCTGCACAAATTATTTTTGAATTTTTTAAATCAAAAGGTTTTGATGAAACTTTATCTTACACCACTGTTTCAATTATATTAATTTTTCTATCCGCATTTCTTACAGCAATTAATGTATTTAATCGAATTGGAAAATTCGCAGGAGCCGGTTCACTTGTTCCAATTACCGGTTTTGCAAATTCAGTTGTTTCACCTGCAATGGAATACAAGTCTGAAGGATATATAATGGGTGTTGGTGGAAAAATGTTTACTATTGCAGGACCTGTTTTAGTTTTTGGTATTTCTTCAAGTATTATTGTTGGAATTATATATATCCTTTTCAATACTCAATATATAATGTGAGGAGAGTTTTTGTATGAAAAAAGTTGGAAAACAAAGTTATTTTTTAAGTTCACCTGTTAATATTTTATCAACAGGTTCTATTGTTGGGCCTAAAGAAAAAAATGGTCCACTTCATCAGTTTTTTGACCAATGCTTAGAAGACGAATTTTGGGGAGAGAAATCTTGGGAAAAAGCTGAAAGTAAAATAATAAAAGAAACTGTTAATTCAGCAGTTGCAAAATCTGGAATTCCAATAAATAATATAGATTTTTGTTTTGCTGGTGATTTATTAAATCAATGTATTTCTTCTTCTTTTGGATTAAGAGAAACCAACCTTCCGTTTTTCGGAGTATTTGGTGCATGCTCTACATTTGTTGAAGGCTTGACACTTGGCTCTATATGTATAGATGGAGATTTTGCACAAAATGTTATTTGTGCAAGTTCAAGCCATTTTTGCAGTGCAGAAAAACAATTTAGGTTTCCACTTGAACTTGGAAATCAGAGGCCACCCTCAAGCCAATGGACTGTAACAGGTGCAGGTGCTGCTGTATTATCAAAAACAGGTGATGGCCCATATGTAACTTGTATAACACCAGGGAAAATTTTAGACATGGGAATAAAAGATGCAAACAACATGGGTGCTGCAATGGCAGGTGCTGCTGAAGATACATTAATTACTCATTTTACAGATACTGGCAGAGCACCAAGTTATTATGATGCAATTTTAACAGGTGATTTAGGGCATATTGGAAAAGACATATTAATAGATCTGGCAGGTTCTAAAGGATACAATATAAAAGCAAATTATAATGATTGTGGTGTTCTTATTTTCGATAAAGAAAATCAGGACACACATTCTGGCGGCTCTGGATGTGGATGTATTGCCAGTGTTTTTTCAGGATATGTTTATGATATGCTTAAACAAAATAAATATAAAAAAGTATTGCTTATTGCAACAGGTGCTCTAATGAATTCCACAAGCACTCAACAAGGCGAAAGTATTCCTGGCATTGCACACGCAATAAGCATAGAGCTGATTAATAATTAAATTGGGGGTTTATATGAGTTTAAATTGGTATATAATTTCAAAAGCGTTTCTGGTGGGTGGTTTATTTTGTGTGATTGGTCAAATTTTAATAGACAAAACAAAACTAACACCAGCACGTATTTTAGTAACATATGTTACATGTGGTGTTATTTTAGGTGGGCTTCGGATTATATAAACATATAATGGATTTCGCAGGCTGTGGTGGAGCAATACCATTAACTGGGTTTGGAAACTTGCTTGCTAAAGGAACAATAACCGAAATCCAGTCCTCTGGTCTTATAGGTATTTTCACTGGAGGAATTAAAGCAGCTTCCCGGAGGAATAGCAGCAGCAGTATTTTTTGGATATATAGCATCATTAGTATCAAAACCAAAAATAAAAAAGGAGTAAAAAAAACGAGAAGGCAGTTTGCCCTCTCGCTTGATTTTAACACTCATTTTTACAGCAATTCAATCGTTTTCGGTAAATCTTTAGGCATTTTAACGCCCACTGTTTTTAACTGTTTAACTGCAAGTTCGTACATGTCTTTACTGATTTGATATCTTTCTCTAGCTACCATAAGCTCAAGTTCTTGAACATCATAAAAGTCGTTGTCCTCACTCATGCTTTTTAGCTTTCTATCCTCCTCGTAATACATATCTTGGAGTATAAGAATTTGGATATTTTTTTCCTTCAAATCTCCAATAGCCTTTTGCACAATTTCGCTATCAGCAAGTGCTGGAAGTTTTTCTGGCAAATCTGCAGGCAATGGAATTCCGTGCTTTTTTAGCTCAGAGATATTATATTCATATCTCCAGAGATTCTCACTATGTCCCTTCTTAATTTTTTCCAAAAATACTTCGTCCAAGTATACCGCTGTCGGGTCTATCTCTAGTCTGCCGAGATTATCGTTTAAAAAATCCTCCACAACCCGAACATATGCCTTTATCTCACGAGTCTTTTTAATATTCTCCTGTACCGATTGTACATCAATTTGACAGGCACACATGCTTACCGAAAAAACTACCAAAATCAATACCATCATCTTGTTTTTCATGTCAAAATCTCCTATAAGTTGTGACTAATGTCGTTTCATAAAATATATTATAACATGAATTACAGCAATTGTCAAATTATGTAAACATCTTGAACATTGGGGACGTGCCTAAAAAGTTCAAAATGAACATTCGGGGACACTCTTCAAATTTTTATAAATTTATTTTTAAAAACTCTTGACAAAATAATTATCATTGTGTAAAATAAAGCAAACAAGGGTTTTACAAATATGTTTTTGTTGTAAGGAGGGTTTTTCAATGAATATTTTATCAAGTGTAAATGGCAATCTTGCTCTTAAAGAGCCAGCCTATTCCCTTCAAAAATTTGCAAGAATTCTTGGCAATTCTTATACAATTACTATATCATATAGTAACATTAAATTCCCTGCTCTGAATTTTGAAAATAACTATATTAGTATTTTACTACCTAATAAATTTAAAAATACAAACAATACCGAATTAATAGAAACAATTTTAGATAAAATGTATCTTTCTATTGCTCAAAATGAAATAGAATATATAATGGAAAAAATAAGAATATTACTTGGATTTGCACCAGAAGATTTTGAAATTAAAAAAATAAATAAATTATCTAAATTTTCAGATGAAAATAAATCAATTACAATTAACCCACGTATTGTAATGTATAAAAAGCCTGTGATTGAATTTATTTTGCTTCATCAATTCTGCCATATTAAATATAAAACTCACTCACAAAAATTTAATGAACTAATGAAAGAACATTGCTCTCATTATGAAACACTTTTAAAGAAAACACATGGATTAAATTTTTAGCAGTAAAATTTTATTGTATCTGTTTTAAAATGTTTTTTCCATTCACTACATATAAAGAAAAATTGTAACGATGTTACATATAATAATTCATTCAGTTCATTCTGTGGTATATAGCTATTGTTATTTGCAATCATACAACCGACCAGTTTTTGTAAGCCATACTTTTGTGCTATTGCCAGTTGGCTTGCCTTTAGATATGTGAACATGAATAGGCTCATAATTTTCATTTGACCAAAAATATATTTTATAACCCGCTATTTCGAAAATACTAGGCAACTTTCAACTCCTCCAATTCTTGCATATTTATAAATTAGATGTGCATTATGCTCTAAAAATTCTTTAAAAAACTCCATCTCTTCATTTGAAAGATTCTCTTTTACTATTAACTCATATGATGGTAATACAAATCTTGCCGTTACAAATCCTGTTTCAACAGGTCTTTCGAAATGCACCTCTACCTTTTCTATTCCGTCTTCTTCTATTATTTGTGTATGCAATATTTCTGTCCCATCTCCTAAAGTTATATATGGATACAACATATATAAACACCTCCACTTTTTCTTTCTTACAATAGTATATCACATTTTAAATTAAATTTGTTAGTTTTAAAAACTTATTTCACCACTATATTATATATCTTACCTTTAACATATATTTCTTTTAATACTGTTTTTCCTTCAAGCACTTTTTTCAACATTTCATTTGAGTCTACAGCTTCTTTTACTTCACTTTCTTCTGCATCTTTATTTACTAAAACAACAGCTTTTACTTTTCCATTTACTTGTACTGGGATTTCTATTTCTTCATCTATTGTTTTTGCTTCTTCATATTTCGGCCAAGATAGCTCACTAATTTTCTTTTTTTCTCCTAATATCTCAAATATCTCTTCTGTAATATGTGGAGCAAATGGGTTTAGTAATTGTAAAAATGTTTTATACTCTGCTTTGTTTAATTTTTTGTTTTTGTAAAACTCATTTATTAAAGTCATAAATGTTGCAACAGATGTGTTGAACTTCATCTCTTCAATATCTGAAGATACTTTTTTTATGGCTTTGTGTATTATTACTTCATATTCTTTTGAATATGTATCTCCTTCTTCTAGCAACTCTTGTAAATTCCATACTCTATCTAAAAACTTATCACATCCACGTATGCTTTCCATAGACCATGATGCCACTTGGTCAAATGGTCCCATAAACATTTCGTATACTCTAAATGTATCTGCTCCAAACTCTTCTATAATATCGTCTGGGTTAATTACATTTCCTTTAGATTTTGACATTTTTTCACCATTTGGCCCAAGTATCATTCCATGTGATGTACGTTTTTGGTATGGCTCTTTTGTTGGAGCTACATTAATATCGTATAAAAATTTATGCCAGAATCTTGAATATAGCAAATGTAATGTAGTATGCTCCATTCCGCCATTATACCAATCTACTGGCGACCAATATTCCATTGCTTCTTTTGATGCTAATTCATTATTATTGTGTGGATCCATATATCTTAAGAAATACCAAGAAGAACCTGCCCATTGTGGCATTGTATCTGTTTCTCTTTTTGCAACACCCGCACATTTTGGACATTTGGTTTTTATCCATTCAGTTTGTTTTGCAAGTGGTGATTCTCCATTTTCTGCTGGCAAATAATCTTCAATCTCTGGCAATTTAAGTGGCAATTCACTTTCTGGAATCGCTACACATCCGCATTTATCACAAAACACAACTGGTATTGGCTCACCCCAATATCTTTGACGTGAAAACACCCAGTCACGTAATTTATAATTTACTTTCCTTACACCTATTTTGTTTTTTTCTAAATATTCTATTACTTTCTCTATTGCTTCATCCGCTTTCAATCCATTTATAAATTCTGAGTTTATTAGTACTCCATTTTCTGTATCTAATATAGCTCTCTCATTTTTATACATTTCATAAGCAAACTTGTTATTTACTAAAGATATATTATCTAATATATCTTTTTCATCAACCCATTTAAATGTATGATTTTTTGTTTCTTCTTCTGATGTCTCTGTTTGATCCATACTTTTAAGTTCAACCAAAACTGGTATAATAAATGCTTTATTATTAAAATCTTTGTGTTTTGCAAAAAAGACATTATAATGTCTAGCATTTATTATTTCATATGTTGTTTTTATATCTGTGTATCCAGTTTCTTCTTTTACTTCTCTAATAGCAGATTCTATTGGTGTTTCTCCTTCTTCTATCCCACCAATAACAAAGGTTTTCCATCCAAAGTTTCCCCAGTCTAACATTATATATTTGTTCTCACTTGCATGCTTAACTATAACTGCTACAGTATCTCTTTCTTTCCAAACTTTCCCTTCTCTTGGTTTATCTTTATCTGTTGATTCATATAATGGTGCAATAACTTGTTTAATTGGTAAATTAAACTTTTTAGCAAATTCAAAATCTCGCTGGTCATGTGCAGGAACAGCCATTATAGCACCTGTTCCATATGTTATTAAAACATAGTCTGAAACCCAAATTGGAATTTTCTCGTTTGTTAATGGATTTATAGCTTCTATTCCTTTTATTTCAATACCAGTTTTTGCTTTGTTTATTTCTGCTCTTTCAAAATCCGATTTTAAAATTGCCTTTTCTTTATATTCATTTACTTCTTTTATATTACTTATCTTACTTGCATACTTTTCTATTAATGAATGTTCTGGTGCAATAACCATATATGTAGCGCCAAACATTGTATCTGGTCTGGTAGTATATATAAGAAGAGAATCATCTGTGCCGTTAATTTTAAAATTAACTTCTGCTCCCTCACTTCTACCTATCCAGTTTATTTGTTGTGCTTTTATTTTTTCTAAAAAATCCACTTCATCTAAATCATTAATTAGTCTTTCTGCATATTCTGTTATTTTAAGCATCCATTGGTTTTTCTCTTTTTGCACAACTGGACTTCCACATCTTTCACAAGTGCCGTCAACTACTTCTTCATTTGCAAGCCCTACTTTACAGCCTGTGCAAAAATTTATAGGCATAGTTGCTTTATATGCCAAACCTTTTTCAAACAATTTCAAGAATATCCATTGTGTCCATTTATAGTAATTAGGGTCTGTTGTATCAACTTCTCTAGACCAATCAAAAGAAAGCCCTAAAGATTTTAACTGTTCTGTGAAATGTTCTATATTTTTTTCAGTAGTTATTTTAGGATGAATATGATTTTTAATCGCATAGTTTTCAGCAGGAAGTCCAAATGCATCAAATCCTATAGGGTATAATACATTATATCCTTCCATTCTTTTCTTTCTAGCAATTATATCTAATGCTGTATAGCTTCTTGGGTGACCAACATGTAGTCCTTCACCTGATGGATATGGAAACTCTATTAATCCATACCATTTTTTCTTATTAGCATAATCATTTTTCGCATTAAATGTACCTTCTGTGTACCATTTATCTTGCCATTTTTTTTCTATTTTTTTAAAGTCATATATCATAAAATAACTCCTTTTATTTAAGAAAAAAAGGTCTCCATTGGCAGGAGCCCTCTATTCTTAAGCTTTTTTCGCTATTTCTGCTATCTCTGCAAATGCTTTTTCATCTGACACAGCTATTTCTGCTAACATCTTTCTATTAATTACAATATTTGCTTTTTTCAACCCTGCTATTAATTTACTATATGTTAAGCCATTCATTCTAGCTGCTGCATTAATTCTTATTATCCACAATTTTCTAAAATTACTTTTTTTATCTTTTCTTCCTACATAAGCATACATTCCAGATTTCATAACAGCTTGTTTAGCATTTCTGAATCTATAATGTTTTGCTCCATAGTAACCTTTCGCTTGTTTCAATACTTTTTTATGTCTTGCTCTTGTTGTTCTTGCTGTTTTTACCCTTGCCATTTCTTTATCACTCCTTTTATTTTTATATTAGTTTCCATATGGTAACATTCGTCTTATTCCTGCTTCACATGTTTTGTCAACAATAGCATCTTGAACTTTTCCTGATTTTTTTTGTCTTCTTGTTTTATTTGCTAATAAATGTCTTCTGTTAGCTTTTGTTCTTTTTATTTTTCCAGTTGCAGTATAAGAATATCTTTTCTTTGCTGCTTTGTTTGTCTTTAATTTCGGCATTTTAAATAACTCCCTTCTCTCTCGTTGTAGGTTATAAGTAATTCTTACAACTTATTTAAACTTTTTTTGTTAGAATTAAAAACATGGTTTTACCTTCTAAAAATGGTTTCTTTTCAATTATTGATATTTCTGCTAAATCTTCAGCAAATTTGTTTAAAATAGCTTCACCCATTTTAACATTGTTTAGTTCTCTACCTCTAAACCTCACTGTAAACTTAACTTTATTGCCAGCCTCTAAAAATTCTTTTGCATGTTTACTTTTAAAATTAAAATCATGCTCACCAATGTTTGGTGTAACTCTAATTTCTTTTACTTCCACTGATTTTTGACTTTTTCTGGCTTCTTTTTCTTTTTTTGCCTGTTCAAATTTATATTTCCCATAGTTCATAATTTTACAAACTACTGGACTTGAGTTTGGAGCCACCAAAACTAAATCCAAATCTTTTTCTTCTGCCATCTCAATTGCTTTAATTGTTGGTAAAACTCCTAGTTTTTCTCCATCTGCTCCTATTACTTGAACTTCTCTTTCAGTTATTTGTCTGTTTATAGGCAATTCTTGTTTTATAGTAAAACACCTCCCAATTAGATGTTAGATGTTAGAATTTAGAGTTTAGAATCTCTAAATTTCAATGCATCTATTTTTTATTTTTTTGCATAAATAAAAATGACTCTTTAAGAAAAGCCATTTCACTGTGAAAGCCATACGTTTTTCTAAATCGTAACTTCCAAATTCTAAATTCTAACCTCTAACTTATAGTACAGGTGAGCAGTGAGTGCTTCTTCTTAAAACATATATAATAATAAACCATTTTACCCAATTTGTCAAGCATTTTTGTCAAATTTTGCTTGACTTTTCAATTGGTTTGTATTAAAATGATTAGGCGTTATATATTTATGCGTTTAGATTTGCTGTATAATTTATTCCCGGTAGCTTATGCATGTAGGTCTTAACAATATATAAATTTTTTATTTTTTAGAATGGAGGGTATATTCTATTATGAATAATACTACATATAGCCCAAAAGCAGGCGAAGTTACAAGTAAATGGTATATAATAGATGCAACAGGCAAGCCACTTGGAAGAGTAGCTACTGAAGTTGCAAAGTTATTGAGAGGAAAACATAAACCAACATATACACCTAATATAGATGTTGGAGATCATGTAATAGTATTAAATTGCAAAAATGTTATTTTAACAGGTAATAAATTAGATCAAAAAGTATATAGACATCATTCAGGTTATATTGGTGGCATGAGAGAAGTATCGGCTAGAGTAATGATGGAGAAAACTCCAGAAAAAGCTATGTTTCTTGCTGTAAAAGGCATGCTTCCACATAATACACTTGGAAGGCAAATGATTAAAAAATTGAGAGTTTATCCAGATGGAGAACACGAAAATATAGCTCAAAAACCAGAAGTTTGGGAGGTAAAGTAAAATGCCAAGAACAAAAAAATCTGAAAGTATAATATATTTAGGAACAGGAAGAAGGAAAAGTTCTATTGCTAGAGTTAGATTAACTACAGGAACAGGTGAAATAACTGTTAATGGAAAAGCTTTAAATGAATATTTTGGAAATGCAATACTAAAAGTTATAGTTAACCAACCCTTTTCAGTTACAAACACATCCGGAAAATACGATGTTACAGTTAAAGTTGCTGGTGGAGGTTATACTGGCCAGGCAGGTGCAATTAGACATGGTATATCTAGAGCATTAGAAAAAGCAAATGCAGAATTCAGACCAGCTTTAAAACATAATGGTTTCTTAACTAGAGACCCAAGAATGAAAGAAAGAAAAAAATACGGTCTTAAGAAATCTCGTAAAGCACCACAATTTAGTAAGAGATAATATAAAGTCATTAAAAGTGTTGAAATATCAACACTTTTTTGTTGTCATTTTGAGATTTGGTATTTATTTGGTATTTAATGTTTACATATCCTGAAATGGTATTTACTTCTGCTACTGGGAATTATCTTGATAGAAGCGGATTAAATCAGAAATTTAGAAAATTTGTAAAAGATACAGACTTTTACTTCTTAACCCTACATTCATTAAGGCATTGCAATGCTACACTACTAATAAATAGTGGTATAGATTTAAAGCTTGTATCAGAGCACTTGGGGCATGCTGATATTAATGTTACAGCAAATGTATATGCTGATGTATTAATGAGTAGTAAAGTAAAAATCGCAGAATTAATATCGCTAAGTTTTAATTAATTTCATTTATACCATTTATGCCAAAGTATTGCTTGATATTTCAAGGAAATTACATTATAATGTGAATAAAAGGAGATGAGGTTAGAATATGGAAATTAGAAAGCATAGACACTTAGGTTCGTATGGAGTTATTATTAAAAACAATAAAATACTATTAATAAAAAAAAGCAGAGGAGCATATACAGGTAAATTAGATTTGCCTGGTGGTAGTTTTGAACATGCAGAAACCCCAGAACAATGCGTTGTTAGAGAAGTTATGGAGGAAACTGGATTAAATGTTAAAGAATTAAAGTTGTTTGATGCTATTTCAATTAATTTACAATGGCAAGATGCAGAAGAAATAGAAGACTTACACCATATAGGAATTATTTATATGGTAGATTGCCTAGATAGTATAGTGAAAACTGATTCAGACGGACAAGACTCATTAGGTGCTAATTGGTATGATATTGAAAAATTAAAAAAACAAGATTTATCTCCATTTGTAGAAATAATTTTAAAAAAGATGAGTGATATGCCCCCGATTTTTGTCCAACTTGATTGATAGTTTTTATGACCGAAAATCGGTAGTATAATCCTTACATCTGCTAATTGTATTTTAAACCTTAATTTTTAAAG
>JGI24705J35276_12237896_pt1 | contig 13924 bp, 8 predicted proteins | sample TergutNt197P4_FD_35276 | JGI IMG/M metagenome (IMG submission 35276) | reverse complement strand
TTAATTTGGTGTTATTTAGTTATTTAATAAAGCCCCGCAAAAATTTACGGGGCTGCAAATATAGCGTTATTTTTCTATTTCACAAATAAATCGCGCAAAAATCAGCTTTTACGCTTTTTCCGTTACCTTTGTAATCTTATGCCAAAAACAACACCTATGAAATACCGTACCATTCTGTTTGTCCTAAGCCTTTTCCTCTCCTGCCGATCCCTTTACGCCGCAGACGCATCCTTTGCGATAGTTGCCGATCCCCTTACCGTGCAAAAACTGCGACAGGAGTTGGCAAGTTACGCCAAGGTTATCGAAGCCAGAGGCCTAACCCCTATTTTACTCATAGACAGGTGGCAGCACCCTGATTCCATCCGATTTTATCTTCAAAAACTCTATGTAGAACAACAATTGGAGGGGGCCGTTTTTATCGGCGACATCCCTGTACCTATGGTTCGAGATGCCCAACACCTTACCACCGCCTTTAAAATGGATCAAAACAGGAATTGGAAAGAGTCGTCGGTACCTTCGGATCGTTTTTACGACGATTTTGACCTCCGCTTCGATTATATCCAACAAGACAGCACCGAGCGCCTGTATCATTACTATTCACTCCGCGCCGACGCTCCCCAGCAAATCCACTGCACCATCTATACGGCCCGAATAAAGCCCCCGCAGATTCCGGGGCAAGATAAGTATCAGGCAATAGGAGCTTTCCTAAATAAAATATCGGCCTTTTACCCAAAAGATCCTCCCCTGAATAAATTGCTCTACTTTGCCGGCCAGGGCTACAACTCCAACTGCATGATAGCCAGAATAGATGAAAAATACGCCTTACAGGAGCAGTTTCCTGCTTTATCCACTCTGTCCAATAACATTCAATACATTGACCATACTTTTGACGAATATGTCAAATTCCGCCTTCTGGCAGCCCTCCAAAACCCCGATTTAGGGTTGGCTATTTTGCACCACCACGGCGACGACGATCGGCAATTGTTAAGCGGTTCGCCCAAAGCATCCGAAGCCAACAAATGGATAGCCTTAGCGCGTGATTTTTTTCGCAGCAAGATCCGTAGCGCCAAAGATACTACACAGGCAAAGCAGTATTACTTAGATAATTACAAAATTCCGGCTTATTGGTTAGACGATGCGTTTGACCCTATACAAATTACCGTCGATAGCCTGAACAAAGCGTCCATGGACGTCAACATCCCCGACTTGTACGGTTATGTTTCTCAAGCCAAAGTAATCATTTTAGATGCCTGCTTTAACGGATCTTTCCACTTGGACGATTACATTGCCGGCTACTATATTTTTAATCCGGGGCAAACCATGGTGGTCAAAGCCAATTCGGTCAACACCTTGCAGGATACATGGACAAACCAGCTTATAGAACTGCTGCCGATGGGCGCCCGTATTGGGCTTTGGGCCAAAGGACAAATGACCCTCGAATCGCACCTGTTGGGCGATCCTACCTTTGCCTTTGCCCCCACCTCATATCCCGTTCCCCTTACTCCGGAAAACCTAAACCGTGCCCTGGCGTTTGAAACCAAAGATCCCAACTTTTGGAGGCCCCTGCTTACTGCTCGGGGAGATCGCTCCACCCTAGGACTGCGCACCTTGGCCATCAAAAGGTTGCAGGAGATGAACGCCCTAAGCGCCGACGAATTGATAGCCATCCAGTCTACCGATCCCATGGCCATTGTGCGGTTACAAGCCTTTACCCAATTGGTTGCCATAGCCGACGAAAACCTCCCTCAAGGTATCTTGCTGGGTATGCAGGATGCCTACGAGTTGACCCGAAGATTGGCCACCCTTTACGCATCCAAAAACGGATCCCCCGCATTATTGCCCGCGATTGCTGCCAACACCTTAGACCCCGCCACGACAGCCCGTGTAAAATTCCAAAATCAATATGCCGCAGAACAATACCGGAGCTCCGAATATATTGCTGCCTTACAAACTGCGTTACCAAAGAACCCCTCTGTTTGGGTGACCCCCGAAAAATTGGCTACATTAATCCGCACTACCCACCGCAGCGACTCTTTGGATGCCGTCGACTTCAAAAACCTGTTTGACCCTCAAAAATCAATCCGTTCAAAACAATTTACCCTTTCCGGTCTTAGAAACTCTTGTAACCCCCTATATTTAGACCTTTTGTTTGATTTTCTCCGTCGGGATACCGATCCCCTCCTCCGTCTTCAATTGGCCGAAGCCCTTGGCTGGTATCGCTACTCCTATTACAAACCGGAAATCCAAAAACAGATCGGTCAAATACTCCCCGCCGAAAAAGATCCGGTTGTGGCCAAAGAACTGCAAAAGACATTGAACAGATTAGAATAAAATGTTATAATTTATTAACCAAAACCATTTAACCATGAAGAAACCATGTAAAATCAACCACCCCCATTCCCGTGTCATCTACGGAATAGGGGCGCTGCTGACGCTCATGCTGATGCTTTTGCTTTCGGGAGGAGTATATGCGCAGAATGTCAGGGCTTTAGCCACCATTAAAGGAACCGTTTTCGAAAAAGGCAATCTTGACATTCCCGTAGAATTTGCCACCGTACAACTTTTGCCCGACGGAATGCTCACTACTACCGATATCAAGGGGAATTTTTCTTTTGAACGGGTAAGCCCGGGCAGGGTAGAAATCATCGTCCAGTTTTTGGGCATGAATCCCGCTGACACCACTTTTACCGTGCAGGAGGGGGCTAATCTCCAACTGAGGTTGGAAATGGAGTACAGTTCATTCCGTCTTGCAGAGGTGCAGGTGGTTGCCCAAGGGAATAAGGCGGGACAAGCAACCTCCTCCACCATCACCCGCCAAGCTATGGACCACTTGAGAACCGTATCGGTGGCAGATGTAATGCAATTGTTGCCGGGTGCACAGATAAGCAGTACAAATTTATCTCAAGCTCAACTTATCAACATTCGCTCCATACAAGAGCTCTCTACTACCGGCGCCATTATGTACAACAGTACAAATGCTATGAACTCCATGGGAGCAGCCGTAATTGTAGATGGGGCACCATTGTCTAATAATGCTAATTTACAGGCTATTAATCCTTATGTGTCCGGAGATGTAGCTACAGTTGGAGCCTCCTCCAGTACCGGTCCGGGTATCAACTCCGGAATAGATTTACGAGGATTATCGGTTGACAATATTGAATCTATTGAAATTATTAGAGGGGTTGCCTCCGCTGCCTACGGAGATCTTACCTCAGGGGCTGTGATCCTTAGGTCAAAAGCCGGGCGGGAACCTTTAAAAATCAACTTTAAAACCGACCCAAAAATCTATTCAGCCACCCTGAGTAAAGGGATGTCTCTTGGAGAAAAAACAGGAAACCTTAACCTGAGTGCGGATTACACACGAGGAGTAAACTCTATTACCCAATCCTATTTATTTTACGAAAGGTCAACAGCTAAGGCATTATACTCAAATGTCTTTGGAAAATTATATTCCAATACTTCTTTCGATTTGAATTACAACAAAGATACCCGAAAATTGAATCCGGACGATGAAAGAACCAGACATATTTCATCGGGAAAAAGCCTTGGCCTAAGGCTGAACACCAATGGAAGCTTTAATAACCTGGAATTTGGCTGGTTGAACAATATAAAATATACCTTATCGGGGAGCTATTCAGATAAAAAGTCGCATGACGAATCCCTTTTGGGAAACGCGATGGCCGGATATTCCACCAATTTTACCGACGGCGCGATTATCTCCAACCGACCCGGTCAAAAAGTATATGACGTCAACGGTAACGAGCTTACCAATATCCCTGCTGCAGAAATGAGCAGCTTTTTTACCGTATTGCCTAATGAATATTTTAGCGCATATGACGTGTATGGAAAGGAAATCAACGTTTTTGCCAATATTACGGCAAACTTGAATAAAAAAATAAACAATATCTATAACAGAATAAGTGTTGGATTAGATTTTAAAATGGACGGTAATCTGGGAAAAGGAACCGTTTATGAAATAAATAATCCTCCTCAGCGGTATGGGGGAAATACCTCTCCAAGACCGAGAAAATTTTCAGATATCCCTTTTATTAAACAATACAGCGCTTTTATAGAAGAAAATATGACCTGGGAATTGGGAAAACGCGAGCTAAACCTCCAAGCCGGATTAAGGTACGACCGATTTAACAATAAGGATATTCTTGCGCCAAGGATCAATGTTGGCTTAAGTATTATTCCCAAAGCACTATTCATAAGGGCTGCTTACGGAATTCAGGCCAAAGCCCCTACCGCCCTGTACCTCTATCCCGATAAGGCCTATTTTGACTTTGTGCATTATAATTCTTTAGACAGAGTGGGCGTCCCCGTAGAGGAGCAGGCACTACTTGGCTCTACACGGGTTTTTGATATAGAAAACCCGGACTTAAAAATCGCGAGCACCAAAACGTATGAAGTTGGAGTTGATCTAAAAATCAACAAAATGCGTTTTTCTGTTACTGCCTACGATCGCAGCTTGCAAAATGGATATGCTCTTGGATATGACCTTGATTGCTATAAATTAATACCTTACATTCAATACGAAATAGGAGAAAATCGACCGGGCCAAATTCCTTTGCTTCAGGAGCAGGCTACCTATAATATTTTTGTGCGCCACCCCAAACCCATGAATACAGCCAAATCTTCGGACAGAGGCATCGAATATGATTTTAATCTGGGACGTTTTAACGCAATTCGTACTGCTTTTGTAATCAGTGGAGCCTATATGAGAACAACATTTTGGAACGATGGATACAGTTATTCAAACAGGCCTAACGGAAATGAGTTGGAAAGAAATGTCGGCGTGTATGAAAAAGGGGTAGAAAAGCGTGATTACGAAAGATTTAATACTATCATTCGTGCCACGCATAACATTCCTCAGATTGGTTTTGTGGTAACCTTAGCCACTCAATTCACATGGATAAATGCAGATTGGTACAGCTATGGCAATGACACAATGTTTGAGAAATATATTTCGAGATTAGACGGAAAGGTTTATGATTTTAATCCGGCTATGAAAGACGACCCTGAATTTAGATATTTGTTTGAGGATAGAGCCCCCACCAGAGGTATTAAACAAACCCCTTTCCCCACCGTAATATTCAATCTTACCTTAACCAAAGAGATTTCCAATATCCTTAGGGCTTCGTTCAACGTACACAATATGTTCAATTCCCGTCCGTTGTATGAAAGTAAAAAGGCTCCGGGAAGTTTCACGCAATTAAACATCCCCATCTATTTTGGATTTGAATTAGGCATCACATTATAATAATGAAACACATGAAAACAATATACAATAAAGCATTACTAATATGCACTATAGCATTAGCGGTATCGTGTAACAGTTTCTCTGCATTAAAGGATGTACAAAAAATTGAACCGATTTCTGTAAGTATTAAATCTCAATTTAATATCGGAGATGCACCCGCTCCCTCTTCTTTTCAGGTCAAGTTTATCAGTTATTCGGAGAATCAGGAGTATTATGCCGTTACAAACGCCTTGGGAGAAATAACAGTAAACAATATTATACCCGGGATCTATACCGTTTCTTTAAGTCGAGAACTGACCGTTGACGGCAAAACCACCTATTTTTATACCGGAAACCTTTCTAACGTTATCCTGAAAGAAAACAATCAGCTGTTAAATATTACGATCAATGTGGCCAAATCCGGCGCCCTGCTCATCAAAGAACTTTATTGGTGCGGATCCAGAACTCCTTCCAACGGATCTTATTTTAGGGATCAGTTTTATGAGATCTACAACAATTCCGATGTGGAACAAAATGTGCGTAACTTAGTCATAGCCCTACTCGCTCCAAGCCCGGCCTCGGCCACTCCTCCTATTTGGCCGCCCGAATATAGGAACGATCACGTATTTGGAGATGCGCTGTGGCAAGTTCCGGATGATCGGGATTATCCATTGCTCCCCGGAGAGAGCATTATCATTGCCCAAATGGCAGACGACCATACCAAGGAGAGTTTAAATCCTGCGTGTCCCGTAAACCTAATCACCGCTGAGTTTGAAACCTTTGTGGCCAGCACCTCTATTATTCAGGATAATCCTGCCATTAATATGTATATGGCATTTTGGCCTTCGCAAACACCTCAATGGCTCACGACTGTTTTTGGAGGCGCTTTTGCCATTTTCAACCCCGGAGAAGCGCTGATATACGGTGATCCCACTAACGAAGTAACCGCAGAAGGTTCAGGTACCCGACGCTATAAAATTCCCATATCGGAAGTAATTGATGCCGTAGAATGTTTATCAAGTATGAACGATATCAACCTCAAACGTGTACCTGTTATCTTGGATGCCGGCGCTGTGTCCGTAGAGGGAACCTATAACGGCAAAAGCGCCTCAAGAATCATCAAAGAGATCAAAGAAGATGGCAGGGTTGTGTATCAGGATACCAACAACAGTATTGAAGACTTTCAGATCAATGACTTTCCTGTGATCAGAAGAAATGGCGCCAAAGCCCCTTCCTGGAATACATGGATTAATAATTATTAAACTTTTAGCGTTATGAAAAAAACAAAATATATGCTTTGGGCGGGAACGCTGGCGCTTTCTCTTTTGCTGCATCAGAAAATAGTTGCCCAATCTAGTATCAGACAGATCAATACTCCCTCCTCCATAGAGTTGACAAACAGTTTGGCATTGTGGCTCAACACCCAAAATGCAGCCGGGCTATCCATTGACCGGATGAATTCTTTTAATGAAGCCTCTCTTTTATACGCCCATACGAATGGAAAATACAAAATGAACGCTGAGGGAGAAAAAGAACGGCTTTTCGGCTTTAATACCTCAGGCTCTTTAGTTTTAGGCCAAATGTATTTATGGGGAGATTTTTCGTACGGGAACGAATACCTAACCAACACCTTGTTCAATACAAACCAAATTAAAGTAAGGAGAAATATGCCCTATTTTGTGGCAGATCCCAATATGAGTGATTGGACACGGCAAACCTATCATTTGAACATGAAAGCCGCTTCGCAAAAGTTGTTTGATGTTTTGAACCTTGGACTAAACATGGAGTATCAAAATCAGGTGGGAGCCAAACAAATGGACCCAAGATCTTCCGGATATAACTATGAGGTTACCGTTAAACCCGCTCTGCTCTTTAATTTTGCCACTAACCATAATTTGGGACTTACCGGCATTTATTACAACTATAAAAGCAACAGCTCTACTACCAACAGCGACACTCAGGTAAATCAGTTGGTATATGTCTTAAAGGGTATGGGGTTTTATTATGAAGACCACGTGGGCGGCATGGTATCCCTAAATCCTTTTAATCACACGGCCAATCAATTGGGAGGCGAGCTTGCGTATGGATTTCATACCGGCAATATGGATTTGGTACTAACGGCTGCATATTCCAAAAAGATAGAAGACATTATCCAATCCCCCACCAGACCTCAGATGGAAGGCAGTGTAATAGAAAAAAATACAGCCATAAATCTTCAAGCGCTGTTCAAAGGATCCATGGTGCACAAATTCTCTCTCTCCTACGACAACAATCAAATTGATGGCGTACAGTATGTGCAGGAATTAGACCGAACCTACGAAGTACAGCAATGGATCACCAAGTTCAAAAGCATCCGATCCTCTTTTGCCGATAAAGATTTTTATGCCGGATATGATGTGCTGGCGGGCGTTGATGCAGAATACAAATGGCGGGCAGGCGTATTTTTTAACCACCATATCCTAAGCGATATCTATTATCTACCCCTCTCTACTATGGATTGGAAGAGTACCACTTTGGGGATACAGGCCAAATACAACGCCAACCTTGGGAACAACTCCAGACTATTGATAGGCGCTAATTTTGCCCTCAAAAATGTAAACGACAATGCCAAGTATGTCTATACCGGACCTAATCCCAACTCCCCTGTTATTAAGGAATTTTTTGAAAAAGATTTTGCCATGGCCGTGAACAATAACACCAAAATAGGAGGAGAAGTGGCTTTATCCATACCTGTACGAACATATACATCGCTGTATCTTAAAGCCGTATATGACTATTACAAAGCAAGTAAAATTGATGTAACCAGAACTTGTGCTCATTTTGCCTTGGGCATCATCTTCTAAGAATATGCAAAAGAGTAAACTTCTTTTAGGCTGGGCTATTCTGTTTTTTACGCTATCGGATCTGGGGGCAAGAGAAGTTTTGCCCCCAAATATCCAAACCAAAACAAGTTTTGCCGTTATTATCGATACCGACACCTATAGGGCCTGCCAAATTCAAGTATTGGCCTATAGAGATATGCTGGTGGGCGAGGGACTTGGAGCATGGATTTTGGCGGACAATTGGCAGAATCCTCAAGCAGTTAAAGACGAATTGTTCGCCTTATATAAAAACCACTCCTTAGAAGGGGCAGTATTTATCGGCAACATCCCCATTCCCATGATTCGGGATGCCCAGCACCTCACCTCAGCTTTTAAGATGGATCAGGAAGTTTTTCCTCCAAGTCAATCTTCTGTTCCCTCTGATCGTTTTTACGACGATTTTAACTTGACCTTTGACTACTTGGGGGACGATTTCGAACATCCGGGCCTCTTTTATTACGCGCTGCGTGCCGACTCCCCCCAAATCATAAACTGCTCTATCTACTCGGGTAGGATCAAGCCTTCCCAAAAGGGAGCTGAGGGATATGCTCAAATTTCCGATTACCTTAAAAAGGTGGTGGAGGCCAGGTCTGAATATAATCCATTGGATGTGCTGTGCTCCTATACCGGCGAGGGATCTCATTCTAACTCCTTAACGGCCTGGAGAGATGAGCGTATCTCTTTGCGGGAGCAGCTTCCAAACGCTTTTGGAGATGCCAACTCTGCCAAGTTTTTCCGATTTTCTATGGAACCATATATGAAAGAGAAAATTATCAATCAGTTACGTCGGCCTGAATTGGATTTAATGATCTTTCACGAACACGGATTGCCCGAACGACAATACCTTACAGGAATTCCCTTAGCAACGGACAATGAGGAGTATGTAGCCGGAGCCAAAAGAGAAATACGCGAAAGACTACGAACTGAAGTTAAAAGAAGCAGAGACCCGGAGGTTTTATGGAAGCAGTTTTCTCTTTTATACCAATTTGATTCTACCTGGAAAGAGGGAGCTTTTGACCCGGAAATGGTAAAAGCAGATTCCATGGAGGTGGCTGATCGCGGCATTGAGTTGGACGATATTGCACGGATTGCCCCAAATCCCCGAATGGTTATTTTTGATGCCTGTTACAACGGAGATTTTAGAGAAGATCGCTATATTGCAGCAGAGTACATCTTTGCATCCGGAAAGTGTTTGGTTGGATTTGGAAACTCTGTAAATGTGTTGCAGGATAAGTCGGCGGGAGATTTGTTGGGTTTATTGGGTTTGGGATTTCGTGTTGGCCAGTGGGCGCGTCAGGTAAATATCCTGGAGTCGCATATCACCGGCGACCCCACTTTTCGGTTTAACCCTCCTGCCGGAGCTGAGTATCCTAAGATAGAAATAGACAACCCCCAGCCGGAGTATTGGAAAGCATTTTTGCAACCGAACCAACCGGCAGATATTCAGGCGCTGGCCCTGTACCGCCTTTTTGTGCTGCGAACCACGGGTTTGTCGGAACTCCTGCGTACCACCTACGTGCAATCTCCTTATTATATGGTCAGGTTGCAATGTATGCATTTGTTGCCCTTTTACGGGGGAACGGATTACGATGTAGTGCTCCAAAAAGGAGTTGAGGATCCCTATGAATTCATCCGCCGCAAAGCTGTTTGTGATATGGGACGGCGTGGAAAAGAGGAGTTTATACCATACGTTGCCAAACTTTTTGTTGAAGAGGCCTTAGACGAGCGCGTGGCCTTTAATGCCGCCTTCTCGGTAACCCTGTTGGACGCCGAAGAGGCTTGCAGGGCGCTCCACCAACAATTGCCTCCCATACCCACAGACGCACTCCATCCCCATAACGACTTGACTTTTCCTTATCGTTTTCTTGAAGGAATGGTAGAAAAGATACCGGATGTCGCTCAGTCCATAGAAAATCGTTTATTTAATATCAGCATATTACGCAATAATCCGTATACGCGGTATTTAGATCAATTACTGCCTCTGCTCCAAGATCACTCGGAGCCTCTATTGATCCGCACGGCTTTGGCCGAAGCGTTAGGATGGTATGTACTGTCGTACCGTAAAACCGATATTATGGGCCTCTGCACCCAAATCATTGCCGGTTTTCCCGATTCCGTTCCGCCTGATACTCCTGAAGGACGCTTTGTCTGGGAACTTATTCGTACAATCAATCGCCTTAAAGTATATCAGTTATGATCAAATCCACTTTATCCCGTTTTCTGTTCTCACTCTGCTTATGCAGCTTTTCCCTATTGGGTTTTGCCCAACCTCAGATCATTAAGCCCGGTAAGGGAGACTTTGCTTCTTCGTTTGTCATTGTGGTTGATAAAGCATCCTTTGAAGCCCTTGAGTCCGAAGTGATAGCCTATAAAAATATTTTGGAAGGAGAAGGATTGGGCACGTACCTTGTTTATGATGAGTGGAAACGTCCGGAAGAGGTAAAGCAGGAGTTAGTCAAAATAGCCGCCCAAAGACCTTTACTCCAAGGGGCAGTCTTTATTGGACAAATCCCTGTGGTGCGCATACGCAACGCCCAGCATCTTACCACCGCCTTTAAGATGGATGAGGTGGCTTTTCCGATGGTGGAGTCATCGGTGACTTCGGATCGTTTTTACGACGACCTCCATTTGACCTTTGATTTTATAGAACAGGATCCGGAAAATCCTTTGAACTTTTACTATAAACTCCGTTACGACAGCCCTCAAGAAATCAATCCCTCTTTTTATTCGGGCAGAATGCTTCCCCCCTCGGACGCAGGACAGAACGCCCATTCCCTATTGCGTCAATACCTCCAAAAAGTGGTGGCTGCCCATCAGGAAATGAACGCTTTGGACTGTTTGGTATCCTTTACCGGAAGTTTCTACAACTCCGATTGCCTTACTGCCTGGGGCGACGAGCCTTTAGCCATGAAAGAGTACTTTCCTCAAGCCTTTTTAAAGGCGCAGAAGAGCACTTTTTTAAACTTCCGCCAAGAACCCTATATGAGGTACCGCCTGTATGAGCAGATGCAACGGCCCGATGTGGATCTGTTTCTATTTCACGAACACGGAGCTTTTGATACTCAATATATTAGTGGTGGATATCCAGCCACTTCCTTACACGATGATATGGAACAATTGGGAATCGTTTCCCGTAATACCTACCGCAAGCTCCGGAAAAGAGGGGAAGGGCGGGCCGAAGCCTTTAAACAGAGTGTTTTAGCGGAACATCATCTTCCCGAATCTTGGTTTTTGCTTAGTACTCTGGATTCGCTGCGATTAAGCGATTCACTGGCCGAAGCTGCCATAAATATCACATTACCGGATCTTAACCTTATTACCCCAAACGCCCGTTTCTCTCTTTTTGACGCCTGCTACAACGGATCATTTCACGAAAAAGGGTACGTTGCCGGATATCATGTTTTTGGAGGAGGAAAAACCATTGTTGCCCAAGGGAATACCGTAAATGTTCTTCAAGACAAGTACAGTACCCGTCTGTTGGGTATGTTGTCCAAGGGGATAAGAATCGGTTTTTGGCAAAATGAAGTCATTACCCTTGAATCCCACCTCCTGGGGGATCCAACGTACCGCTTTGTGCCCGATACAGAGGAGGGCAGAAAGCTCATGGAAGCCCTGAACGACGATTTGGCCTTGCATACTAAAGAGGTAGCCACGTGGGAACATTACCTGTTGCAGGAAGATCCCTTGCTCCAGGCTTTGGCGCTCAAAAAGTTGTCGGCCCTCCGTCCTCAAGGCTTGGCCTCCATGATATACCAAATCTATACCTCAACTCCTTCTCTTACCCTGCGCACCGAATGCCTCCAAATCCTTACCTTTTACCCCCAATGGGGAGAGGCCCGCTATGAAGAAGATGCGCATTACCGCAAACAGATGTTGATAAGGGCAATGAATGATTCTTACGAGTTAATTAGACGCCTGTCTGCCCGCTATGCAGGCATGGTGGGAGAGCCCGAACTGATTGCTCCTTTGGTAAATGCCGCATTGTTTCAAACCGAATCTCAGCGCGTTGCCTTTCAAACCCAATCTTCCTTAGAAGTATTTGATCATGAATCGGTTAATGCTATGTATCTGAAACAGATAGGAGAATCTCCAAAATCTCTTGCCAACGCGGCCAAAAGGCAAGCCGAGTCTCTGCTGCGGATAGGCAACAAAGGGACCCCGCAACAGCAACGCATCGGCGACATTCGTTACCTGCGCAACAACAACCTGCACACTCAGGTAGCCTCTTTGCTGCAAATCTTAGGCGACGCTGACGAAGAAGTGCTGATTCGCACCACTTTGGCCGAAGCCTTAGGTTGGTTTACCCTTTCGATTAAAAAACCGCAGATTATTGAGGCCATAAAGGAGCTCCTGCAGCACTCCTCTGTTCCGGAGGCTTTACGGCAGGCTTTGATACAGACGTGGAAAAGGCTGCAACCCCTATCCAGCCTCTAAAACGCTCAGGAGCCCTTCTGGTAAAAATCAGCTTTTGGAGGAGAGATAGCTTTGCAGGGCCAGTGTGTAGGATTCAAAAGCCGAAACGCCTTTTGAGGTAATGCGACACACTGTGCAGGGTATTTTGCCCCTAAATAACTTGTTTACTTCTATATAACCCGCCTCCTTGAGTTTATCGATTTGTGTGCTCAAATTACCCGAAGTCGCTCCGGTTTGTTCTTTAAGAAACACAAAATCGGCCTGTGCCACGCTGATGAGTATAGACATTACCGCCAACCTAAGTTGGGAATGCAACAAGGGATCCAGAGCTTCAAACATGGTTTTGCTTTGCTTGGTGAAATAAAATATGACCTGGTACCACAAAGCCGAGTATCATACACACAGCAAGTACAATAAAATGAATATCTGTGGGCAAAAATGCACATCCGATCGCTCCGACTCCAAAAAGCGCCGCTACACCATACCAGGGCTTGTAACGATAGACGATAGCAGAGGCGAATTCGCATATCCCTATCATAACCATAATTACGGGAGTGGTCAATAAAAAGATTTCGGACGATTGGTGTCTAATGGCAGCTGCAAAAAGGGTCGCCAAAAATACCACTACTCCTAAGGTAAATCCTTTCCATACCTTTTCTCCAATCCTGTCAATATGGGTTTTTACTAAAACCGTCCGGTTGATGCGGCGATCTATGCAAGCCGACACGATTCCTGCAGGAAACATGAGGCACCAAAGCCAAAAACTTTGGTAAGGATTGTCGAGCATTTGAAGCAATACATAGTTAAGGATGGCTATTACCGCCGTGGTGTAGCCCCAAAAAATCAAAGGATACTTCCGTCCCTTTTGAAAGTTGTTTTGCGCTCTAAGAATCATCTCGTTGATGAGGGCCAAGCTTTGTTCGTGGGTTAAATTTGTCTCCATTTTTCTTGTTTTTAGTTTGTTATTTCTAATTGTACATAAAGTTGCTGCAAATATAAATAAGTTTATGTTATAAACCAAAATTTTTCAACGATACAGTACGTGTACTATAAAAAAGAGCATAAAATCACGTATATTTGCATAACAATAAATATTCATGAAATGGAGCTGAAAGTAAACACTTGCGCCTTATTATTAATCTTTATCCTTGCCCTGCACCGCCCCATTAACGCTCAGGAGCGGATCGTAATCCCGTCGCCTTTCCTTAGAACCAACGATACCATTTTGGTCTTTACTCCGCAAACGCCTTATCAAGAACAGCGCTTTCCCGTTCTATACCTGTTGCACGGATGGTCCGGTGATTACGGCAACTGGAGCGCACGTGTTGCCCTTCAGGAGGTATGCAATAAATACGGTTTCAGGATTGTTTGCCCCGACGGATTTTACAACAGTTGGTATGTAGACAGC
>JGI24705J35276_12237897_pt1 | contig 14006 bp, 6 predicted proteins | sample TergutNt197P4_FD_35276 | JGI IMG/M metagenome (IMG submission 35276) | reverse complement strand
AAATTACGCGCACATGCCATCCAGTAATCTTACCTACGTCGTTGCTGCCGCCAACTGTTTTCCGCTCGCCAAGGGGCCGGGCGGCGTCAAGGCGTTTGTCGATGCCGTTACAAAGATTCGATTGAACATCGTCGCCGGTGTAAACATAGATATGAGTTGTATTGATGACAAGTTCGATATCCTTTCGACAGAAGATCTTTTAAAAGAACTCAAAACGAAGAAAATTCTGGCGTTCGAGAGGGGTTACGATCTCATTCAAGCAACAAAAGATTCGCTGGGCATAGAGATCGTTCGACGACCTTTCACCGAGTTGAACGCACTTTGGGAGAAAGCGGACAGAGATCAGGCGATGGAAATCGTCAAACGATGGAAGGATAACGCTGAAGCAATCGTTGGCGTTCGCGACATGACGCTGGAAAAATCGGCACGAATGTATTTGGCGATGAAACAATGTTTAAAAAATCACGACGCCTGCGCCATCACGATCAACTGTCTCGGCGGATTTTACGGCGGCTCTATTCAGGCCTACCCGTGTCTTGGTTTCCATGAACTGTTGAACGAAGGGCTGATAGGCGCCTGTGAATGCGACCTGTTTTCGACAGTGACAATGGTCGTCATGACGACTTTGACGAAGGGACGTCCCGGATTCATTTCTGATCCGGTGTTGGACATTGTGAATAAGGAAATCATTTACGCTCATTGTGTTGCGTCAAATAAACCGTTTGGTCCTCAGGGAGCGTCGAATCCGTTTACCATCATGACACATTCGGAAGACCGGCAGGGAGCCTCGGTACGATCGACGCTTCCGGAAGGATACATGACAACGTCACTGCAAATGTGGCCGGGTACCCCGCGAACGTATGAGATTGTTATCCACCAGGCCAAGTCTGTCGGCAACAGCACCGATGATCGCGCCTGCCGAACGAAATTGGTTGCAGCGCCTGTAGGCGATTACGAAAAACTCTTTACCGAGTGGGATAGATGGGGATGGCATCGGGTGACGTACTACGGCGACCTGAAAGAACCGGTCTTCGCGCTCGCCGACGCTTTGGGATGGAAAATCATCGAGGAAGCATAACAAATGATAAAAAATTTATATAATAATGTTTAACCTTTATAAAAAAAATCAAATCATGTTTAGAAAAATATTTTTTACCGCAGTTGTAGTGTTCATGGCAATCTCTTGTTCCCAAGACGCCGTGTTCGTTTCGCCATCCGGTAATGACGCAAATTCCGGATTGTCGACAAGTAATCCTGTCGCAACCTTTGACAAGGCGCTTGAACTCGTCAAAAGTAAGGGGATTCACCGACTTCATATCCTTGAAGGCGTTCACCGTATTGAGCAGCCGATTGTTTTGACGCCGGAGCTTTCCGGTTTGCACGTCGAAGGCAAGGGAACGATTAGCGGCGGCAAGCCGATAACCGGTTGGAAGCCCTACAAAGACGGCATCTGGCAAGCCGAGATTTCTGCTGCCAAGGGTGGACAATGGGATTTCAGGCAGATTTACGTTAACGGCGAACTGCGCTACCGTGCAAGAACGCCTAACGAAGGTTTCTACCGTGTGGCCGGTTGCCCGGAAGGAACAACAAAAACGGTACGTTACAATACCCGCTGTCAGACTTTCGAATTTAATCCGGGCGAAATCCGGGCAGATTGGAGAAATCTTGAAGATGTTGAGGCTATTGTTTATTATTTCTGGGTTGACAACCATATTCCGATAGAATCGGTTGATACTGAAAAAAACATCGTCAAATTCAAATACAAGAGCAGCATGACGTTTACGGACGATTTTTCCGAAGACGGTGCACGGTATGTTATCGAAAATGTGTTCGAAGCCCTTGACGCCCCCGGTGAATGGTACCTCGATAAACCGACCGGAATCCTGTACTACATGCCCAAGGAAGGCGAGGATATGAAAACGGCCGAAGTAATAGCTCCGTTTGCTACGGAACTTCTCCGAATCGAAGGCGACCCTGAGAATGGCAAGTTTGTGGAGAATATCAACATTTACGACGTTTCTTTTGAACATTGTAACTTTATTCTTCCCCCCGGTAATGTTAGCGGTTCGCAGGGTTCAACCGCTGTTGCCGCTGCTATCAACATAACCGGAGCGAAGGATTGCAAATTTGAAAAATGTTCTTTCTCGAATCTCGGAACCTACGTCATTGATATGCACAACGGCTGTTCGGGTAACTCTGTCTGCGACAATCGATTCTTTAATCTTTCGGCAGGCGGTGTGCGGATGAGCGGCGGCAGAGCAGGTTCGTCTGTGTTGACGCATTTGAAAAACAATGAGATTTCCCGAAATGAAATTTCATATTACGGTCTGAATTATCCGTCGGCGTATGCAATTTTTATCAGAGACGGTTACGGTAACCATATTTCACAAAATCACATCCATCACGGATACCACATTGGCATTTCGATAGGCTGGGTTTGGGGATACACGCGGAGCATATCCAGGGACAATATCATCGAACGGAATCATATTCACCACATCGGCTATGGCTTGCTTTCCGACATGGGCGCCATTTATACGCTTGGACCCCAACCCGGAACGGTGATCCGCAATAACCTTGTCCATGACATCGACGCCAACAAATACGGCGGCTGGGGAATTTACAATGACGAAGGGTCGACAGGTGTTCTGGTTGAGAACAACATCGTTTACAACACAAAACACGCTGCATACGATATGCACTTCGGCAGGGACGTTACGGTCAGAAACAACATTTTCGCCTTTGCGAAGTTAGAACAAATTCGTCGGGAACGCGGCGAAGAACATCTGAGCCTGTTTTTCGAGAACAACATCATTTACTGGAAAGAAGGCAGACTCTTTGGCGGCGACTGGAGGGATCGGGAATATCAATATTACCGCAGACCCTTTACTCCGGGTGACTGGCTTGAATACAAACGTAACTTCGAATCGGACTGGAACATCTTTTACAATCCTGATCTGAAAGTTGAAGACGTTGTATTCTATAGTCGTTCAGAAATGGAAAACGGGGTTGCAATTCCCGGAGTAATAGCAGATTCGTTTGAAGGCTGGCGTAAACGTGGTTACGATCTTAATTCGTTATATACCGATCCTATGTTCGTCGATCCAGACAATTACGATTTCCGATTGAAACCGGAGTCTCCGGCGTTGCAACGCGGTTTCGTACCCATCGACCTAAGCGGTGTGCCGGGTATAGAATAGTGAAAATATGTAATCAAAAAAAATCTAAATAATACAAAAAATTATCGATTTTGTGCAATAATTATCTGTTGATATACATATACATTTGCGATTTTATAATTAAAAATTATTTTTGTCAAATAAAATTTAGACCACAATGAAAAAGTTTTTTTTACACTCTCTTTGTGCGGTTGCACTTGTGTTTGTATCCATATTTATTGTTATATCCTGTAAAAAGGATGAAAAGAAAAATCCGGTTGTATCGGTAACGGGAGTAACACTTAATCTCCCTTCGTACACACTGGAATTAGGCGGGACGCTAACTGTGCAATTGACCCCCACAGTTGTGCCCGAAAATGCCTCCAACAAGGATGTTACATGGAATTCGAGCAATTCGGAAATTGTTGGTGTTAGCACTACTGGGTTGGTCACCGCAAAAGCTCAAGGTACTGCAACGATTACGGTTACTACGGTAGATGGTTCAAAAACAGCGCATTGTGACATAACGGTACTACCAGCAGGCGATCCGATCGTTGCAGTTGAAAGCGTAAAGATAACCCAAAACGGTACTATCAGAATAGCGCTTGGTAGCGATCCGCAACCTGTGAGTGCAACCATTTCTCCGCAAAACGCAGGAAACAGGAATGTTACATGGACTTCCGACGATGAAGATGTAGCAATCGTAATTGCTGCCACCGAAGGATCAGGCTTGAATGCACAGATAGAAGCCGTTGGAGTGGGTACTGCAACGATTACTGTTACTACGGAAGACGGCAAAAAAACAGATTTTATCGAAGTCGAAGTCTACGATCCATCTATTCATGTTGAAAGTATCGAACTTAACGAAGAGGAATACGAATTAAACCTCGAAGAAACGTTACAGCTAATAGTAATTTTTACGCCGGAAGAATCTACCAACAAAAAAGTTACGTGGACGTCGGATGATGAAGACGTCGCTACGGTTGACCAAAATGGTTTGGTAACAGCCGTTGGTTTCGGCGAGGCAAGAATTACCGCTACTACCGAAGATGGCGGAAAAACAGCATTTTGTGATATTTCCGTTCCGGAAATCAGTCTTGATAACGTAGAATTTGCAGCATCCGAGATCGACCTGTCCGTCGGAGAAACAAAGACACTGACGCTAATTTTCACCCCCAACAACGCTACCAACAAGAAAGTTACGTGGGACTATGATGAAGACATTGTTACCATTAACACCGAAACGGGAGAGATAACAGGTGTCGCTGTCGGGAGCACAACGATTACTGTTACTTCGGATGACGGAGGACATGAAGCGACCTGCCAAATCGAAGTAAAGGCTGTTCCGGTTATAGGCGTAGAACTCAACAAAACAAGTACGACAATTGCGGCAGGAAACAGTGAAATCCTGACAGTAACCTTTCAGCCTGCGAATGCAACCGATAAAGGCGTTACATGGACTTCGAGCAATGAAGGCGTTGCTACTGTTGCAGGCGGAGTGGTTACTGCTGTTGGAGGAGGAACTACCGTTATTTCGGTAAAAACCGATGATGGTGGATTTGAAGCGTCATGCACAGTAAAAGTGCCTGAAGCGGGACTCATAATTGAGTATGACTTTGCAGATGGCGAGACACACGAATTTACTACATCTGATAAAAATGGAAGCGCTGTTTGGCTTTACGGCACCCCCTTTACAGATGGAGGCGAACGGAATAGTCTTATAACAGAATTTGTTCCTGATATTAATAAATATGCCTTGAAGATAAATGGACAATTCCCGATTCTTGCTGGTGACGGAGGCTGGGCTGTTGCGATTTGTTTCTTCCCATACAGTGTTGCTATTAATATTGCAAAATCGACTAGAATGGAAGTGGATTTCTTACTTCCGAAAGTAGATGTTGATGCTTCAGCGAGTAAATATGGAGAATGGCAGTTTTCTGGTTACAAGGATGGAGCAAATTTTGATCTGAATACAGCAGCAACATATCTAAAAGACAACTCGACACTCGTCGGTGATCATTATTTATTTACTTTGAAATTTGTGTGGGCAGATCAAGGATATGATCCTACAGGTAATACTGGTTACTTCAGAATTGTTCTTGGCTCTTATAATTGTCAACTCACTGCGCCAGCGTATATACCTAGCATTAGATTCTATAACAATTAATCCTAACTCCGCTTTCTTTTAGGGAAGTGTATATTTAACGAATTGAACAATAATCATTAACATAGTAATTATCAGATAACCTATAAAAGTTATCTGATAATTACTATGTTAATGCATCACAGCATATTGCGAAATTTGTATTGTGCGATATTGCGGATATTCAGTATATTAGCAATACGTCGTCGCAAGTATTTTACTTTTTCAAAAAAGTAAAAGTAAGCGGAGTATGAAAAAATGGATAATGTTGATATATACCTTTTCCCGATCTGATTAGCTGCAAAGTTGGTTAAATATTGATAATCACGTATTTACTATAATGGACTCAAAAGTATAAAGGAAAATATACCGAAATCAGGCGAATCAACAATGGTTTTTATAAATATGAAGTCGCCTTTGTTTACAATAGGGAAAAGAAAAAGACAGAAAAGAAAACCATTCATCTGCTGTGAGAATTTCGGCCAAAGTATACCAGAAATACCAAATTCATACGTAAACTTACGGGTTCATTTCGTAAAAATCATATTTCTCATTTTGAGAATTTCCTATTTTCAGAAATCGGCGACTGATTACCGGATCAGTTTTTCCTTCGGGATAATATTCGGCAACTATCACATAACCACCCGTCTTTTCAGGCAGTTTCAATAAAGTGGGGATCAGTAATTTGCCGTATGGTTCGATTTTTATTTCCGATTGATTTTGGATAACAGTCTCGCCTGTTCTATCCAACAATTTAACGAGTAATTTTCCCTGAGAAATCTTATTCAAATCGTTTATACCCACCAGATTGAACCCGAAATCACTACATGGTTGGCTTGGCGCTATATGTTTCGTGTATCGCCCATCTGTAACGTCAATAAACACGGCTTGGGGAGCAAAGCAATGTTTGAACCACCGTAACGTGGGCGATAATTCCAGATCCTTGATGTTGTTCATGAACCAGTCGCCGGTGTACGCATAATTATTTGCTAAGTAGCAAAACGCCAGAACCCCTGCAATCGAGCGTTCCGAACGTAGCCATTCGGTTTCTAATTGCAACCAGTAGGCCTGCATGTTACGGCACGCTTCGGGCGATGCATTCCTGCCAAGATAATAATTATAGTTATTGATGGATATTTTCGACGGACTCCCGTTCCTCCAAAGAAAAATCCAACCGTATTCGTTGACTAATTGCGGTACTCCGGCATCGAGTATCCTTGCTCCTACCCCGGCGCTTAATAATCCGAGGTGATACGGGCGATTTCTAAACTGTTGTGCCATTTGAAGGGAATCCAATGTTTCATAAGAGGCCATTCTGTAGGGATGCGGTTCGTCCATTTCTTTATTTTTGCCCATATCTTCCGTTCTCATCCATCCGGCGTCCCATATCCGCGTGGGGTCAAGCTGTTTTAATTCAGGTATCAATACATTACCTACAAATGTATTATAGTTTTCGTTGATGGCGTCCCAAATGATGATGCTGGGGTGGTTTCCGTCGCTCCACACCCAGTTGGTGTATTCCTGCCGCAACTGATAATCCCATCCATGAACCTGCCAGTAGAGCCATTCGTTCTGCAACAAAATTCCGTATTCGTCGCACAAGTCGTACCAGAAATCGGGAACAACCCCTACACAAATACGCATGGCGTTCCAATCAAGGGATTTAGGTATGTCTATCAGCATCTTCTTGACCCATTCCCTGTCCCACGCCAGATTTTCGCAATCAGGATCTTCAAAGAAACGCTGTAGCGTGATATTGGAACCCCTTAGATAGTACTTTTCGCCATTCAGGTTGAACATCCTGCCATTGGCTTTGAAATCCCTCATGCCAAAATTGACGGTATAACTGTCGGTAAGTTGCTGGTCGCGATCAAATATTCTGACTACGCCTTCGTAGAGAAATGGATTTTCCGGCGACCATGCAACAGGCTCCTGAACAGGCATGTTTACTTCAAAATACGTTTTATTATCCCTAATGACAGGTCCTTCGACGGTTTGCGCAACCACTGTTTTTCCGCTTTTCTTTTCTTTAATGGCAAATTCCACCCGACATGGGTCTTCTTTGGGGTCTATTTCAACCAACTGCGGCGGATAAGCGCTACGAACCAGAATTTTCGCAGTTACCGACTTTTTTGCGAGTGACGGCAGGAACAATACCCTGTCCACTTTGAGTTTTCCGGTTACCGTAATAAAAACGTCGTCCCATATTCCTGACAAGTAACGTATTTTTTCCTTGTCGGTACTTCCTGCGGCTTCGCTCGGAAGCCATGCACGGTCGCCCACCTGAATCAAAATCTCATTTTCCTCGCCAAACTTGACGGCGCCGGTGATATCCACATCAATGGGCGTGTAACATTCTACGGAACGCTCCATCAACATTCCGTTCACATACACTACCGTCACGTACTGACTTTTTTTGATAGTCAGAAACAATTTTTTGTCGCTTAAACTTTTGTCTATCTTTATTTTCTTCCTGTACCAACTGTACATCGGGGTGTAATCCGTGAAGAAATCGTGGCGCAGTTCCATTTTTTCAACTTTTTTCGACTTTTGGAAAAGTTTATCATACTGTTCAATTCGCGGTTTCGCCAAATGAATTAACCCCGGAACAGGTATTTTCCGAGTGTATTTTGTCGGAGGAAACGCAGTTTTTGTCTGATCAAAATCCCATTCTCCGTTCAGGGAAATGACCGATCGACCTTCTTGTGCAAATAGGAAGAAAGAACAAAAACAAAAATAAAAACCAATGCTCCATATCTTTTTCATGACGTTATCTGTTATGTTATTTGAATGCAAATTTATATGATAGCCGACAATTGTTTTTTGCACAAAATCGACATCCTTGTATATTATTTCGATTTTAATAAAAACGATTAAAAAAATGATTATTTTTGCATTTCACAGTATATCGTATTATGGCCAAAAAGGAAAACTTGAATCTGATTTTGTTAAACGTCGCCCGTAAGGAACATGATGCCGACTGGAACTGGAAGGGTGTCAACAGTCCTTTTGCACGTATATATATGGTGGAGAGCGGGTCGGCTACGGTAATCATGCCGGATAGCGCTTACACCATCAAGCCCGGTTTTCTTTATTTAGTCCCTGCTTTTGTTACGCACAGCTATGAAAACTATGGTAACTTTACCCTTTATTATATTCATATTTACGATGAACAAAATATATTTGACCGCTTGAATTTTCCTTTCGAAGTGATAGCGAACGAATTAGATGAGATGTTGGTGCGACGCTTGTTGGCCATTAACCCCGGAAGAGAATTAAATAGATCTGACCCAAGTGCTTATGATAATTTTCCGACATTGATGCAGAATATTGTCAGGAACGATCAGTTTCCCTTTTATACCGTTATTGAAACAAAAGGTATTTTGTTGCAATTATTTTCAAGATTTCTGGAAAAAGCCAGTTTCAAAAAGGAAATAACAGATAAACGCATTATCAAAGTGTTGCGATATATTCGGGAAAATATAAACAAAAATATTACCATTGAAGATTTATCGTCCATTTGCTACTTGACCAACGACCATTTTATCCGATTATTCAAAAAAGAAATGCAATGTACTCCCATACAGTATATTAATCAGAAAAAAATTGAAAGAGCGCAATTAATGCTAATTGTCGACGACAAATCAATTAAAGATATCGTATATGAACTCGCTTTCGAGAACCTTTCGTATTTTTACCGATTGTTCAAAAAAATGACAGGTATATCGCCCAATCAATATAAAGAAAAATCATTTTCAGTCACTGACGCGCCGTCCTTCCCGAACATGGGTCGTAGAAACCGTACCAATAAATGACGTGTTATGTACTGAAGCCGCTCTTCAAATGTATATTTTTATATCCTGCCAAAATACAATTTTGTTATTTTTGAGTAGAATATTGTTATTTTATGTATTTATTATCAGATATATTTGCACTCGTAAAATTGAATATTTATTATGAAGTAAATACCAAATCATAATTAAATGCTATGAAAATGCAAAAAGGAATAATTAGCATAGGAATAGTTTTTTTGTGGATTGCAGGATGTATTTCTGTAATGGCGCAAACCCGGACGGTGACAGGGAAAGTAGCGGATAACCATAATGAAGCGCTTCCGGGTGTAAATGTAGTGATAAAGGGAACGACGCTGGGGAGTGTTACCGACGGGAGTGGAACTTATTCCATTGTAGTATCGGAAGTTGATGTCGTGCTGGTGTTTTCCTATATTGGTTACCAAAGTCAAGAAATTACGGTTGGTATCCAGACGGAAATCAATGTGGTGATGCAAGAAACATCGAATAACTTGGGCGAAGTGGTTGTGATAGGTTACGGCACACAAAAGAAAACGAACCTGACAGGCGCGGTATCGTCCATACGAATAAATGACATTAAGGATATTCCGGTATCCAATACGGCAGGTTTACTTCAGGGACGCATGAGCGGAGTTACCGTAAGTTCGTTTTCGGCGCAGCCGGGCAAGGAGGACGATGTGGAAATACGCATCCGCGGTATCGGCACTTTCGGAAACAACAACCCGCTTATTCTTATCGACGGAGTTGAAGGCTCATTGAGTAGCGTGGCTTTCAACGATATTGAAAGTATTTCGGTGTTGAAAGATGCCGCATCGGCTGCCATTTACGGTGTTCGGGCAGCAAACGGAGTAATTTTGGTAACCACCAAGCGCGGTACGGGCATGAACAAAATATCATACAACGGCTCGTATGGCGTCCAAACTGCTACGACTTTGCCAAAATTTCTTGATTCGTGGCAATGGGCTGTACTTTTCAATGAAGAAAATAATGAATTGGGAGGAACAAATCCGTATTACAATTATACCGATGATATGATAAGGATGTTGAATAATGGTTCCGACCCTGACCATTTTGCCAACACCAATTGGATGAAAGAAGTTTTCCGTTGGGCGCCCATTCAAAACCATCATTTATCTATGACCGGCGGCGGCGCTCATTCGAATTATCTGGCTTCCGTAGGCTATATCAATCAGAAAGGAATCATGAAAGGTACGGATACTGAACGGGGCAATTTCAGATTAAATGCCGAAAGCAGGTATCTTGACATGATTACACTGGGAATGAATACTGCCGGAAGCTATCAGAAAGTGACAGAACCTTTGGGAGACACCTGGAATATTTTCGCCAAAATTGTTGATGGCTGCAAGCCTACTGTTCCGGTGAAGTATAACAACGGATATTGGGGACAGTATGACGGAAACCCCGAATTTACGACATATCAAAGTAATCCGGTGGAGATGACCACATATCCTTCCACCGAGAATATTTACAAATTGGACGGTAGATTCTTTTTAGATATTGAACCTGTTACAAATCTGCATTTTAAAACCAGTTTCGCATATCAGCACATTTACAATAATTCTTCCTACTTTGAGAGTACCTATTATCATTACAAATCCGACGGAACATACATTACAAGCGGTATTCCTACCCAAAACGAACGGTCTGCGTTGTACAGGCAGTGGATGAATGAAAATATCGTTACGTATAGTTTGAACTTGAATAATGCACATGCATTTAATTTCTTGCTTGGAGAATCCAGTCAATATAAAGGAAACAAATATTCAAGCGCAACAGGACAGGAATTTCTAAGCGAAAAGGCGCATGTGATGGATAATGCGCTAAATACGTCAGCCAAAGGATATGAAGAGGAGGCCAGTTTACGTTCATTTTTCGGACGATTCAACTATGCCTTTAAAAACCGCTATATGTTGGAGGTCAATCTTCGCCGCGATGAATCGTCAAGGATACCGAAAAAGAACAGGACAGGTTATTTCCCTTCAATATCTGCAGGATGGAATATTGCCGAAGAAACTTTTATGCAAGATCAAAGTGTTGTCAATCTTTTGAAATTGAGAGCAAGCTGGGGACAACTGGGAAATCAGGAAATTGGTTTTTATCCGTATTCTCAAACATATACTGTTGGGGTACTGGGCATTAATTATGTCTGGGGAGATTCTAAAATTCTGGGAGCTGCCCTTACAAAAGCAGCTAATCCGAACATTAAGTGGGAAACAACCACAACTGTCAATGTCGGTTTGGATGCGACGATCTTGAAAAATAAGCTTAACCTGACTGTCGATTTTTTCAACAAACTATCATCGGATATTCTCCTGCAATTGCCGATAAGCGCTCTATATGGCGTAAATGAAGCGCCATTCGTGAATGCCGCCGAAATTAAAAACACCGGTTGGGAACTTAACTTGGAATACAATGATCGCCGGAAAGACTTCAGATATGGCGCCAGTTTTAACTTGAGCCATGTTAAGAATGAAATCACAAACGTAAACGACCGCGAGGACTGGATTACCGGATGGACAATTAATCTGGCGGGAAACCCGATAGGCGCTTATTACGGCTATCAAGCAGACGGATTATATACTTCCCAACAGCAAATAGACGACACACCGGTTGGATTTGGAAGTCCTGCTGTTGGCGACATACGTTATCTGGACATCAATGGACAGGATGGAAAACCGGACGGGAAAATTTCTGATAGCGATCGTAAAGTTATCGGTAATCCTTTTCCAAAAATAACTTACGGTTTTAACCTGACAACTGGATACAGACAATTTGATTTTGCCGTTTTTTTTCAGGGTATAGGTCAGGTAGACAGGGTTATCATGGATTTGCCCACTGTCGGAGGCGGTATTACCGAAAGGATGTGGGACAGATACCATGAAACGTCAAATCGTGACGGGATGTATCCGAAATTGGGAAATCTTTCCTACAATTCCGTTCCTTCTTCATTCTGGATTCGTAAAGCGTCCTACATGAGGGTAAAAAATCTGGAATTAGGCTATTCATTCGCGCCTTCATTCATATCCAAAGCCAAAATTGAAAGATTGCGCATATTTGTGTCGGCACAAAATTTATTCACCGTTACCGACATTAAGAATTATGACCCTGAAAAATATGCAAGCGATAGCCGGAATTGGACATATCCTAATGCTAAAACAATTTCAGTCGGACTCAATATTAATTTATAAACTGTATTTCGTCATGAAAAAGATAAACATATATTTCATCATATTGATTTTCGTATTTGGATATACGCAATCATCTTGTTCCGGTTTCCTGGATTTGAGCGACCCCGCAGCCTTAACTTCAGACAATTATTGGACTAATAAAGCAGAAGCCGAGTCGGCTCTGGCATCCTGTTATAATGCATTATATTCACAGGGATTATATTATCACTACTATAACGGATGCGATCCGAGAGCATTGGACGGTAACGGAACAGACGACGGTATCGCTGGCAGTGCATGGCCCTCTCCGCCTCAATCTGCGCTTAGCCGTGGCAATCTTGTCCCTTCCCACGAATTGGTCAAAGTGGTTTGGGATGCTTGTTATAAAGGTATTGCAAGATGTAATGACGTCATTTTGTCCGTCCCTAAGATGGGTAGCGGAAAAATAGACCCAAAAGATGCAGACCGCATTATAGGCGAAGCAAAGTTTTTACGGGCTTACTTCTACAATTACCTCACATTTCTGTATCGGGATGTTCCTTTGACAACAGAACCTGTAACGACAAGTAATATGCCGGTTACTAAAAAAGCCGATGTGACAAAATTCATCATCGACGATTTGAAAGCAGTGGCCGAATCGGAAGCACTGCCCAAGAAAGTGACGTTAGCCGAGAAAGGTAGAGCTTCGCGAGGCGCTGCATGGGCGTTACTTTGCCGGATTTATTTGTACAATCAGCAATGGACAGAGGCTGCCGATGTTACATCAAAAGTGATGTCGCAACAGGATTACGGTTACTCGCTGGAACCCGACTACCTGAAACTCTTCAGTGAAGACGGCAATGCAAGCAATGAAGTGATTTTCGCAGTAAGATTCAGCGGCACCGCAGGAGGCGTAAATAACGAACTGAGAGGATTCCTCTCCACCCGTTATAATCAGCAATATTTAACGCTCTATTCTGTTACTCAAAGTTTATTGAATGAATATTATGACAGAGACGGGAATCCTTCCATTTCAACCGATCCTGACGTGAAAGACCCAAGATGGAGATATAATTTCATCGGTATCAGGGAAGAATGGCGTAACGGAGAACAGATTTTATCGGGATATATCAACAAATATCAGGATTATACGGTAACGCAAAAATGGTACGATGACCAGGATTATTACGTGATTCGTTATGCCGATATTTTGTTAATGCGGGCGGAAGCGCTGGCTAATAGCGGCGGTAGCCAAACCGAGATAGAATCTTTGATAAATCAGATACGCGACCGTGAAAGCGTAAAGATGCCACACGTAACACCCGCCGAAGTAACTGCTGCCGGAAGTTTGTTGAATGTCGTCAAGCATGAGCGCAGAGTGGAACTGGCATTTGAAGGCTTCAGGTATTTCGATTTGAAACGGTGGGGAGAATATGCCAAACTTTCTGAATTTAACAGAATAGGCGAAGAAAAATCCCATGTGTGGCCTATTCCTCAAGATGAAATAGACAATAACAAAGCGATTGGTCAAGCTCCGGAATGGGGTGGAAAATAAAAAAATCATTTAAAATATGAAACAGAAAAATTTATTGATATTTTGGACAACCATTCATTTGCTGTTTTTTTCAATTTTATTGCCGACGTCCTGTCTGCATCCCGCAAAGGACGAAACGATCAGGCGTATTAGTTTTGACGACCAATGGAAATTCCATCATGGCGACACAGC
>JGI24705J35276_12237899_pt1 | contig 14012 bp, 10 predicted proteins | sample TergutNt197P4_FD_35276 | JGI IMG/M metagenome (IMG submission 35276) | reverse complement strand
GGCATGGGCAAGGGGAAGCCGTTCCTGCTTCACCGGGATGAGGCGCAGAGGCGGCCAGCCGCTCGCCGCGGCTGCAATAGCAGGAATAGATCAATTCCTGTTGCTTAAGATGTTGCAAAGCGGATTCATACAGCGCGCCGCGTTTGCTCTGCATATAGCGGCTGTCTTTTTCGCCGCGCCAGCCTTCATCCCAATCCAACCCCAGCCAGTGTAGGTCGTCCAAAAGCAACTGCGCATATTCCAGGTGGCTGCGGTCTGGGTCAAGGTCTTCCAAACGCATGATCATAATACCGTTTTGCTTGCGCACATCCAGCCAAGCCAATAAAGCGGCAAACAGATTGCCCAAATGCATCCTGCCGCTGGGGCTGGGCGCAAACCGCCCGCGTATTTGTTGGTTATTCGCCGGTGACGGCATAGGTATGCTCCTACAGTTCCAATAACTCCTACTTCAAAAACGTGGCGACCCTCCCGGTAATCTCTAACTCCGCCAATTGGGCATCTTTCATTGCGGTATACTCCCGTACCTTTTCAGCCCAAATTGCGCTGATCTCCTCGTCGTGGCGTAGGTCGGGCAGGCCACGTTCGTTAAGTAAACCCCCCAGGTAGCGTGAGAATTTTTCCGCACCGTTAAGGTTGAGGTGCAAACCGCCGTCGTAGGTGTCGTAAGTAAAATTTATGCCTATGGCATCCAGCTCGTTTAGGGCATTGAGGTAGAGTAGTCTATGGTTAACAGCGTAATCTGAAACTTGCGCATCCCATTCAGGGTACCAGTGCGGATAGGGAACGGGAGCTTTGACCAAAATCAGCTCCGCGCCATGTTCTGCGCACAGCTCCCGTATTTTGTCTAAATATGCCCAGCAGTTTTCGCTTAAGGCATAATCACCCAGCTTGGGTGGGGTCGGTAATGAGCCAAGGGGCTTGACGTCGCAGCGCATCATAAAGCCGTTGTGGGAAACACCCCGGCGCTTGAACAGGTAACGTACATCATCCCAGGAAAGCTCTTGCCAGCGGTCGTGGTAGCGAAAGAGGGGCAAGAGATAGGAAATCAGGCTTTCTCCCTGGGTCATAGAGGTTTTTATAGCTTCTATTTTTGATGAGGAAAGCCTCATGCCATCCAGAGTCAGGCGATTGTAGGCTTCCGATTGGGGTGTTTTGTATTTCATGGCTAATACGCTGAAAATGACCGTCTGCGGCTTTTCATAACGAAAGGCGTCCTCCAGCAAATAATAGCTTTGCCAGGTGAGCTGCTGCGCCGAGCCCCGAATATAGGAGGTTATGCCATATTCTTCCCACAAGGTGATGGGAGAGATGTTTTCGTACGCCTCGCAGTCGCCGATGATCAACAATTGATGGTTTTTCTCTGAAGCGTAGTATTCGGCCACCAAGGCGCCTTCGTAAATGCCGGACATATATTTGGGCATGAACAGTTTGTTGAGCAAAAAGAGGGCGGCAACGGTGAGCAGAATGCATATTAAAATCCGCCCAAATCTGCCTTGCGGGTGCGTTAAGCAAGAGCCGGCGCTGCCGGTATCAGAAACGGTTGTAGATGAATTGGTTAGCGTCGTAGCCATAACCGTATACCCCGAAAACTATTATAACACACAGAAAAAGCAGGCACAAGGAGAGCTTGGCAACGGGATTCAGTGATTCGAAGCGGCGGCGCGGTTCCTCGTGTCCCGCTATTATCAGCAACATCACTCCTAAAGCAGCTACCAGCCAATTTTGCATGGGTAAGCCGATATCGATAATGACCGCATGCCAGGGCCTAAACATGCTGAACAGCATGTGCAAGGTAGTTCCCACCCCGGCGTAAATATCGAAACTGCGGATAGCGCACATCAGTAAAAATGTCCTTACGATAGCGAAACCGTGATAATATCTGCTGTTGCTGAAGGTGAATTTGGTGTGAAAGTGCTTGTACAAAGGCTCACATTCCTGGGAGAGGATGATCACCAAGCCGTTGGCCAGCCCCCAGGCGATGAAGTTGGCGGTGGCGCCATGCCACAGCCCGGTGGCAAACCAGGTGACGATGGTGGTAATATACACCGGCAGTCGTTTCCCGAAATTGTTACCTAAGTAGTGGCGGCTGATTTTGGAAAAGCGGCGCATGGGTCTGCATACCGAAAGGGGATAGAAAAGATAATCCCGAAACCAGGTTCCCATGGTGATATGCCAGCGCCGCCAGTATTCGGCGATATTGGCGGAATAGAAGGGTTTATTAAAGTTTTCACTAACGCGCACACCGAAAAAGCGTGCTATGCCGATGGTGATATCTATGCCACCGGTAAAATCGGCGTATAGCACTACCGCGTACAGCAGCACATTCAGGGCCGCGTAGCCGCCTGTGAACGTTTCCGTACTCGCAGACATTAGTTTAATGGCTGGCAATAGACGGTCTGCTATCACCAGTTTTTTGAAGAAACCCCACAATATGCGCCGCATACCATAAGAAATATTGGCTATGGAAAACTCTTGCGGGTTGAAGAGCGTTTGAGCCAGGTCGTTGTGGCGGGAGATGGGACCTTGGATGATCTGAGGGAAAAAGGATACGAAGAGCGCGAGCTTTAAGGGGTTACGCTCGATTTGTGTCTTTTTGCGGTACAAATCCAGGATATAACTCGCGCTTTGGAAGGTGTAAAATGAGATGCCCAAGGGCATCAGCAGCCCGAAGGAGGGTATTTTTACCATTAAAAGCCAGCCGGCATTAATAATAAACCAAGCAGTTACCACAAGACGGGAACGTTTTTTTTCTAATAAAATTCCGGCGATATAAGTTGTTATAATTGTAGCCAAGATATAAAGAATAAAGCCGCTACAGGCATAGAAAAACAAGCTACCTATTAGAAGCAGCGCCCAACGGAATTTATGTGGTACTAAATAATAGACAGCAAATATAACCGTTAAAAAAAACAGGAAATTTTGGGAGGTGAAGCTCATGACAAGCGCCGGATCAACGAAAACAGCGCTAGAGCCGAGTTGAAGTTTTCTGGCACAATTTCTGCGGCAGGTATAGATAAGCCGTAAGCGTCATCCACATCGGCGATTATCGTCACGATATCGAAGGAATCTAATACTCCCTCGTCTATCAAAGCACTGTGAGATGAAAAGTCGATTTCCGGATGCAAATCGGATAGAATAGACAAAAGCTTTTCCATATTCATCTTCCTTTGTATATGCTAAGCAGTTCAGTCCGGTCGATTTTGCCATTCATGGTAAGTGGGAATTCTTTTAGGGGTATTACTGCATTGGGGTGCATATAGCGCGGCAGGTGTTCTTTGAGATAAACCATGGTTTGGGCGGCGGTGGCTGTGCCGCTGATGAACAATACCAGTTTGTTCTTTTCTGTATCATATACGCAAACAGCGCGTACCACACCCGCCAGAGCTGCCGCAGCGCTCTCTAATTCTCCCAGCTCAATACGATGTCCCATGTGTTTTATTTGAAGATCCCGGCGGGAGCAAAACACCAGTTCTCCTGAATCGTTCAGCATACCTATATCCCCACTACGGTAAATTAGCTCTCGGTAGGATTTATTCAGGGGGTTTTGCGTGAAAACAGAGGCGGTTTTTTCCTCGTCATTGTAATAACCCAGGGTGAGGGAGGCGCCGGCTATGCATATCTCCCCCTCCAGCCCCGGTTTTGTTACCTGGCTGTCTCCATTAAGCAGCATGACCCGTGTATTACGGAAGGGTTGCCCAATGGGCACAGGCTCGCCGGGGGCAAAATCCCGCTTTACCTCATACCAGCAGGACATACCGGTGCATTCTGTGGGGCCGTAGAGGTTGATAAAACGCGCTTTGGGCAAAGCCTTGCGCCATAAGGCGAGCTGAGCTTGAGGGAACACCTCGCTGCCAAAAGCCACCGTACGCAGATGATCAAGCGTATTATTCTCTAGTGCGCCTGTGCCGGATAATATGGTCAGCGCCGATACTACCCAGCAAATGGTATTTATTCTATGGGTATTAAGGTATTCTATCAGCCGCACCGGGAACATGAACAGTTCCTTGGGTATTAAATAAGTTGTGGCGCCGAATTTGAGGGTAGGGTAGAGTTCCTTAAGGCAAGCATCTACATACAATGGGGTTTGGTTGCCAAAAACAGTGTCTTGGGAAAAGCCCAGAACATCGGAGAGGCTTTCGATATAGTCGATTACTGAACGATGACTAGCCGCCACCCCCTTAGGCTTCCCTGTAGAGCCGGAGGTATATACAATATACAGCAGATCGGTATCGATGGCGCTTTGACGAATCCCGGCTAGCGCTTTATCGTCGATTTCCGTTTGCGTCATTACGGTAAAATTGTATGCGGCGCCGTGATAATCCAGGGTAGAAAGAAGCAAGCTGGTTTTTTCTTCATATATTACAACAGCTGGCTTAAGGCTTTCGAAAACACCTTCAATACGGTTCCTCGCCATTTCGGGGTCCACCGGCACATAGGCGCAGCCGGCGCATACTGCTCCCCAAAAAGCAGCTATAGTATTGCTTGAACGTTCCATTAATATGACCACAGGTATACGCTTATGCCCCATCCGCATGAGAAATGTGCCTATAGCGCGAGAAAGCATCTGCACCTGAAAAAAAGTTAAACCGTGCTTACCGTCACTATACGCCAGTTTGTTGGGTAAACTCTTCGCGGCATCATCAAGGTATTCCAAAACATTTATCAACTATGGCGCCTCCGATATTTTGTTTGGTCACTTAGGATTTCCTTTGTCCTTTGTTGCAGCAGGAGTAAAACTATTAATGTTGAATACTGTTCTTAAAGTGAGGTTAAGAAAATAAACATAATAAAACAAAAAAAACTATCGGAGTTTGCTTTAGTTGTTAAGCCTATGTTAGCAGCTTTGGGTATTTGTTTTGTTTTTTTTACGGTTATTTTTCTTTATTGTGAGTTGGTTTTTCGGTATTTTTCCGGAATCGGTATTGAGGGTTTTCTTCTTTCGCTGCTTCTTAATCTTCCTATTATTGCAGTGATCACCTTAATACTATTTATAGCTCCTAAACAAACAGTATTTTTTATAACCGAGTTAAGTATGATTTTTATCTCTTTGCTCTATAGTTCCCAGCTAATATATAATCGTATATTTCATGAGTTCTATTCAATTGATAAAATCGTAACGGGGTTGTCGGCAATTTACCAGTTTCATGAGATTATGTTCAATACTATGGCAGAGAATTACGTGGCAATATTGTTATTACTTTTGCCCATAGCTATTGCGGTTATATTACTTAAAACCCACTTTCCCTTCCTTAATACCGGCAAATATTGCATATCTGTTTTGCATACCAGCCTATCGAATAGATATATTGGCTTTTCAATAATACTGCTCTTGCTTTGCCATTTTTTATTGCTATTGCCTGTTGTTTTAGACCCTTATTCGCAGCAGGCAATACAGTATGGGCAAGGGGAGGAAAGCCGCGTTTCCTCGGTTCGGGAGGTAAGCTTGGTCATTACTATGGAGATCGATTTATTATCTCATTTCATTGAGGCAAAAAACCTTCCTTTGGTACATCAACTCCCGCCCGCTTCTGTAGTGGACGAGCCGCTCAAAGCAACCGAGCCGCCATTTGAGGAAGATGACTATTCACGCGATCTGGCTATGATTCCTCCATGGTTGGGTAAAGTTAACGGTCTGGATATCGATTTTCAGGCTTTAGTAGAGCGGGACATAAAAAATAGTAAATTACTTCAGCTCCATGAGTATTTCAGATTTCTTGAGCCCAGTGAGCAAAATGAACATACGGGAATCTTTAAAGGTTACAATTTAATAACTATATGCGCCGAAGCTTTCAGTTCATATGTTATCGATCCACAGCGAACGCCCATTTTATATATGATGCAAAATGAGGGAATCAATTTTTTAAATTTTTATAGCATCTATGGCGCCGGTACTATAGGAGGTGAGCTTAGCCTAATTACAGGTCTTATGCCCAGAGGTGGCGAAGCGTGGTGCCGCGAAGCGGCAAAGGTGTACCTGCCTTTTTCTTTTGCTTCCCAGTTCAATAGGCTGGGGGTGCAGCCTATTGCTTATCATAGCGGTTCTTATACTTACTACGACCGTCATAGAATGTTCCCTGCGCTAGGATATATTTATAAAGCGCGTGACCATGGTTTAGCAATAAATAACCCCGATTGGCATGTGAGCGATCAAGAAATGATCGAGCTTTCTATTAACGATTATATCAATGATGAATTGTTCTATGTTCATTATATGACTCTTAGCGGGCATTCTCCTTACAGTTTCGGCGGAAATCCTTTATCTAAAAAAAATCAAGAAGCAGTAAAAGATCTGCCATATTCAATAAAGATAAAAGCGTATCTTGCCTGCCAAATAGAGCTAGAGCATGCTCTGAAGTATTTACTAGAGCAACTGGAAGAAGCAGGTATTGCCGAACGCACTTTAATAGTTTTAGCCACCGATCATTATCCGTATGGTTTAACCAAAGAAGATATTTCTGAGCTGGCAGGGCATACGGTTGATCCTGCTTTTGAGCTTTACAAAAGCTCTTGTATTATGTATGTTAAAGGCATGGCAAAAGAAGTGGTGAAAGCTCCTTCTTTTGTTCCGGATATAGCGCCTACTGTATCCAATTTATTGGGGTTTGATTTCGATTCCCGTTTCTTTACCGGGCGGGATGTTTTTTCTACTGCCCCGGCTTTAGTATTTCTCGATACTGGTTTTATTACCGAAGTTGGCGTATATGACAAGAATCGCGGCAGTTTTATACCATATGAGGATGTGGATGCGCCTAAAGAATACCGCGAATCTATACAAAGCATTATAGACGCAAAAAAATCTGCTCTTATGCAAATGATAAAGCTTGATTATTTTACGCAGATTAAAGAATATCTGGTTTTTTAAAGAAAACGATATTTTTAACCCGTATCTTATTTCATTACTTCCGGGTATAAAGATGTATCGTAAGAATAATAATCCTTGCCGCGTATTTTGGCAAGAGCTTGGGCTTGGTCTTCGGTGAGCATAAAACAGTCGCCGCCGTTTTGATGGGGTGTGGAATCGAAATGATACCAGCCTTCACCGGTGTTGACCAGGTTCCAATAGTGGCAAACTCGCGCGCTCGGTATGCGATGAACTAATGTATTATCTATACCGGCGGTTGTCAGTAATAGTTGGGCTACACAAGCGTAAACAAAGCAGTCGCCTCTTCTATCTTTAAGGCCACTATAAGCGGCGATGTTTGAATCTTCTTTTGGGCTGGTGTTTATATAGAAGATATGGTTGCGAACCCACATATATATAGCATATGCTTTTTCATACGGGCTCATATAGGTATTGATGATCTCTTTTAGCAGAATATTAGCCATTTCATATACTTGCTTTTGCGAAACATTTAAAACAGTAATGCTCCCCTCTGCTACCGTTGTATTACCGCTGGAATCTGTGGCGCTATATATAACAGGGTATTTTCCTGCTGTATTTTGATCGACGGCACTGGAATCTATTTTTAGCAGCACTTCTTCATCGCGGTTATCGGTAACGGTAATATCCGCACGATAAGCAATAGCTGTACCATCGAATACAGTTTTATCCAGTAACCCGCTTATTATTGGTGGCTCGGTATCGAAAGAAAGGGTTAGGGCAGATACGATTTCCGTGGTATTATTATAAGTGTCTTTTAAAAGAATTCCAACAGTTTGCTCACCTTCCAGTAAATAGTTAGGCTCAGCAATAAAGCTTACGCTAACCGGTGTTTCATCGACGATATTTGTCACGAAATCTTGAGCTTCGCATGTATCGCCAATATACTTATATAGGTGTAAAGGAGTAGCAGCTGGCGGAGTAATATCCAGAATATCTAAAATGCACCAATATTTTTTGCCTGCTAAAGATATGATCACCTCATGCCAGCCGGGAGTATCAAAATTTATCTCCTGCAAATCTGTTTCAAGTTTAAAAAGTTCTTCATCTTTTTGGGAAGCATTTTCAATAAAGCTGAGTGCAGTTATCTGATTTTTATCTAGTTTTGGCGGTATTTCCAGCCTCTCGATAGCCTTATAAACATGCAACTCCGATATAATATTCAGTGTATTGTTCCCGGCGTCTGTTAACTGCACAGTTACATAACTTAAGCCAGTGTTCATAGTATTGGGCTTGCTGATAAAAGATATTTCTACCGGGGTTTGATCATCTATATCACACACAAATTCTTGAGGGCTGAGCTTTTCTCCTACCCAAGCAAATACGGTTGTGGGAAGGGCTTTAGGGGGAATAGTATCTTGTATAATAATAGTAGAGTTGAAGGTTTTTTTCCCTACGGCAATAATTACTGGGTAAGCCCCCGGTACAATACTATCGATAGGTAAAGCGGATAAAAATGCACCTGTTTTACCCTCGGCGATGATGAACTCATCAATTTGGGGCAACGGTTCACCAGCTTCAATGATTAGGCTTTTTTGCACAAGGGGACGCCAAGCAAAGGCGATCTGAATTTTGGTCGCTAAGATGATTAAAAGTGTGACGATTATTACGGCAAGCAGCTTTTTTTTATTTTGCCGCCATAAAGCGCTAGGGTTTTTTATTATATACATATGGGGCCGCTAAATACCCGCTCACCACCATTTTCATTGTTTATTTAAGCCTCTACAGGCAAAGCCAACTTTAGGTTTGAAATAGTGTTTTTGTAATATCCTTTGGTATATTGGCTAAAATATCGGAGGCTATTGATTGTCCCCGCATTAATGCTTTGGCGATTTTTTCTTTTTCGATATGGCGTCCCACAGAAATAGAAAACACAATACCCGGAATATCATCATACCTAATATTGGGGAAATTTCCTTTTTCTTTTTCTAAGAATAATATTCTTTCTACAGCCGGAGGAATATAATTATCAAAAAGTAGCAATAAATCGGAAGAAACTTCAAAGTTATGCGCCTGCGCTATTTGTATCATAGCCTCATTGCCCAAATTTTGTATGCTTTCCATGTAAATATCTTGTTTAAGGCATTCCAGGTAAAAGTATCGGCAAGGATGCTTCATAAAAAAGCCCGCGCATAAACAAATCATAGTTGAGGAACGTTCTAGCTGGTGTTTGCCTGGTGTCAGCCGATGTGAAACTTGGGCTTTTAAGTAATTTAAATAGCGTTCAATAACTGTTACGGCTATTTGTCTTTTTGTTTTATAATGGTAGGTAGCTAAGCCCAAGCTTACACCGGCGGCAGCGGCAATTTGCCGCATAGAAGTTTTACTATAACCGTTTGCTATAAATAGTTCATTTGAGCAATACAAGATGTATTTTTCCCTGCTCATTTTTTGTTTATTAAACGATGCCATTATAACACCTCTGTTATAGCTAATTGCTAATAGATGTTCATAGCTGCGTTGAATCCATCATGTGTGGCATCGATTATTTTACCGGCCTTACGGCAATCTCCCACCGTAACAAATTCCGGTGCATAAGATCGTAAAATTTCAGCTTCTTCATTTAAAGCTATGCGCCCAACTGCTAAGATCACGGAATCTGCCATAAAAGTATGAATATCGCCCTTGCTATCTACAGCGTGTATGCTTTTTTCAGTGATTTCCAGCGCTTTTAGGTTGGTTTTCGCCTGGAAATTATCATATTTGCTAATTTCCTGCATCAGTGCTTCACGACCACGGAAATTGGCGTCGGCTGCGATTTCATCTTCCTGTTCTAAAACAAGTACTTCATGACCTTTCATGGCTAAATCCAGCCCTTCCTCTGTACCGCTCATGCCGCCGCCAATTATCACTACGCGGTTTCCCATATGCTCTGAAGCAGCCGACATTTCTTCAATTGTTCTCACATGAGGAAATTGGCAACCGGCAATATTGGCAATACGGGCGCGCGCCCCTAAAGCCGCAATCAGATCGTCTGGTTTTAGTATTTGAATAAGCTGTGGCGTGACTTCGGTATTAAGCATTACCGTAACTTTTTGATTATATAAACGGTTGATCAGTGATTGCTTGAACTTTAGTAAATCTTTCTTGAAGAGAATATGCGAGTGCATATTCAACGCGCCGCCTAATGCTGCTGTTTTTTCGCATAGTATTACTTCATGGCCGCGTTCGGCAGCTACAATAGCAGCCTGCATGCCAGCGGGCCCACCGCCTGCAATCAATACTCTATGGGCGCAGCGGGGCTTATCCCATAAGCGAAACTGAAATTCACGTCCGCAGGTGGGGTTAACGGCGCATTTCATAGCGCGGCTGGCATAGGGCAAAAGCGATACGAAGGTTTCGCTCATACAGGTGTTGCAGCGCAAACAAGGTACGATTTCATTATCGCGGCTCTCTTTTGCTTTGCGCGGTAGTTGCGGGTCTGCCATTAAGCCGCGTACCATAGCAATAACATCTGCCTGCCCCGTAGCGATTATCTCTTCCATTAGCTCCGGATACCCCAAGCGCCCAACCGTAACCACTGGGGTTTTAACATGCTTTTTGATAGCGGCGGAAATATCGGTGTTAACGCCATGCGGTAAGAACATGGTAGGAAACATACGCGGCACGGTATCTTTTTTGGCAAAGCTGGATACCGATACATGAATAAGATCAACTTTGCCGTCGAGCATTTTTGCAAAGTCTATGCTTTCTTGTATTTCTTCTGCGCTGTCTGTAGAAACTTTGCCGGAAAAACGGAATTCAATGGGAAAATCTGCTCCGCAACGCTTTCTTATGCGCTCAATAATCAATAAAGGAAAGCGCGCCCTATTTTCCAGGCTGCCGCCAAAACGATCTGTACGGCGGTTTTCTTCGGCGGAAAGAAATTGCGAAATTAGCCAGCCATGAGCACCATGTATCATACACATGTCGAAACCGCCCACCCGGCCCATATATGCAGCTTGGGCAAAAGCTTCTACAGCGCGCTCTATATCCTGTTCATTCATTTCAACAGCCTCATAAATTTGGCCATAGCGGTGATGTATGCCGGCGCTGGCGCTGTAAACAATGGGCCCTTTAGTGAATTTGGGGTTAGCCCAATGACCGGGATGAATCAGTTCGATAGAGGCGATAGCCCCATGTTGCTTAATGGCGTCTGAACATTCCAGTAAACTGGGCAAAATATCGCGGTTATCTAAAGGCGTGGTACGGTCATGCGCCTGACCGGTATAGGTATCTACTGTAGTTTCTCCCACCGTTACTAAGGCGGCGCCGCCTTGTGCGAAGGCTTGATACATGGCGATGTTTTCTTTACAGAAATCTCCATTGAGCAAGGTGTCTGAAAAGCCCATAGGCGCGCCGGCAATGCGGTTTCTTAATGTCAGTGGACCTATCTTAAGCGGGCTGAAAAGATTGGGGAATTTGTTATACATGAATATATCTCCTTATTTTAGACAAAATCCTCTTTGTCTATTGCTTCATGCGGGCAGGAAAAATAACATATACCGCACTCGTTGCAGCCATAATAATCTATGCAGGCTTTGTTGTCATGTATTGTTATGATGTCGGTCATGCAGTTTTTTTCACAGATACCGCAAGCATTGCACTTATCATTTATAGTATACATCCAAGGCCGTATTTTTTGGTCTCCGAAGTAAAAACGTAAACGCGCGATTTTGTCATCTTGGTATACATGGAATACTTCGCCCTCGCCACTTTCTAATAAGTAAATTTGAAAATTATCAAGATCTTTACGATAAAGGGCTTCTGTACCGCGGTTTTGTTGCCAATAGCGTTTACGGATATGCATATCATCAATCTTTTTTACATAAGCGTTTATACGCACTGCTATATCGTTTATAGCAATTCCGCAAACGTAGGGGAAAACCTCTATTTCATCGTAAAAATGTTTGCCGCGGGAGGCGCCCACATACATATTGCCAACATCATCCAAACGATGCACTTCCAACCCACGGCTTGTTGGTGTTTTACCGTCTATGGCGGTGGTGGCAAAAGCCATGTATCCTATAGAAAATGCAAAATTGAAGGCAGCTGTTTTTATCTCTTCATTGGTACTTTGTGGCGTTAAACCCAGACATATTGGCCCTTGATACATATTTTACCTCCTTATGCGGCTTCATAGCTGGTTTCGATTTGAATCTGTTTGCCGCCTTTTCTTTTACTCATCACAATAGCATATATAACAGCCAGCACAGCATAAATGATTATGCAAATTTTCTGCGGTGTATTGAGGATGTCGAAGAGGAAATATTCAAAGACCAGGCAAACTACTGCGCCGGCTATGCAGATCAGGTTATATAGCCAATTAGACATATGGAAAATAGATTTTTCCCATAGTTGTGGCACTACTTTTGGCATGCGCAATAAGGTAATAATAATGATGATATTACCCACATTAGCCAAAAATGTTCCGACAATTGCAATAGATTCTATGTCCCATCCTGTTATTAGTATAATTCCTGCCATGAGAGTTATAAACAGCAGAACCCAATGGGGAGAATGATATTTTTTATTGATCGCGCCAAAGCGTTTTGGTAACCAACCGTCATTGCAGGCTTGCACAACAGGGGGAGGCAGCCAGCCCATTAAGGCGTTAAGTGAGGTTACCAAGGCAAAAATAGCGCCGCCAATAATAAAGAATATATACAACCAAGAAGGCAGTACGGTAACCGCCACTTTAGCCAGTGATTGCCCCTCTACTTCACTAATGGGTAAAACACCCGCAGCTACTACGGAAACCATGGCATAAATAATCATGATCACTATTGAAGATGTGATAATGGCGAAAGGAATATCCTTGGTGGGGTTTTTGCACTGACGCCCGAAATTGATAACCATGCCAGCGCCGCCGCAGGCGAAATTCATTAAAGCTGCGGCATACATAATACCTCTCCATCCATTGCGCATGAAATCCGGCGGCTGAAAAAAGCCGGGCTGAACATGACGGAAACCAAAAAACGAGAAAATAAGGAGTGCAGCTACAAGCACTACGACCATCGCTTTTTGCACGCCGGCTGCTATTTTGATGCCCAGAAAATTAATCAAGGCGATAATGAACAGTAACGCTATAGCGACAAATTTAAAGTTTAAACCAGAAACTAAACCAAGCATATATTGGGCGAAAGCTGTACAATAAAGCGAAGCGCCGAAGAAATTGGTCAGCCAAAAGGCAGTGTATACACCGGCAAAAGTTTTGCCGCCTAAAAGTGCGGAAAGCGTATACATTCCGCCGTTCATGCGTATGGTAGATGATACAAGCATATTAGGTAGAATTGAAATCAGTGTCATGATAGCACAAATCACCATAGCAATAGCTACCGACCGGCCCGTAAGCCCAATAGCTACGCCAACCACCGACATAATACCGCCGCCGATAACATTGCCAATGGCTATTGAAGTCAAATCCATTTTTCCCAGTACTTTTTCTTCTGTGGATGCTATAGTTGCCAAGTAAACCACTCCTTTCAAAAATAGATATTATTAATTGTAATAATGTGAAAATGTATGATCAATAAAATAAAACCGCTGTTTTTTGGCATTCCTCCTTTCATTCTTCAAAATATCCCCGAAAACTCAAAAGTCAAGCTATCACAGTTTAGCCAGTGCCTTTACTGAAATTTTGCATAGCACAAGCTAGTAAGGTTTAAGACGCTTTTAATTATTATAAACGCCCCAAACAGCTTGATATTCTTCGTAATTTTTGCGGCCTAAATCCTAAATAATTCACCGGGAGTTTTCGAGGAGGTTTGCTTAACGATTCGGAAACGATGTAAACGCATATAGTGCTTGTTTGTATTTTACTGTACAAGTATAGTTTTTGTCAAGCGTTAATTGCGGCTTTTGCAAAAATTTTTAAGCAATTTACAGCTTTTCGCTTGACGTTTTAAAATTTATTGACAGCTTTATTAAAGTAATATACAATAAAGGTTGTATCGGCGTTTGCTATTCATTTGCTTAAAATGCATATACAAGTGTTTTAGGAGGGAATAAAAATGGCGAAGCAAAAATTTGAAAGAACAAAACCCCATGTTAATGTGGGAACAATCGGTCACGTTGATCATGGCAAGACAACTCTAACGGCTGCTATAACACTGAGCTTATCGAAAGTGGGCGGCGCGGTAGCCACAGCCTA
>JGI24705J35276_12237898_pt1 | contig 14012 bp, 11 predicted proteins | sample TergutNt197P4_FD_35276 | JGI IMG/M metagenome (IMG submission 35276) | reverse complement strand
GGCGTTTGGCGCATACCTGCGGCAAACCCCGTAACTACAAAGGACTTTATGTTATACAATGGCTAACCTTATTCTTTGATGATTTTTATGGCGTCGTCCAGTTCATCGCGGGTTATGAGCTGCCGTTTATGTAATTCTTTCAGTATGCCGACCTTAAAATTTTGTTCGACAGCGTCAAATTTGGACATGACAATCACTGTAATATACTAATGGTGGTATAAAAAATATGGAGATTCGTATTTGCTCCATAACATTTTAGTCAAATGACCAAAACTACTTTTTTGCAAAAACGAACGCCATGACTGAGGCGGCGATATTTCCTAACCCATATGCGTAATGAAGCATAACCATAATGGAAGGCAGATTCTCGCTATCCATCACTATCAGAACAAATAACGACACTATAATTGTTGCTATCAGCCCAAGATAGCTTAATTTGCTATCACGACCGAGTAAAAATATCAAACCAAAACTTACAAGCGGCACACCTGCAAAGATAATAAATGACATTAAACCAAAATCAGCATAAGAACCTACCGCTATAAGCCATGGAATAATTATGCCTATTTGAATAAACAATGCCACTGTGCGCATTTTTTTGTGACCTGCCCTTTTTTCTTCTTGAGTAGATTCTTCGGTATATTTCGTTTCACTGGCTACAGAGTATACTTTTTCAGTAGCGGTAACGGAAATGTCATTTGCACGGCTTTCATAACCCAGCCTCTGCAACATTTCTTGTGCGGGCAAGTGTCCTTGTTCTGCCGCTTTTCTAAGCCATATTTCAGCTTGCCCAGAATCCTGTGTCACACCATAACCCTTACCGTAACAAAGACCTAAGTTAAATTGTGCATTGTCAAGACCTTGTTCTGCGGCTTTTGCATACCACTTTACAGCTTCTACAAAATCTTGCGTCACACCCATACCTTCATCATAACAGCAAGCCAAGTTGTGTTGTGCTTTTGCGTGCCCTTGTTCTGCGGCTTTTGTCCACCATTTCATAGTTTGTGTATAATCCTGTTTCACGCCCTCACCCTTAGCGTAGCAATAACCTAAGGAATATTGTGATTTTGCGTGTCCTTGTTCTGCCGCTTTTGTATACCACTTTACAGCTTCTACAAAATCCTGCCTAACACCATCGCCGTTATAGTAACAATGACCTAAGTTGAATTGGGCTTCGAGGTTTCCCTGCGAGGAATCTTTTATCAATTTTTCAATTTTTGTCAATTTTTTCTCACCTTGTCCTATTTACTCTAATCTCACATTCAGGGTTTATCAAGAGGTTGTCCAACCGTTTTATGTATGCTGTCTTTATAATTAACTTATTTCCAGCCTTTACGTTGTTTTATCTGTTCATATGCGTTGTTTATCTTGCTCATTTCATCGTTTATCATTTTGCCAAGCGTTGGGTCTTTTCTTTGTTCGGGAGTAAATTTATCAGGATGCCACAAAATACATTTTTGCCGATAAGCCGCTTTAACTTCACTTTCCGAAGCGGTTTCCGTTACGCCCAGCACTTCAAAAGGATATGCCACGCTGAAACCCTCGCCTGTATTTCCCGTATAATTATTTTCCGCGTGGTCGTAGTGCGTTTGCTCCTGCTCACCTGTGTATGCGCCGCTCTGCCGGTCTTCTTGATAATCCGAGCCTGTGGAAGAATTATAAAAGTAACCGTTATAATAATCCACCAAAGCGTTAAACAGATTATGGCTTTTTAGCGGTGGCGTAATCCTCTTAAGATATGCACAATCATTTTCCGTGATTTGCTTGGTTCCGACATGATAAAACCTATCCGCGCCAATCTCCAAACAAATATCAACCAACCGACCACTGCAAAAACGGCTCTTTATGTAAACATAAGTTATCGTCACAACCGCAATTGCAAGAACCGCGACAATTACATCCATTCGCGCACAATACCAAAAAACTTCATCTATAACACCGCCGCCCATACCAAAAGTGTCCAGCAATATTCTTGCCACAACAAGCCACACGCCCACCAAAAACGGAGTAAGCCCCAACCCCACCAAATTCTTCGAAAAACCAATCTTTTTGTACTTGCCGCCAAACTCCGCACGGCTCATAAGATTAACACCGTCAATCATCCGCGCCGTCACATACGAACCATACCAACCCAAAGTCAAAATCGTCAAAATCTGCTCAGTATAATACCCGCACTTCTTCAACGCACGACCAATATTACGCCGCTTCCCATATTGTGAATAATACCCCGACACTATTAATCACATCGCGACAACGTGACTAATGACAATTATTAAACTTTTTTATATTCTACGGGTGCCACGTTTTTATTGACCACAAAACTCAACACGTGTAATAAAAGGATACTCCAACGATTCTTCCTCCGTTTACACGGATGTTATCTTGCGTGTTCAAATGATTGGGTACACACAAGATAACACCTATTTAGTTTATGCTAATCTCTTGCGGTATTTTAGGAAATAAAGTTAGTTCAAAACTATCCGCAGAAACGTCTCGATACATTCCGCTTTTCTCTTTAAGGTATTCACATTTTTCTAAAACTTGTTTAAGCATATCGTTCTTTTCTTTAGGCGTTTTAAGCTCATCATAAACTTTCATCAATTTTTGTGCTTTAGGGATTAAATTTTTGCTGTTTTGAATAGTCTTGATAATGTATTCATGCGTATTTTCAAGTTTTATTATTTCCGTCTTAATTTCCTCTATTTTGCTGTTTAGAGTTTTCGAGCGATTTAAAAACACGTCCGTGTCGTAAACCCCTTGTTCATAAGCATCATAGGCTTTACTAATTTGAGCCTCAATCTTAGAAAGTTGGATTTGCAGTTTAGATTTTGTGTCTAAAATCGCTTTAATATTATTCTCGTCTTGCTTTTTATTGTGCTTTGGCGTTAAAGTGTGTTCTTTTAACCAATCACGCAAAGCCTCAATAACTTTTTGTTCAACCAAATGGAAAGGCGCACTAACGTTTTTGCACTCCCTATTATGGCAAACGATATAGGATGGCTTTTTATCCGTCCCACGCCTAAAAACCATACTTCGACCGCATACACTGCAAATAATAAGCCCCGCAAGCGGATTCTTAATCTCCTTTCTATAACCAACAGGAGGCGGCGGATTTTGGGCAATAAAATACTGCGCTAAACTAAACATTTCCTCATCAATAATGACTTCGTGCCGCCCATTGACTAACAAACAATTTTCATCATAATTTCTTGGGCGTGAGGTTTCCATTTTACCATTAACCATTTTCTTTACCTTTTTACGATATCCCCACCGAATTTTCCCCGCATAAGTAGGATTAGTTAAAATGCTAATGATAGTTTCTTTTTGCCAATAATCATGACGAATAGGCGATATACCAATTGTATTTAGATGTCGTGCTATGCCTTGTATGCCTAACCTCTTAAAAGTACCATCTTTGCATAGTTCGCCCTGCGTGTATAGTTCAAAAATTAGTTTGACTATTTCCGCATTTTCGGGAACAACTTCCAAGCTATAGCCTCTTTCGCCTTGCAATTTAACGCGTTTATAGCCGAAAGGTGCAATAGAACCTACAAATTTGCCCTCTTTGGCGGAGGCTTGTCTGCCTGTTTGCAAACGTCGATTAATTGTTTTATATTCGCGTCTTGACATAAAAAGCCCGAACTCAAAATATTCTTCGTCAAATTCGTTTGTTGGGTCAAATGTTTTCATTGGAGTTATGATTTTAGTGCCTGAATATTTGAAAGTTTGAGCGACAATGCCTTGGTCAACGGTATCGCCACGCGCTAATCGTTCAACTTCCACAACTATAACGCCTTCCCATGTTCCCTGCTCAACTTCACTAAGAAGCTGTTGCATAACTGGGCGTGCGGCGATAGTGTCACCCGAAACGATTTCTTGATGTATGTGTTCAATGTTTAGGTGTTGCTTGTTTGCAAGTGCAAGCAGTAATTTTTTGTGGCGTTCGAGTGTTTCGCCCTCTCCGTGTGTTTCTAATTCTATGTCGGCTCTTGATTTTCTTAGGTAAATGCAGTATGCCACATCTTTGCTCCTTTATTAAAAATTCAACTTAATTATATATCAAAACACACATGTTGTCAACTATAACAAATGCAATATTTTTTATGCGAGGTATTTGTTTGCGATTTGGGTGCAATTTTTAAGGATTGTGTTTATTTTTTCTTGTGTTGAGTTAGCAAAATGAGCATCACATATTTTGATTTTAGTGTTGCCTATTTTGTATTCTTTGATGATGTTAGCGTTTTTGTTGTTTTCCAAAAAATGCACCGCCTTTCAAGTTAATTTTATGCTTGAATTGGGTGCATTTTGCTTGTCCATTATAATTATATCGCCTATAGAGATGAAAAAATGTTGACACTCTGCAAATTGATGTTATTGTAAAAGAAAAAGAGGTGTGATGCAATATGAAGGTTTATGGTTATGTTAGAGTTTCGAGTGTAGACCAGTGTGAGGATCGGCAGATGTTGGCGATGAGTGAGTTGCAGGTACCGCCGTGTAATGTGTTTGTGGATAAGCAGAGTGGGAAGGATTTTGAGCGTCCGGCGTATAGAAAGCTTGTTGAGATGTTGAGATGCGGGGATTTGCTGTACATTAAAAGTATTGACCGTTTGGGGCGTAATTATGAGGATATTCAGAATCAGTGGCGCGTATTGACTAAGGAGAAGGGTGTTGATATTGCGGTGATTGATATGCCTCTGCTTGATACTCGTTTGAATAAGGATTTGATGGGGACGTTTATTGCTGATTTGGTGTTGCAGATTCTTTCCTTTGTGGCGCAAAATGAGCGCGATGCTATACGGAAAAGGCAGGCCGAGGGGATTGCGGCGGCGAAGTTGAGGGGGGTGCGTTTTGGCAGACCGGCAAAGCCCGAGCCGAGTAATTTTGGTGAGTTGGTGGGGCTTTGGCGTGACAAGCGTTTGAGCAGGGCTGAGATTCTCAAAAAGTGCCGGATAAGTCAGACGACATTTTATCGCCGATTGGCTGAATACCGCATGGTGCAAGGGGAAAACGGCTGAAAATCTTTTCCAAAAGGTGTAGGTTGCGGGAAAAGTAAAAAGGGCGGTTTTAGTGGGCTTTTGTGGTGGGCAAATATGATTTTTTGAAATCTATGATGGATTTTGATTGTTAAAAACGATTATTTTTAGTAGTTTTATATGATAAAATGTTAGAAAAAAATATTATCTAAAGGTACACTTTATGGAAATTAAGCAGATGAATGAAATTGTTTGTATGTAAATCTTTAATAATCTGTACACGACAAAAAAATTGTTTAAGTACGGAGGAAGATTTGTGAACAAAAAATCAGAATTTAGAAAATTGGCGGCATTGTGCGTGGCGTTGTTTATGACGTGTATGTTGATGCCGGTTATTTCTGCGCCCGCAAATGCGGCAACAGAGGTATCAAACGAATCCGAGCTAAAAGAGGCGTTGGAGCGCGGCGAAACAGACATAACAATCACGAAAGCCACTACAATCACTATTAACAGTCTAACGATAAATTCGGGCGTTACGCTGACGGTTAAAGGTTGTGTTTTTACGGTTAATTCGGGTGTTACCTTGACGGTGCAGGGTACTGTTACTGTGGATAGCGATGACTACGGTATTACTTCCGGCGTAATTCTTAACAGGGGGACGATTGTCAACAACGGCGCGATTTCCTTTAACAGGGGCGGGATAAACAATGAGGGCGGCACATTCACCAACAATAACGGGGGTACGGTTACGCTTGATTATTTTAGCACATTTACCGTTGGCGGTGGTACGATTGATAACAGGGGGACAATCAGCACAAGCAGTCGTATTGGCATTAACAGGGGTACGCTTAGTAACAGCGGCACACTTGTTTTAAATGGCGGGGGTACGATTATCAATAAGGCTGAGCTTAGCAACAGCGGTACAATCAATAACGGTGGTATAATTTATAATGAAGACAGGGGCAAAATCATCAATAGCGGGAAAATTGTCAATAATGGCGGTACGCTCAACAATGGTGATACGATTGATAATGGCGGTACGATTGATAATGAGGGCGGCAGAATCGCAAACGGCGGCACTATAAACAATATCGGCGGCGGTAAGATTATCAACATTGACAAGGGTGTCTTTGATAATAGAGGCAAAGTCAACGATAATGTTTCGGGGGGCAGTAGTCCTTCTTCAGACGGTAAACCGAATTCGCCTTCTGCGTCTGTTCCTTCGGGTGTTGAGTCGATTGCGCCCTTTAGTTCTGATAATGCAGGTGATGGCGGTCAGTCGGGCGTTGGCGGTACGGCGTTGGTCGGGGCAGTTGTGGGCGTTATTTTGGCGGTAATCGGTGGGTGTGTGCTGTTTTTGCGTAAGCGGAAAATATGAGTTAGGTCAAATAAAAAGCTCCTTTTTCTTTTTTTGCAATTGCTGTAGAACATGTTTTTTTGGAAGGTTTATAAATCCAAATACTACAAATATTTTGATATATCGTGGGCTTTGCGGGAGATTTCGTCAGTGAGATTACGGGTTATATACTGCGGGCTTTGGGGCAGGCTTCTTTTTGGATCATGTCGGCGGTTGCGCGTCTTACGGGGCAAAAGTTTGGCGGCGGGAAAGCTGTTGACCGCGCGTCTTTTGCGGCAAGAAATCCCCCTGCAAATGAATGGATGAAAAGTTCTGTGCCGCATGGGGTTTTCTTCGGGCGGCAATACGACAAATATGTGATAAAGCCCGAGGATATGGACGGGCACATCTTGGTGGTCGGCACGCCCGGAAGCGGCAAAAGCTCCTGCATCGCCATCCCTACGCTTAGAAGCTGGCGGGGAAGCGCCTTTGCGGTCGATATTAAAGGTGAATTATACGAGAACACCAAGCAGTACCGTAAAAAGATTAAACTTTTTGACCCCACCGATGAAAACAACGCCTACAGCTATGACCCCTATGTTTTCCTAAACGACAGCGTCAACACCGCGCAGGAAGCCCGCGCAATCGCCCAAGCAATCATCCCGCTTGCCCCTGACGCAAAAGAACCCTTCTGGGTGGAAAGCGCACAAATAATCTTAACCGGCGCGATTCTGCACTTTCATAATGAACATGTATCTTTCATCAACACGCTTAAAAAAATTCAGAGCCTCAGCCCTAAAACGTTGATAAAAATTGTTGCGGAAAGCTCTGATGAAAAAGCGCGGTTGTGTGTGCAGAGTTTTGTTGATATAGACGGAAAAGTTTTGGCGGGCATCGCCGCCGAGATAAGCAGGGGCATTGTTGCCATTGTTACCGATGATGATATTATCACGGCTCTAACCTGCGGCGAAGGGCGTGAAGTCATAGCCCCTGCCGACCTCGATAAGGGCATCGACATCTACATAAAAATACCCGAGCATCTTCTGAAACAATGGAAAAATCTCTTGGTTCTTATGACCAACCAGTTCATCAGCTTTTTTGAGCGGAGAAAAGAAAGCCCTGATAACCGCCCGATTTTGTTTTTGCTTGACGAGTTTCCGCGCTTAGGGAAAATTCCCGCAGTCACTGATGCGCTTGCAACCATTCGCAGTAAAAAAATTACCGCCTGTCTAATAATTCAAAGTTTGTCGCAGTTAAAACTGATATACGGGCATGACGCGCAGGAGGTCATTGCCGATACATGCGCCTTTAAAGCCGTGCTGGGCGCGACCGATGTCAGCACGCAGGAATATTTCTCAAAACTCGTCGGCACTTATGAGAAAATCCGAAGCACCCACTCGCAAAACTACGACCCCTATATAGGTGCGCCAACGGGAAGCGGCGCGTCATATTCGCAGGATTACGAGAAACGCATAATCAAGCCCGAAGAATTTGCCACCCTGCAAAGTGAGCTTATACTTTTATATCCATTTCCACATAACTTTTGCAGAGTGCAAAAACAGCCCTATTACTGGCGGGCACGGTGAGTAAACTTTGGACAAGAAAGACATACGTACCCATGTGCAGACGCTTCAATCCCTGCAAAGGGATATTAATTTTTTAAAGAAAGCCAGTGGAGATAATCCTTCGCTTGAGAAAACTATGGATATTTTGAGAAATTCGCAGGATAAACTCTATGGCGCATTAGCCCAGCATGGTGTAACTTCCGAAGATGTTTACAGGGTGTTAATGGAGAACGGCGATAAGGAAATTATCAAAAATATTATGCGGTTGCAGAAAAACAAGGATACCCTGCGTCAAAAGCTCTCTGAACCTAAACTCTCCCCCGACCAAACTAAGTCACTTGAGGAACGTCTTGCCCAAGCAACACAGCAACACACCGCCGCGTGGAACGAGGTCATCAACAGCCCCGACAAAGACCGCATAATCAACAAAATCGAGCAAGCCCAAATAAAAGACCTGCAAAAAGAATTAGCCCGCCAACGTGAACAGGAAAAAGACCGCGAACCCGAACGCTCACACTAACCCATGTCCTTCCGTTTGGTCGCGGCGTTCGCGCAGAGGACTTTGACAGAAACGGTGCCGAGGCTGATTAAAGACGATTAGCAAACAGCCGCGGCAGAGAATCGCGGCAGACCTACTAAGTGTTGTCAAGCTCTTTTTTTGAAAAAAGTCTAATTTTTTAACAAGTGAAAAAAGAGTATAGCAAAGCAAGCCCCAACAGGAGCATTTTTAAAAAATTGATGTAGATGTAAAATGTTTGGTAATTATAGGGTTTGCCGCAAGTGTGCGTCAAACGCCCATTTCCATTATACTTTACGGTGCTTCATCAAGGTAGTCGGTAGTATTTTTTCGCTAACACGCGAGGCGAAAAAATCTCCACCGCTCCACCTTGACGAGGACAACTATTTTGTATACAATAAGCAAGTGACAGATTATACTCCGTCATCGTGCTTGTCCAAATGCTGTTTTACACGAGCATAATAAACGCGCAGGAACTTGGCGGAGCCTGCGTTCATGTAACTATAGTAATGTTTGCCTTCAATTCGCTTACGGTCAAGAAATTGATATATTGCGTCAGTGGTGGTCGCATTTTTCAACAAGCAACTCATTACTTGAAATAACGTTTTACGCAAGTGAGGAGAACCTTTTTTAGAAATCTTTTCGTGACCCTGAAACTTGCCTGACTTGTTTTCGACAGGTTCGAGCCCTGCAAAGCATACCAAAGATTCTTTGCGTTTGAAGCGATAAATATCACCTATTTCAGCTATAAGTTGAGGACATAAAATTTCGCCGACACCACCGAAACCCATCACAACAGAGTATTCAGGTAATTGTTCAGCAAGCAGCTTCATTTCGCGAGCAACAGCGGCAATGCTTTCAGAAATTGCATTGACTTGCTCGATGGCGTGTGATATAAGTAATTTAGTGGCTTCGCTTTTTGGCATAATGCTAAAGTGTACATGGGATTCAACATAAATGTCCTTCGCCTTGGATTCGCTAAAGCGGTATCCATGACGTTTACACCATTTACAGTAACTTTCGGTAAATGCTTTTTGTGAAAGCGAGCAAACACATTTACAATGCCAGAATTTAGCGGCAAAATCAATCCACTTTTCGTGTCCGTCACTTTTTCGCGGCATGGAAGTAAATAACTCATTCACGCGGGGAAAGGTTTGGTCAAGCAATGAAATCAGGTTGTTTTTGAGCATTGTTTTGAGTTTGCTATACTTGTTGTATTGGCGGTTGTAGGCTTTTAGCACATGCCGAATTTCATTCTCGGAAGTATGTTCTTTCAATTCAAGCCAATTTGTTAAACCATAATTTGCGATTTTAATTGCGTCCGCTTTATCGGTCTTAACTTTGCGAATGGTATTGTTACCGAAATCATGAATCAACAAGGCATGAACAGTACAAACCATCAACCCCGCATCTTGGAGCGTATGGGCTATTGGTAAATGGTAATTACCTGTGCATTCCATGATAATTTTAGTTTCACCCTTCAGTTTTCTAAGCTTGCCCGCCAGCTCGCATAGTTCTCTGTTGGTGTGGGTGACTTCAAAAGGTGAAGCCACAATTTCTCCAAATGGGCGCATAATAGCAATGGTGCTTTTCCCTTTGGATACGTCGATACCTACTGCATTCATTTGCATTCCTCCAAATACTAAATTTGTGAAATTGGTGAGCATCCTGTTTACTCGTTGCCGATTCAATCTGCTTGGTTACATGAACGCTTTCGTTCAACCTACTCAAAACGAACGCTACAATGAGAGGATGGCTGACAGTCTGCCGCACGGACGTGGTTAGTCAAGGTCAAAAGTATGTCAGACCAATTTACCCTCCTATTGTAACTTAGGCACGAAAAAGAATAAAGCATGACTGGATGCCATGCTTTATCTATAATTCTATTGTAGCAGGTCAAAGTCATTTAAGCATATCACCCCTTGGGTGTAACGCCTCAAAGCGAACGCGATTTTAACGGATTATTCAATTACAATGCGACATTATTAGGTGTCTTTTTTTGCTCCGCGTGTGCTTTTATCAAAACCTCGCTCACTTTGCACCTGACGAAGACCCTCACGAGTGGACACAGGCATTTTCCTCATTTGCTCCAACAATTTTTCTATCAGCACTTTGTCGGGGTGAGCATTGGCAAGTTGCCTTTGGATGCGACACTCCGATTCTATAACGTCAAGCTCCTTTGTAACCTCCGACATCCGGGCACGTTTTTTCTCCAAGCCCGCCTCTTTAAAGCGCTTTTGCTTACGCATACGATTTATTTCGTTTGGGGCATCATTGAACGGAATATGATATTTTGAATTAAAATAATGCTGTGCGGTTCTGCTGTCCGCCTCGGCTTGCTCAATTTCCCTATCAAGTTCCCTCTTGCGCTTGATTTCCCAAAAATGCAGATTTTCCCGCTCTGCCTCCAATTCCTTAACCCTGCCGCGCAACGTCCTGATATTTTCGACGTGTTCCTCCATAGATTCAATACGGCTATCCAAATTCGGAATTTCTTCAAGGTCTTTTTCATACTGCAAATTCAGCAAAGACAAACTTCGCTCAAGCATAACATAGTTACTTTTTAACTCGTATAGATACCGCGCTATTTTTTCAGCCTCACGATAAATTTTGCGCGGCGATTGCATTTCCTCTATATTTTGCAACGTTTTTTCGATTTCGGGCGGTTGCTGTAATTCGCTCACACGTTTCGCAGTTGTTAAAGTGGTGCGCATCTGATTCGGCACTCCCTCAGCGGTTGTGTTCGCGCTGTCGTCAGACGATTCAACCCTCCATGCGCCTTGCTGATTTTGCCGCAATTCCCTTACAATCCGCATTATCGCCTCGTTTTGTTGCTTTACGTCCCTTATACTCTGCGCCATTGCATCCTGCTGTTCCATCATGCACGCCTCCCTTAATTTTTTTATCTTATTCTGTTTTTCGGCTTTGTTAGATTTCGGTTACGTTCGTCTTGATGTTGGTACATTTTTCCAACGAGTTTTTTGAACACGTCATCTGTAATTGTGTTAAGCTGGTGGTCAATGCGCTTATATTGAATCCTATCGCGGATATCAGTCGGCATTTCCCTCATCTGCTCCAACAGCTCATAGATTTGGTCTTTATCGGGACGGGTATCAGCAAGAAGCTTTTGAGTGCGGTACTCTGATTCTATAGCATCAATATCACGCGCAATGTCTGCCATTCTGCTCTTGATTTCCCCAAGCTTCATCTCCGCAAGACCCTTTTCCTTCTGAATACGCTTTATCTCAACAAAAGCCCTATCGGGTTCCATATGATATTTCATCCTAAAATTGTAGTGGGCGGCTTTGAGGTCTGCCTCGATTTGTTTAAGTTCTTTGTCAACTTCTTTCTTGCGCTTACCTTCCCAAAGGTGCAGATTTCGGCGCTCTATCCTTAAAGCCGTTTCCATATTCTGCAACGTCTTGATATTTTTAGCGTCTTCATCTATATTTTCGGCGTCATAGTCCAGTTTTGCTATTTTTTGATAGTATTCATTGTGCTGTGTATCTAACCTATCCGTTTCTTTGTCAAGCATGAAATGGGTGTTTTCTAATTCGCTCATGTACAGGGCGATTCTTTGGGTTTCGGGGAAAATTCCGCGCGGTGTCTGCATCTTTTGTATGATTTGCGGCGTTTCTTCTGCTTTGGGCGGTTGTTGTAATTCCCTCATAATTATTGCTTCTTGCTGTTCCATCGGCTCTGCCTCCTTTAGTAGTGCGGTGCGTTCATCATTGCGCCGCCTAATTTCGCGGTTGTAATCGCCCCGCTCGGTCTTGATACCCCGACGTTCTAACGCCGTTGCGACATGCCCTAAATGTATGGAAGACTTGCGGTCTATGCCCTGTTCTTTTAATGTGCGGTGGTCGATGCGCTCGTCCAACCCTTTTTGCTCAAATGTATTGTTAATTATATGTGTCCATGCTTTGCGCCATTCCATCAAGTTTTCCTTTTTGTTCCAGTTGCGGTTTTTGCCGCCGAACCCTTTAGGCGTAACGTCCCGCAAGGTCAACATAATATGGCTGTGCGGGTTATCGTCGCCCGTGTCATGTATTGCAAAGTCGGCTATCATGCCTTTGCCGACAAAATTCTCCGTAACATATTTTCTTACGACCTCTAATTGCTCTTGCAAAGTAAATTCTCTGGGCAATGCAACAATAATTTCCCGCGCAAGTTGAGAGTTTTTTCGAGTTTCACTTGCCTCTACCGTGTTCCAAAGGGTTTGTCGGTCTTTGTATTCTTCGGGTGCATTTTCGGGCAAGATTATTTCGCTGTGTATAACGCCTTTCTTTTTTCGGTAATCATGGGTAATTTTGCCGTTTTTGCCGACTTTACCCTGCAATTTTTCGCCGGACTGATAGGACGCATGTGCCACCGACTGCAATTTTTCCCCTGCCCGATAAGCCGCCGCACCCACCGAAGACCGCCCAGAGCTTCTGCCGATAATCTTTACGTCCATATAAAAAATCGCCATAACGAAAGCCCCCTGCCTCAAAACTATTTTAAAACAGTTTATTCGGCATAGCTCGTCCAGTTTCGTAAGAAAATACAATTTCTGGAAAATTGTATAGTTGCGCGTTTCCAGTTTTGTGGGAGCATGTCCGCAAAATGTCTTGCTTAAAGCGGACATGTCCCCACAATGTAAACAATGTTAGTTTGAATTTAAGACAGAAAACCCACTTGTCCATTTTTTTCGGATTTTTGAGAGAGGACAAAAAAACCCCTGCTTTCAACACAAGGGTTTCAACAAACAGCTATAATTCCATAAACGTTATATTTCTAAAACAGCATTATTGTGTAGCTCGAACGGGAGCTTTAAGAAAATACGGATGAAAAGAAATTGGTACAAAATATAAAAACTAAAAAGATTCTTGCGCTTGCAACTATTATTTTCTTTACGTTATCCTTTCTTCCAATAGTTCAAGCGTCTGATGGAGCTTACAAAGAAAACAAAAATATCGTGACTACCCCACTGAGTACAGAAGAATTGTTTGCATCATTCAATCAAACTTATGGGCCTGACAAATTTTTGCCTATTGATGATTGTGACATAGTCGTTGACAGTTTCCCAATACCTGACAATGTCCCTGAAATGACAAAAGAGGAGGAGCTTAGAAATGCATGTTTCCCGGGCTATTTTACTCCTGACCAGATTACACTTCAAGATATTTCAAGCAGAAATAACGGGCAAAGCTCAAGAGCAAATCCACAACCAATAAAGACAATAATAATTGTTGACACGGAAGCATATGACAAATATGCTGCAATGGCAATCTACTCTGGACTTACTCCTACAGAGGCAGGCTGTTTCGCTTGGGCAAATAATATTTTAGAAGGCGGCGACGACATGATGGAACTATGGTTCGGGGTTGATTTTCAAGCACAATCAACATACTTTCGCGTATGGGATTCACCGAATTACATGAATTATGCTCAGTTGTTAAATGAAACACATGCAATTGACCCACATAGTGTTGGATGTGATGTAATAGTGCTAATGACAGGTCAATCTGATGGTTTAAATACTGGTCTTGCATATATAGCAGTTTAACTTTTTGTTGACTGTATGGGTAGTGTGTAGTTGCAGTGTTTGAACCAGCTAGCAACAAGCTCAGGTGACACAC
>JGI24705J35276_12237900_pt1 | contig 14026 bp, 11 predicted proteins | sample TergutNt197P4_FD_35276 | JGI IMG/M metagenome (IMG submission 35276) | reverse complement strand
CTGTGCTTTCATCCCCCAAGGAGCAGCGCAATGATTCAAGTCGTCGCCATCATCACCGCCAAGCCCGGTCAGCGTGAAAACATTCTGGAAGCGTTCCGCGCCAACCGCCCGGCCGTGCTGGCCGAGGAGGGCTGCGTCGAATACAACGCCGCGGTCGATGCTGCCGGAATGCCCGCCTCGCGCGGTACGCTGGGGCCGGACACCTTCGTGGTGATCGAGAAGTGGGCCTCGCTGGCCGCCTTGCAGGCCCACGGCGCCGGTCCGAACATGGCGGCCTACGGCGCCAAGACCAGGGAGTTCACCGCCAGCCGCATGATTCATGTGCTGGAGCCGGTCTGAACTACGGCTGCTTTTGAAGCTTGTCCCATATGGCCTCGATGATTTTCATCGAGGCGTCATCCGGGTGACAGGGATGGCCGCAGGCGGACACAATCAAATCCTTGTTTCCCCGCCAAAGGCCCAGATAGTTGCGCAGTCCCGTTCCGTACCCTGATGCAGTCGGATCAAATCTTCGCGCTTCATCGCTTTGAGTCTGGCCTGCTTCGCGGGAGGGAGTTGCTGGATGGCAACCGTTACTGCCGCATCGAGCGTTTTGGGCCACGTATCGGGGCCGAGAACATCTGGTTCCTTCGCGTGGCTGGCAAACGCTGCGGCGAGAAGAAGGAGTGTGGCAAATCGCGCTATCGCACGGTAAATGGGCCTCATGGTTTCGACATCTTCACATTGCCGGGCGCACAGCTTCAAGCCGCCAGCCTTGCCCTGTGGCGCTTGATCTGGTTCTGCACTTGCGCGGGCGCGGCGCCGCCGAGGGTGTTGCGGGCGTTCAGGCTGCCGCGCAGGGAAAGCACGGCGTACACGTCGTCGTCGATGGCGGGGTGGAATTCACGCAGCGTTTTGAGCGGCAATTCGGATAAATCGCAGCCGTGCGTGCTGGCGGCCTTGACGGCGCGGGCCACGGTTTCGTGGGCGTCGCGGAAGGGCAGGCCCTTTTTGACCAGGTAGTCGGCCAGGTCGGTGGCGGTGGCGTAGCCTTTTTGCGCTGCCTGCTCCATGGCTTGCGGGTTGACGCCGATGCCGCCTTCCTTGGCGCCGGTGGCGGGGTTGATCTGGCCGCCGATCATTTCGATGAAGATGCGCAGCGTGTCGCGCAGGGTGTCCACGGTGTCGAACAGCGGTTCCTTGTCTTCCTGGTTGTCCTTGTTGTAGGCCAGGGGCTGGCCCTTCATCAGGGTGACGAGGCCGACCAGCGCGCCGACCACGCGGCCGGTTTTGCCGCGCGCCAGTTCGGGCACGTCGGGGTTTTTCTTTTGCGGCATGATCGATGAGCCGGTGGTGAAGCGGTCGGCGATGCGGATGAAGGCGAAGTTCTGGCTCATCCACAGAATCAGCTCTTCGGACAGGCGCGAGATGTGCACCATGGCCAGCGTGGCGGCGGCGGTGAATTCGATGGCGAAGTCGCGGTCGCTCACCGCATCCAGGCTGTTCTGGCACACGCCTTCCATGCCCAGGGCGCGCGCCACGCGCTCGCGGTCCAGCGGGTAGGTCGTGCCGGCCAGCGCCGCGCTGCCCAGCGGCAACTGGTTGACGCGGCGGCGGGCGTCTTGCAGGCGCTCTTCGTCGCGGGCGAACATTTCCACGTAGGCCAGCAGGTGGTGGGCAAAGCTCACCGGCTGCGCCACTTGCAGGTGCGTGAAGCCGGGCATGATGACGTCGATGTGCCGCTCGGCGACATCGACCAGCGCCGCTTGCAGCTCGCGCAGCAGGGCGGTGAGGAGGTCGATTTCGCCGCGCAGCCACAGGCGGATGTCGGTGGCCACCTGGTCGTTGCGGCTGCGGCCGGTGTGCAGGCGCTTGCCGGCGTCGCCCGCGAGCTGCGTCAGGCGGGCCTCGATGTTCAGGTGCACGTCTTCCAGCGCCAGCTTCCACTCGAACGCGCCGCTGGCGATTTCGGCGCGAATCTGCGTCATGCCGCGCTCGATGGCGGCGTAATCCTGCGGCGAGATGATGCCTTGCGCGGCCAGCATTTCGGCGTGGGCCAGGCTGCCGGCAATGTCGGCGCCGGCCAGGCGCTGGTCGAAGAACACGCTGGCGGTGTAGCGTTGCACCAGCTCGCTCATCGGCTCGGAAAACAGCGCCGACCAGGCTTCGGATTTTTTGTCGAGTTGGTTGGAGGACATGCTGGGGGAGGTTGCCAAGTGACCGGCGGCAGCGCCAGCCGGATGAACGCGAAAACAGTCCGCCTACACTGTGGCGGACTTTGTTTGCAGCGCATGAAGGACTCGCAAATTCTATCGACCCTGGACGAGCGCGGACGCTCGCCCGTGCGCGCCCGGCGCGCGCCGCTGCTGGTGTTCGACGCCTGTCAGGCCGGCGTGGTGTTGCGCGCGGTGCTGTTCGTGGAGGCGGTGGCCGCCATCGGCCTGATGTTCGTTACCGGCAGTGTTGTGGACTGGCTGACGCGCGTGGCGCTACTGACCGGCGGCGCCTTGCCCGCCACGCTGCTGTGGCTGGTGGCCGTTTGCAGCCTGAAGATGCCGCTGGCGCGCCTGCCGTGGGCGGCCCAGGCGGCGGCGGGCGTGGCCTTGGGCGCGCTGGCCGGGCTGGCTGCCTGCGGCATATTGGCCGCGCTGGATTTTGCCGGCCCGCCGCCGTGGCTGGCCAGCGCCTGCACGGGCGCGCTGCTGGCCGCCGGGATCGTGGCGAGCCTGCGCTGGCGCGCGCGCGGCAGTACGCCGGCGGCCACCGCGGCGCGGCTGGCGGAGTTGCAGGCGCGCATTCGGCCACACTTTCTGTTCAACGCCCTCAACAGCGCCATCGCTCTGGTGCGCGACGAGCCGGACAAGGCCGAATCGGTGCTGGAGGACTTGGCCGACCTGTTCCGCCACGCGCTGACCGAGCAGGAGGGCAGTTCCACCGTCGGCCAGGAGATCGACCTGGCGCGCCGCTACCTGGCCATCGAGCAGGTGCGTTTCGGCAAGCGCCTGCGCGTGGAATGGGCGCTGGACGAGCGCGTCAACGCCGCGCGCCTGCCGCCGCTGATCTTGCAGCCGCTGATCGAAAACGCCGTCAAGCATGGCGTCGAACCCAGCCCTTCCGGCGCGCAGGTGCGCGTATCCACACAGTTGCGCCGGCAGATGGCGTTGATCAAAGTTACCAACACTGTGCCCGCCGGGCAGGGCCAAGCGGGCCTCGGCCTGGCCCTGCAAAACGTGCGCGACCGCCTGCGGCTGCTGCACGATCTGGAAGGGGGCTTTCGCACCGCGCTGCGCGAGGGCATTTACCAGGCCCGCATCGAAGTGCCGATGAAATGACGGCCTTGCAAGTGCTCATCGTTGACGACGAACCGCTGGCGCGCTCGCGCCTGCGCAAGCTGCTGGCCGACTGCCGCGAGCCGGCCGCGCTGGCGGCGGGCGAGGCCGACAGCGCCGTGCAGGCCATGGCGCTGGTGCAGCGCCAGCGCTTCGATGTCGCGCTGCTCGACATTCACATGCCCGGCGTCAGCGGCCTGCGGCTGGCTGCCGCGCTGCGCGAGGCGCCGCAGCCGCCGCCGCCGCTGGTGGTGTTCGTCACCGCGCACGCCGAGCACGCGCTGCAGGCCTTCGAGGTCGAGGCCGTGGACTACCTGACCAAGCCGGTGCGCTTGCAGCGCTTGCAGGCAGCGCTTCAAAAAGTGGAGCGCATCATCGCCATGCGGTCAGCCGGGCAGGCTGATCCGGCAGCCCAGTGGCTGATGATTTTCGAGCGTGGCCGCACCCTGCGCGTGCCGCTGGCCGAGGTGCTGTACCTGAAAGCCGAACTCAAGTACATCACCGTGCGCACCGCCCAGGCCAGCTACCTGCTGGACGGCAGCCTGAACCAGTTGGAAGACAAATACCCCGGGCGCTTTCTGCGCATCCACCGCAACGCGCTGGTGGCGCGCGAGGCCATTCGCGCCCTGGTGCGCCACCACGACCCCGACGAGGGCGAAGGCTGGGCCGTGTGCCTGGCCGGCGTGGACGAGCTGTTGCTGGTCTCGCGCCGCCAGATCGCGGCGGTGCGCCAGGCGCTGGGGACTTGACTGGCCCAACGCGCCCGGACTCTGGCGCTACCATTGCCCACTTTGCGCTTGTCGCACGCCGTCATGCCCCTGCCCATCACCATCGCCACCCGTGAAAGCCGCCTCGCCCTGTGGCAGGCCGGGCATGTCCAGGCCCTGCTCGAAGCGCGCGGCCATGCCGTCACGTTACTGGGCATGACCACGCGCGGCGACCAGATTCTGGACCGCACGCTGTCCAAGGTCGGCGGCAAGGGCCTGTTCGTCAAGGAGTTGGAAACCGCGCTCGAAGAAGGCCGCGCCGACATCGCCGTTCATTCGCTGAAAGACGTGCCGATGGACCTGCCGGAGGGCTTCGAGCTGGCCTGCGTCATGCGGCGCGAAGACCCGCGCGATGCCTGGGTGTCGCCGCATCACGCCGCGCCCGCCGATCTGCCGCCGGGCGCGGTGATCGGCACCTCCAGCCTGCGCCGCACGGTGCTGCTGCGCGCGATGCTGTCGAAATTGAAGCGCAGCGACATCCGCATCGAGCCGCTGCGCGGCAACCTCGACACGCGCCTGCGCAAGCTCGACGAAGGCCAGTACGCCGGCATCGTGCTGGCGGCGGCGGGCCTCGAGCGCCTGGGACTGGCGGCGCGCATCCGCCATGTGTTTGCCGAAAGCGACATGCTGCCTGCCGCCGGGCAGGGCGCGCTGGGCATCGAAACGCGCGCCGGGCGGCCCGATCTGGCCGCCGCGCTGGCGCCGCTGGCCGACCGCGCCACCTGGCTGGCGGTGGCCGCCGAGCGCGCCGTCAGCCGCGCGCTGGGCGGCAGTTGTTCCATGCCGCTGGCCGCGCACGCCACGCTGGACGGCGCGCGCCTGACCCTGCGCGCCGCCTGGGGCGACCCCGAGGGCGAAGCCCGCCTGGTCACCGCGCAAGGCCAGGCCGACGTGGCCGATCAGGCCCAGGCCGCCGCCCTGGGTGAGCGCGTGGCCGCCGAGTTGCGGGCCGGCGGGGCCAGGTGAACCGCGCCGCGGGTTACTGACACAGCCTGACACATGCCGCCGCCGCGCATCATCATCACCCGTCCCGCCCGCGAGGCGGCGCGCTGGGCGCGCGAGTTGGGCGTGCGCGGCCTGAGCGTTTGCACGTTGCCGCTGATCGAAATTGCCCCCGAGCCGCTGACCGGCGCGCTGGCGTCGGCGTGCCAGCGCCTGGGCGCGTACCAGGCGGCGATGTTCGTCAGCGCCAATGCGGTGCACGGCTTGCTGGGCCAGGAAATTCCGCCGGGGCTTGCCGCGCAGACCCTGGAGGCCATTGAAACCAGGGCCTGGTCCACCGGCCCCGGCACCACGCGGGCCGTGCTGGACGCGGGCTGGCCGGTGGCGCGCGTGGATGAGCCGCCGTCCGATGCGGCGCAGTTCGATTCCGAATCGCTGTGGGCGCGCGTGCAGGGGCAGGTGCGGCCCGGCCTGCGCGTGCTGATCGTGCGCGGCGGCGATGCCGATGGCCGCTTGGCTGGCCGCGGCTGGCTGGCCGGTCAGTTGCAGGCCGCGGGCGCGGCGGTGGACCAGGTGGTGGCCTACCGGCGCGCGGCGCCCGCGCTGGACGGCGCGCAGCGCGCGCTGGCCGAGTCGGCGGCGCAAGACGGCAGCCTGTGGCTGTTCAGCAGTTCGGAGGCCATCGCCAATCTGTGCGCCGCGCTGCCGCGGCAGGATTGGTCGGCTGCCGTTGCGCTGGCCACACATCCGCGCATCGCACAGGCCGCGCGCGCGGCCGGGTTTGGCGCCGTTCGCGACGCGCCGCCGGTCCTGGGTGCGCTGGCTGCGTCCGTGGCAGCCGTAACGGCGTCGATAGAATCGGGCGCATGAATTCCGAGCCGATGAACGCCCCGTCGCCGGAAGCGCCCGCATCCGCGCCGCCGCCAGCCGTCGAGCCGGCTCCCGCGCCGGTCGCACCGCGCCGTGGCTTGCAGTTCAATGTGCTGGCCGCTTGGCTGCTGGCGGCGGTGGCCATCATGGTCAGCGTGCTGCTGTGGCAAAAGGTCGATGGCATACAGCAGCAACTGGCGCGGCAAAGCGCCGAGGCCGGCAACAACGCGGTCGAGGCCCGCGCGCTGGCGCGCCAGGCCGAGGAGACGGCGCGCGAGACCGCCGCCAGGGTGGCCGCGCTGGAGGGCAAGGTCAGCGACATGAGCGCCTACCGCGCGCAGCTCGAAGAGCTGGTGCAGATCGTCACGCGCGCCCGCGACGAGAACCTGGCCACCGATCTGGAGGCCGCGCTGCGCGTGGCGCAGGATCAGACGCAGCTTACCGGCAGCGTCGAGCCGCTGCTGGCCGCGCTACGTACTGCCGAGCGGCGCCTGGGCCGCAGCACCGACCCGCGGCTGGCGCCGGTGGCGCGCGCCGTGGCCAAGGACCTGGAGCGCGTCAAGGCGGCCAGCCTTCCCGACACTGCCGGCTTGCTGGCGCGCATCGACCAATTGCTGCACCAGGCGGACGATCTGCCTCTGGCCAACGACGTTGGCCGCGTGGGGTTTGAATCGGCGCCGCGCGGCAGCGCCGGGCAGCCGCCCGAATCGTGGTGGGGACGCTGGTGGCATCTGTCGCTGGCCGAGGCGCGCGATCTGCTGCGCGTGCGCCGCGTCGAGCGGCCCGAGGCCAGCATGTTGAGCCCCGAACAGGCTTTCTTCGTGCGCGAAAACCTCAAGCTGCGCTTGCAGGGCGCGCGCCTGGGCCTGCTGGCGCGCCAGTACGAGGCCGCGCGCGCCGACCTGACCGCCGCGCAGATGGCGCTTGGCAACTGGTTCGATCCGGCCTCGCGCCGCACCCAGGCCGCCGCCACGCTGTTGCAGCAAATTCAGGGCCTGACCAAAACGGCTGAACTGCCGCGCGTGCAAAACACGCTGGCCGCGTTGAGCGACGCCGTCACTGCCGCCGACACACCGGCGGGGAGCAGGTAGGCCCCATGCGCGCCGCGCTGTGGTTGCTGGGGCTGTTCGCTGTCGCGGTGGCTTTGGCGTTGTTCGCTGGTGACAGCCAGGGCACGGTGACGGTGTTCTGGCCGCCGTACCGGGTCGATCTGTCGGTCAATCTGGCGCTGCTGCTGCTGGCACTGGTCTTCGGGCTGCTGTATGCGGCGCTGCGCGGCTTTGGCGCGCTGCTGCAACTGCCGCGCCAGGCGCGGAACTGGCGCGCCCAGCAGCGCGAGCGCGCCACCCACGCGCTGCTGCTGGAGGCCATGACGCAATACAACGCCGGACGCTTTCTGCGCGCCCGCAAGGCCGCCGAGGCGGCGCAGGCGCGCGAGCAGGCGCTGGCCGGCAGCGGCGCCTCGCCGCCGCACGCCAGCAGCCTGCGCGTGCTGCTGCGCCTGGCCGTGGCCGAAAGCGCGCACGCCCTGCAAGATCGCGCCACGCGCGAGCAGCAATTCAGTCTGGCGCTGGCGGCCCTGGAGCCGGGCGGCGGCGCGCCCGAATTGCGCGAAGGCGTACTGCTGCGCGCCGCCCGCTGGGCGCTGGACGATCGCGACCCCGCCGGGGCGCTGGCGCGGCTGCAGGAGATGCCCGCGGGTGCGCACCACCGCACGGCCGCGCTGCGCATCAGGTTGAAGGCGGCCCGGCAGACCGGACGCCTGGCCGAGGCGATGGAAACCGCGCGCCTGCTGGCCAAGCACCGCGCCTTCTCGCCCGATGTGGCGCGCAGCTTGGTGCGCGGGCTGGCGGTCGACCTGATCCAGAGTGCGCACGATCCGGTGCAGTTGCAGCAGGTCTGGGCGGCGCTCGACGCGAGCGAGCGCGCCATGCCTGAACTGGCCTTGCGCGCGGCGCAGCGCATGGCCGATCTGGACGGCGACGCCGCCGTGGTGCGCCAGTGGCTGCGGCCAGTGTGGGAGCAAATGCTGGCCTTGCCCGAAGCGTTCGACGACATCGACCGTGCGCGGCTGGCGCGCGCGCTGCAAGCTGGCATGGCCGCCGCTGACGACGACCAGTGGCTGGCCCGCATCGAAGCCGTCAGCCAGGCCAACCCGCGCAGCGCCACCTTGCAATACCTGGCCGGCATGGCCTGCATGCACCGCAAACTGTGGGGCCGGGCGCAGTTGCTGCTGACCCAGGCTGCCCGCGTGTTGCCCGACGCCGGCCTGCGCCGCCACGCTTGGCGCGCCCTGGCCGAACTGGCCGAGCAGCGCGGCGACGAGGCCGAAGCCGCCCGGGCCTGGAAGCAGGCGGCGCAGGACTGACCTTCTTTGCTGAAGCGCAACACTGTGGATTTTTTAGCTTCTTTTCACAGTACAAGTGTGAAATATTCCGCACTGCCTACTGTAACGTTGGTGATACGATTCGCGGGTTCGGTTTTTGCCAAAGGCTGTACTGCTGCTGGCGGATTGAACAGTTGTTTTTGCGCTGGCGTGGCCGCCGGGATTTTTTCGGCTGTTCGCGCAGGCCGTGTCTGAGTGGATGTGAAAATGAGTGAAAAAAAAACCGGGCGGAGCTGCCTGTGGGCGGTTTCGCCCGGTTTCATGAAAGCGAGCGTCAGAATTGTCAATGCCTATTGAAAAATCAAAGTCCACCATGCGCCAGGCGTTACGGGGTTGCAGCGTGGCGGTGCTGTTGATCGCTGCGGCAGCGCAGGCCCAAGAGCAAGCCCTGGACCCAATCCAGGATCAGGCTCAAGAGCAGGTCCAGGATCAGGCTCAAGCGCAAGAGCAGGTTCAGGATCAGGTTCCAGAGCAAAACCAGAGCCCGGCGGACGCCCGGCCATTGACGCCCAGAATGGTCGATGCGCCCGCGGTGAAGCCTGCGGCAAGCGACGATGCGTCCGCTGGCGAGCCTCCGGAGTCTGCGCCGGCGCGCGCTCCGCGCACGATGGCCGGGCCGATAACAGGTCTTGACCTGAAGCAAGCCGTCGAGCTGGCGCTGGAGCGGCACCCCTCGATTTCCGGCGCGCGGGCCATGGTGGTTCAGACCGAGGCGCAGGTGTCGGTCGCCAAGTCGGCGCGCTGGCCCGTCATCAGTTACGGCGTGGCGCCGGGCTATGACCCGAACCAGGGCAGGAACAGTAATTTGCAGGGTTCGCTCGGCGTCAGCCAGACGCTCTACGACTTCGGGGTGACGCCCGGCACGATCAGCGGCGCCGAGGCGCGGCGCGACCGGCAGACGCACGTGGCCGCCAATGCGTCCGAGACGGTGGCACAGCAGGCCGCCGAAACCACTGTCGAAATGGTGGCGGCGCAGGAGACCATGGCGGCGGCTGACCGGCAGGCGACGGCGCTGGAGGACATCCGGGTCAAGATCGTGCGGCGGGTGAAGGCGGGGCTGGCCGACGTGTCGGACCTGAAGCGCACCGACGTGAGCCGCGAGCGTGCGCTGGCCGACCGGTTGCAGGCCGAGACGCGCTACAACGTGGCCGCCGACACGCTGGCCCAGATCATCGGCGCGCGCGTGAGCAGCGTCGTCGACATGGCGGCGACGCTCGACACGGTGCAGGCGATGGGGCAGCGCAGCGACAGCGTGGAAGACGCGCCCGGACTGCAGGCGGCGCGCAGCGCGGCGGCGGCGGCGGAAGCCGATTTGAAGGTTGCCAGGGGCCGGCGCTACCCTTCGGTGGGGATCGGGGTGACGCGCACCACGTCGCGGGTGGATGGCACCTTTTACAACAGCATACAAGGCGGTCTGGTGCTGCATGGCAGCTTCGAGACCGGTCGCGGGGCATTGTACCAGGTGGAGGCGGCCAGCGCGGCGCGCGAGGCCGCCGAGCACGACATGGAGTACCAGCGCTTGACGGCGGAAACGGCGCTGGCCACCGCCGACCAGGACATGGCCGGCGCGCGGGCGCGGGTGGCCGCATACGATCGCATGATGAAACTCTGGCGCGAGTCGCGCGAGCTTTATTGGAAGGAATATGTGTTGAACAAGCGCAGCCTGTCCGATGTGTTCAACATGGAACGCGACATTTTCTCGGCCGATGCCGAACGGATCGAGGCGGTCAAGCAAGGCGTGGTGGCGGCGTTGCGGGCGCACGCGGCAACAGGTTCGTTGGTCGATCATTTGCGGAGTGCGGGTATTCATGAGCGCGAATAAAGTAGTGATGAGCGACGCCGCAAAGGCGGCTGCTGCGGTGGAAGCCGCGAAGGCGGCCACGAAAGCGGCGATGGAGGCTGCCAGTACGCGGCCCAACGAGGCGCGCGCCCGGTTGGCCGAACGCTGGACGCCAATGCTGGAGCTGGCGGCGCAATACTTGGGCGCGTCGATTTCGGGCGAGGCGCTGCGTCGCTCCTTCGCCTGGTCGCAGGAAGGCGATGAGGAAGAGATGGTCGCCGCGGCGGTGCAGTCGGCGGGGCTGGCGGCGCAGTTCGTCGATGCAGGGCAGAGCGCGTTCGACGCGGCGTACCTGCCCGCGCTGGCGCGGCTTGGCAGCCAGGTGGCGCTGGTGACCGAACTCGACGAGGAGACGGCGCGCTTTACCCTGCTGGCCGATGGCCACCGTTCCGAGCACAACCTGCCCCGTGATGTGTTCAACAAGGAACTCGAGGGCCGCCTGTTGGTGATGAACGAGGCCATCGAGCGCCATTACCGGCGGGTGGACGACTATCTCAAGCTGAAGTCGAAAAGCTGGCTCAGGCAGCTTTTCGCCGACAACTGGAGCGTGCTGTTCGAGCTTGGCGCGGCGTCGCTGGTGGGCAATCTGCTGGCGGTGGGCACGTCGCTGTTCGCCATGCAGGTCTGGGACCGCGTGGTGCCGGCGCGCTCGACCAACACCTTGTGGGTGCTGGCGTTGGGCGTGGCGATCGCTCTGATGTTCGACTTCCTGCTGCGGATGTCGCGCGTGTCGCTGGCCGATCGCTTCGGCAAGCAGGCCGATTTGAAGCTCTCGGCCTGGTTCTTCGAGCGCGCGCTCGACATCCGCAACGATGTTCGCCCGCGCTCGCCCGGCTCGCTGATCGCCCAGTTGCGCGACCTGGAGCAGGTGCGCGAACTGCTGACCTCGACCACGCTGGGCACGCTGATCGACCTGCCGTTCGTGGCCACCTTCCTGCTCATCATGTGGCTGATCGGCGGCGATCTGGCGCTGGTGCCGCTGGTGGCGGTGCCGCTGGTGATCGTGCCCTGCCTGCTGGTGCAAATTCCGCTCAAGAAACTCACCGAGGCCAATCTGACCGAAAGCGCGCTGCGCAACACCATCCTGATCGAATCGGTGCACCGCATCGAGGACATCAAACTGCTTCAGGTCGAGCGCCGCTATACCAAGCTGTGGAACCGGGTCAACGAGGCGGCCAGCACGGTCAGCATCAAGCAGCGTTTCTATGGCGCGATCCTGGTCAACTACAGCCAGACGATTCAGCAGCTTGCCTACGTCGGGGTGGTGATCGCCGGCGTTTACGGCATCATCGCCAACCAGTTGTCGTTCGGCGCGGTGCTGGCCTGCTCGATCCTGACCAGCCGCACCATCGCGCCGCTGGCGCAGATCGCCAGCGTGTTCGGCCGCCTGCAAAGCGCGCGGGTGAGTAAAACCGGGTTGGATCGTCTGCTGTCGCTGCCGGTCGATCACGATCCCGAAGTCGATGTGTACCACCGCCCCCGCCTGGCCGGCGGCTACCGCTTCGAGCAGGCCATCTACGGCTACGAGCCGGATCGCCCGCCGGCCTTGATGATCGGCGCCCTGGAGATCGCGCCCGGCGAGAAGGTGGGCGTGCTGGGCAAGGTGGGGGCGGGCAAATCCACCCTGCTGAAGGTCGCCGCCGGGCTGTCCAGGCCGGTGCAGGGCCAGGTGCTCATGGACGGCACGCCGATGACGACCATCGACGTTTCCGACCTGCGGCGCGACATCGGATTCCTGTCGCAGGAATCGAGCCTGTTTCACGGCAGCCTGCGCGAGAACCTGCTGCTGGCCAACCCCTGGGCGTCGGACGAGGAGATGATGGCGGCGCTCAAGCTGGCCTGCGCCGACCATCTGCTGCTCAACCAGCAGCAGGGGCTGGACCGCCCGATCCGCGAGGAGGGCCGGGGGCTGTCGGGCGGGCAGCGCCAGGCGCTGATGCTGGCGCGCACCTTTCTCAGAAATCCCCAGGTTCTGCTGCTCGACGAGCCCACTGCTTCGCTCGATGAAGGCACCGAGATGAACGTGGTCGCCAATCTGAAACGCTGGATGGGACAGCGCACGCTGATCGTCGCCACGCACCGCCCGGCGCTGCTGGCGCTGGTCGACCGCCTGATCGTCATCGACAACGGGCGTATCGTTCTGGACGGGCCCAAGGACAAGGTGATCGCCCGGCTGTCGCAGCCTGCAGGCGTCAAGGTGTCGGTCAGTCCGCCGCCCGCCGCGGATCAGGCCGCGCCGCAAGTTCAGGGAGGCCAAGCATGAGTACCGCCGTGTTTTATCTTGGCAACTGGCGCCGCTCGCGCCCGCGCCTCATCATGTGGCTCATCATCGGAGTCGTGGCGGCGCTGTTCGTCTGGGCGCGGTACGGAACGCTCGACGAAGTGGCGGTCGGCGAGGGCAAGGTCACGCCTTCTAACAAGAGCCTGAAGATTCAAAGCCTGGACGGCGGCATCCTGACCGAGCTGTTCGTGCACGAGGGCAACATTGTCGAGGCCGAGCAGAAACTGGCCACGCTCGATCCCGTACTGGCGCAAAGCTCGGTCGGCGAGGCGCGCGCGCGCATCGCCATCCTGCGCGCCAAGGCAGCGCGGATCGAGGCTGAAATGAACAACCGCCCGGCGGTCGTCTTCCCGCCCGACTTGCAGGCGCAAGCCGACCGCGACATACTGGCGCGCGAGGTGGCCACGTTCCGCACCAACCGTTCGGCGTACCAGGCTTCCGTCGGCAATCTGGAAGAAGAAAACCGGCTGGCCCAGCAGGAACTCAAGATGGTGGAGCCTTACGTGGAAAGCGGCGCCGCCAATCAGATCGAAGTACTGCGCCTGCGCCAGAAAGCGGCCGACCTGAACACCCGGCTGTCGGCCACCAGGAACCAGTATTACGTCGCCCTGAAAGATGAATATGGCAAGGTGACGGGCGAACTCGGACCGCTGATCCAGGTCGAGGCCGGTCGCGCCGACAAGCTCAACCGCACCGTCATCAATGCGCCGGCGCGGGGCATCGTCAAGGACATTTCCACCACCACCACTGGCGGCGTCATCGCCCCCGGTGGCTTGCTGATGGAGATCGTGCCGCTGGAAGACCAACTGCTGATCGAGGCGCACATTTCTCCGCGCGACATCGCGTTCATCCATGCCGGCCAAAAGGCCAACATCAAGATCACCGCCTATGACTCGTCGATCTACGGCACCCTGGACGGCAGCGTGGAGACCATCTCGCCCGATACCATCACCGACGACGTGGACCGCCGTGTCCACTACTACCGCGTGTACATCCGCACCCAGCGCTCCTACCTCGAAACCTCCGACGGCAAGCAGCACCCCATCATGCCCGGCATGGTCGTCACGGCTGAAATCCGCACCGGCACGAAGACCGTTTTCGACTACCTCATCAAGCCGTTGCACAAGGCCGCCGAGGCGCTGAGAGAGCGGTGAACTGCTCCGCTGGCCTGGCATTGCCCCTTCCCCTGCCGGGCAAGGGCTGGGCCGGTGGCTTGGCAGCAGCCAGCTCATGAGACTGGGCGCACGGAAAACAGCGTGAGCAAGCCCGTCGCGCCCAGAAGCCAGGCCGCTGCCGGCAAGTGGCAGCAGCACTACCGGGCCGCCATCGCGCGCGGTGACTTTGCGGGCGCGATTACAGCGGCGCTGGCGTTTGCCCGCGCCAACCCCAAGGCCAGCGGGCCTTGGAGCGACGCCGCCGCCTGCGCCGTCCATTGCGAGCGTTGGGACGACGCCATTCGCTACGGCCAGGCGGCGGTGCAGCGTGGCGCTCAAACGCCGAACGCCTGCGACGCGCTTGCCCATGCCCACGGCGCCAAGCGCCAATGGGCGCAGGCGGCCCAATGGGGCCTGCGCGCGCTGGCCATGAAGGATGCCGCCACGCCGCCAGCGCCCGCATGGCGGGCGCCCGCCG
>JGI24705J35276_12237902_pt1 | contig 14028 bp, 12 predicted proteins | sample TergutNt197P4_FD_35276 | JGI IMG/M metagenome (IMG submission 35276) | reverse complement strand
GGCAGGCGGTGGAATTCGGCCAGCCGCTGTTCGTCATCGAATAAGCGGGCCGCGGAGCAGCGGATGTTCAAGAAAATTCTGGTCGCCAATCGAGGCGAGATCGCGCTGCGCATCCAGCGCGCGTGCAAGGAACTCGGCGTCAAGGCCGTGATGGTCTATTCCGAGGCCGACAGGGACGCCAAGTACGTCCGGCTGGCCGACGAGGCCGTGTGCATCGGCCCGGCGGCGTCGGCGCAGAGCTACCTCAACATGCCGGCCATCATCGCCGCCGCCGAAGTCACCGACGCCGAGGCCATCCATCCCGGCTACGGCTTTCTGAGCGAGAACGCCGGCTTCGCCGAGCGGGTGGAGCAAAGCGGCTTTCAGTTCATAGGCCCGACGCCTGAGTCGATCCGCATCATGGGCGACAAGGTGGCGGCCAAGCAGGCCATGATAAAGGCCGGCGTGCCCTGCGTGCCCGGCTCGGACGGCCAACTGCCGGACGATCCGGCGGCCATCAGGCGCATCGCCAAGGCCATTGGCTATCCGGTCATCATCAAGGCCGCCGGCGGCGGCGGCGGGCGCGGTATGCGCGTGGTGCACACCGAGGCGGCGCTGGTCGGCGCGGTGCAAATGACCCGGGGCGAGGCGCAAGCGGCCTTCAACAACCCGGCGGTGTACATGGAGAAGTTCCTGCTGAACCCGCGCCACATCGAAATCCAGATACTGGCCGACAAGCATCGCAACGCCGTCTATCTGGGCGAGCGCGACTGCTCTATGCAGCGGCGTCACCAGAAGGTGATCGAGGAAGCGCCGGCGCCGGGCATCGCTCGCCGGCTGATCGAGCGCATCGGCGAGCGTTGCGTGGCCGCCTGCAAGAAAATCGGCTACCGCGGCGCGGGCACCTTCGAGTTCCTGTACGAAAACGGCGAGTTCTACTTCATCGAGATGAACACCCGCGTGCAGGTCGAGCACCCGGTCACCGAGTGGATCACCGGCGTGGACATCGTGCGCACGCAGATCATGGTGGCCGCGGGCGAAAAGCTGCCTTTCACCCAGCGGCAAATCCAGCTCAAGGGCCACGCCATCGAATGCCGCGTGAACGCCGAGGACCCGTTCAAATTCACCCCCTCGCCGGGCCGCATCACCACCTGGCACGTGCCCGGCGGGCCGGGCGTGCGGGTGGATTCGCACGTCTATAACAACTACTTCGTGCCGCCCAACTACGACTCCATGATTGGCAAGATCATTGTCTATGGCGACACGCGCGAGCAAGCCATTGCCCGTATGCGCACGGCGCTGGACGAGACGGTGGTGGAAGGCATCAGCAGCAACATCGCGCTGCACCGCGAGCTGATGGTGGACGCCAAGTTCGTGGCCGGCGGCACCAATATCCACTACCTGGAAAAATGGTTGAGCGAGCATCCCCGCTGATGTTTGAGCTGCATCTGCGTTGCTCCGAAGACCGCGTCGAGCCGGTGAGCGACGCACTTGAGGCGCTGGGCGCGCTCAGCGTGTCGGTCGAGGATGCCGATGCCGGCACCCAGTCGGAGCAGGCGCTGTTCGGCGAACCCGGCCTGCCGCCGCCGGCGCAAAGCTGGTCACGCTCGCGCGTGACGGCGCTGTTTGCCGATGAGGCGGCAGCGCAAGAGGCGGCGCGGCTGCTGGCGGCGCAAGACTTTTTCGCTGGCTGCGCGGTGCAGGCCCTTGCGCCCGTGGCCGAGCAGGACTGGGTGCGGCTGACGCAGTCGCAATTCGAGCCGGTGCCGGTCACGCCCACATTCTGGATCGTGCCCACCTGGCGCCAAGTGCCCGAGCAGGCCGCGCGCGTGATCCGGCTCGATCCGGGGCTGGCCTTCGGCACCGGCACGCACCCCACCACCCGCATGTGCCTGCGCTGGATCGCCGCCCATCCGCCCACCGGCCAGCGCGTGCTGGACTACGGCTGCGGCTCGGGCATCCTGGCTATCGGCGCGGCGCTGCACGGCGCGGCCAGCGTGGACGCCGTGGACATCGACCCGGCGGCGGTACAAGCCACCCGCGACAACGCCGCCGCCAACGGCGTGCCAATCGCCGCTGGCCTGCCCGACTGCGCACAGGGTCTGTATGACACCGTGCTGGCCAACATCCTGGCCACGCCGCTCATGGTGCTGGCGCCCCTGCTGTGCGGCCACGTGCGGCCGGGCGGCGCGCTGGCGCTGGCCGGCGTACTGGAACGCCAGACCGGGCAATTGCAACAAGCCTACGCGCCATATCTGGCGCTGGAAGTGGCCGACGCCGAAGATGGCTGGGTCCTGCTGACCGCGCGTCGCGCATAAGCGCTGCCTACAATCGCGGCAGTTCTTCCACGCTGCAACTGCAATCGCTGTCTCATGGGCCTCGTCACACGCTGCCCGGCTTGCTCGACCCTGTTCAGGCTCGTGCCGGACCAGATCCGCATCGCGGCGGGCTGGGTGCGTTGCGGTCAGTGCGGCAAGGTGTTCGACGCCTCGGTGCACATGCTGCCCTACGACCAGACCCCGCGCGCGGGCAGGCAGGCCCCGCCGCCGCCGCTCGACGTTGCAGCGCACGCGCCAGCCGGCTCTGACGCGCCCAATGCCGCGCTGGAAGGCCCGCCTTCGGAGTTTGCCCCGACCGAAAAACAGCAACTCGGTAAAGCGTTCGAGTCCGAGCCGCCGGACGCCGGAGATGATGCGCAGGCGGTACTGCCGGTTTTGTTCGGGCCATCACTCATTGGCCAATTCACGGGCGCGCCCGACGTGGCGGACTGGAGCACGACGGCAAGCGAGTCAGAGCAAGCCGAGCCACTCGAAGACGACGCCAGCGAGACGGACAGCGAACCCGCCAGCCAGCCCGGTGAGCGCGCCAGCGAACCTGGCGCGCCGCCTTCGGACGCCGCACCCGGCATGGCCGATGGGCCGGTCGCTTCGGCGCTGGCCATGGAAACTGGCTCGGATGCCGATCAGCCGGTGCCATCGTTCGTTGCCAGAGCGCGGCAGCGCGCGTTCTGGTCCTCGCGTCCGGTCCGCCGGTTGCAGTGGCTGTCGCTGTCGCTGCTGACACTCAGCCTGCTCTGGCAGGTCACGCTGAGCCATCGTGACTGGCTGGCCGCGCGTGCGCCGCGACTGACCCCCGCGCTGCAAGCGTTGTGCGCACCGTTGCGCTGCCGTATCCAGCCTTATCGGCAACCGAATGCGATCGTCATCGACGATAAGGATCTCACCTCCACCGACTCCGGCAGCTTTCGCTTCAGTGTCACGCTGCGCAACACGGCCAGCCTGCCCGTGGCCAGTCCGGCGCTGGAACTGACCCTGACCGACGCTTGGGGCCATATCCTGGCGCGCCGCGTCGTCACGGCGGACGAACTGGGCGCGCCGCCAACGCTGGCTGCGCACGGCAAATTTACCGGCATCGGCGCGCTAACGGTGAGCGCCGCCGCCAATCCCGGCGCCATCACCGGCTACCTGCTGGATGCGTTCTATCCCTGAAATTTGGGTGACCCTGGAAACGGCAGTTGACCGTTTGCAACCTTGACAAAAACCGCATGAACATTGACCTTTGCAACTTCGATCAAGCTCACCATTTGGGTGAGAGCGCTATGCACTCGCCAGCACCGCGCTCGACGCGCCATGCGGCGTTGCTCGTTCTTGCAGGCAGTAGCCTGCCGCGTCCTCTCCCTTGCAGGGCGCGGCCCAGCCAGAGGCTGGGCCTGTTTGCGCTGTCCAAAGGCGCGCAGGCGCCTTTGGAGCCGCAGCGCACCCCCTTGCCTGGCACGCCGATCACGGCACTGGCGAGCGCGTTCAACTGCCGTTTCTAGATGACCTATGGCTACATTGATCTGCGGTTCGCTGGCTTTCGACACCATCATGGACTTCGAGGGCCGCTTTGCGCAGCAAATCCTGCCGGAGCAACTGCACATCCTGAACGTGTCGTTCCTGGTGCCCAGCCTGCGGCGCGACTTCGGCGGTTGCGCCGGCAACATCGCCTACGCCATGCGCGCGCTGGGCGCAACGCCGCTGCCGATGGCCGCCGTCGGCAACGACGGCGGCGATTACCTGCAACGGCTGTGCGCGCTGGGTATCGGCGCCGACTACGTGCTGCAAGTGGCCGATGCCTACACCGCGCAGGCCATGATAATGACCGACCGCGACAACAACCAGATCACGGCGTTTCACCCCGGCGCCATGATGCAGGCGCACCGCAACCGCGTGCCCGCGCGGGCGGGCATCGGGCTGGGCATCATCTCGCCCGACGGGCGGCAGGCCATGATTGAGCACGCCGAGCAATTTCATGCGGCGGGCATTCCTTTCGTGTTCGATCCGGGGCAGGGTCTGCCGATGTTCGATGGCGCGGAGCTGAATCATTTCGTCGATCTGGCCGACTGGATCACCGTCAACGACTACGAAGGACGCCTGTTGTGCGACCGCACGGGCGAGGAGCTTCATGCCCTCTCGCGGCGCGTGCGCGGCCTGGTCGTCACGCTGGGCGGCGATGGTTGCGACATCTGGGAGCATGGGGTCAGGCGGCGCGTGCCCGCCGTGCCCGCAGCGCGGGTGGCCGACCCCACCGGCTGCGGCGACGCCTGGCGCGGCGCGCTGCTGTACGGGCTGGAGCAAGGGTGGGAGCTGGCGCGCTGCGCGGCGCTGGGCAACCGCCTGGGGGCCATCAAAATCGCGGCGCGAGGGCCGCAAAATTACACCGTTGACGCAAGCGTGCTCGCACAGGCTTAGAGCCTGTTTCCGGCGCGCCAAAAAAACAAGCCCGGCGCGCCGAAGACACACCGGGCTTTGGCAATCCGGCCCCTCGAAAACGGGCCGGGAAGATTTTTCAATCCATCAAGGCTTGTTGCCGCTCGGGAACGGCCAGGCGGCTTGCGGGCTCAGCGTCGTTTGCGCGGCAGGCTTCTTGGCAGGGGCGGCCTTTTTCGGGGCGGGCTTCTTGGCTGGCGCGGCTTTCTTGGCCGGAGCCGCCGTTTTCGCCGGCGCTTTCTTGGCGGCGACTTTCTTGACCGCTACCTTCTTGGCCGGGGCTTTCTTGGCCGGCGCGGCCTTCTTCGCTACGACCTTCTTGGCTGGCGCTTTCTTGGCGACGACTTTCTTGGCCGCTACCTTTTTGGCGGGCGCTTTTTTAGCGGGAGCCTTCTTGGCGGCGACTTTCTTGACCGCTACCTTCTTGGCCGGGGCTTTCTTGGCCGGCGCGGCCTTCTTCGCTACAGCCTTCTTGGCCGGCGCGGCTTTCTTGGCCGGGGCCTTCTTGACTACGGCCTTCTTGGCGGCCGGTTTTTTTGCAGTTGCCATGGTTTTCTCCTAGATTCAAGTTGAACGTTCAACAGAAAACGCTTCGCGCTGGTTGGACGCGCGCAAAACGATTCATGGCGCTGGAGCAATGTCCAGCGCCATGAACAGGGGTGCAACCATCGCCTGGCGCGTATGCGCTCCAACGCGGCTGCTGATTCAGTGATTGCATGGGTTGGGTCATCGCCAAGTCCATTGCACCGGACTGGCCATCGATGACGCAAGCTGCGCGCGGCGCGGCGCGGCGTTTATGGCCAGGCGGCCATCCAGCTCGACCGCTTGCGTTGGCCCGCACCGCTTGAAAATTTCTTCCAGAGTCAGCATGTCATTTCCAATGCTCCGATTATGGGAGCAACGTAATGAAATGCAAAGACTTGTGCCGCATGGCAAGCCCATGAGTGTTGCGGCCAGGCATCGCAACGCGCGCGAAGCAGTCCCGCATTCACGGGTTCATGCCGAACCAGCAAAGCGTTCCGAAGGCCAGCTCAACGCGCGCCGCAAGCGATGCCAATCGAATCCGGGGCCGGGGTCACGCTTGCGTCCGGGGGCAATGTGTTCGTGGCCGGCCACGTGCGCAATGGGGTACCTGCCTGCCAGCGCGGCGCACAGCGCGGCCAGCGTTTCATACTGCGCGTCCTCGAACGGGCCGCCCTCGATGCCCTCCAGCTCGATGCCGACCGAGTAGTCGTTGCAGTTCTCGCGCCCGCGATGGCTCGAAGCGCCGGCGTGCCATGCACGGTCATCGCAACCAACGAATTGCCACAGCGCGCCGTCGCGCCGGACGTAGAAATGCGCCGACACCCGCAAGCCCCGGATCTGTTGAAAGTACGGGTGCGCGTCCCAGTCCAGGCGGTTGGTGAACAGCGCCTGCACATGATCGCCGCCGAACTCGCCCGGCGGCAGGCTGATGGAGTGCACGACGATCAGGCCCACGCGGCTGCCCGCGGGCCGCGGGCCGTGGTTGCTCGATGGCATGGCGCGCGCAAAGCGGTACCAGCCGTCGCGCCACAGGGCCGCGTCCTGCGCGTCAATGCGTTGGTTCTTCACTGTCCGGCGCGGCGATGCCCAGCCGCGCGATCCGGTGGCGAATCTGGCGCCGGCTCAGGCCCAGGCGGGCCGCTGCCGCTGCGTGGTTGAAGCCGGTTTCATCGAGCGAGCGCATCAGCATCCGCCGCTCTTGTTCATCGAGCCAGGTTCGCAGGTTGGTTGGCAGCGTCTGTGCTGGCGCGCTGGCGGGTTTGGCGCCCGCGCCCTCGCTCAGGTCCATATCCACCGCGCCTGCTTGCGCTTGCGCGGCGGGCGGCGGCTCTGCCGGCGCGGGCAGCAGATCGCCGAACACCGAGTCGCTGCCCAGCGCAACGGCGCGGTGCAGCAGGTTCTCAAGCTCGCGCACGTTGCCCTGCAGCGGCGCGGCGGAGATTTCCCGCCACTGCCGCTCCGAAAGCTGGTACACCGGCGCGCCGGCATCGGCGGCAATGCGTTCGAGCAGCGCCTGGCACAAAGCCGGCAAGTCCTCGCGCCGCTCACGCAACGGGGGAGCCACGATCTCGATCACGTTCAGGCGGTAGAACAGGTCTTGCCTGAAGCGGCCCGCCTGCACTTCGGCGGCCAGGTTCTTGTGCGTGGCGCTGACGATGCGCACGTCCACCGGCTCCTCGCGCGTCTCGCCCAGGGGGCGAATGCGCCGCTCCTGAATCGCGCGCAGCAGCTTGGCCTGCATGGACAGGGGCAAATCGCCGATTTCGTCGAGAAACAGCGTGCCGCTGCGCGCGGCCTGAAAGAACCCTTCCCGATCCTGCACGGCTCCGGTATAGGAACCCTTGCGCGCGCCGAAGAATTCGGCTTCGAGCAGCGTCTCTGGAATCGCGCCGCAGTTGACCGGCACGAACGGGCCGCCGCTGCGGTGGCTGCAAGCGTGAATCGCCGTGGCCACCAGTTCCTTGCCGGTACCCGATTCGCCGCGCACCAGCACCGGCGCCATGCTCTGCGCCACCTTGGCGATGCGCTGTTTGACCAGGCGCATGGCCGGCGAATCGCCGATCAGACGGCCCAAGGCGGCCTGGCTGTCCGGGCCAGGGCCGCCGGCGCGCTCCGCCAGCGGCGCGGGTAAAGCGGCCGGCGCTGCCGGCGCGGCGGGGGCCGCGGGCTGCGCCCGCCAGGCTGAATTGACCACGGCTCGGAACTGCTTCAAGTCCACCGGCTTGGTCAGGTAGTCGAAGGCGCCGGACTTCAGCGCCTCGACGGCGTTCTCCGCCGACCCGAAAGCCGTGATGACGATGCTGCGCTCGCTGCGCTTCTCGAGCGCCAGCGCGTGCAGCAATTCCATGCCCAGGCCATCGGGCAGGCGCATGTCGGTGATGACGACATCGAACGTCCGCGCGGCCAGCAGATCGCGCGCCTCGGCCAGCGATCCGGCGGTCTGCACCTGATGGCCTTCGCGCAGCAGCGTCAATTCATACAGGGTGCGCAGGTCGGGTTCGTCATCGACCACGAGCACGCGCGCGGCGCGACTGGCGGACGGATCGGTGTTCATGGGTTGCTGGCTTCCTCCGGCGGCAGGATCGAATGCGGTCCGTGGGCGCGCCGGAAATGGATGAAAAATTCGTTGCCATCGACGGCGTCGTCGCCGTCTTGCTGGCGCTGCGTGCGCTCATGGCCGATGACCGCGCCATGCCGCTCGCACAGTTCGCGGCAGATGAACAGCCCCAAGCCGCTGGAGCGCGCCCTGGACGAAAAAAACGGCTCGAACAAATGGCGGCGCACCGACGCCTCCAGCGGCGGGCCGTCGCTCCAGACCATCAGCATGACCGGCCCGTAATAAGCCGCCTGGGTGGACACTTGAATGGCGGCGGCCTTCTGGCTCGCATGGCGGGCCGCATTGTCGAGCAGGTTGACCAGAATGCGGCGCAGATGCTCGCGCTCGAACAGCACCAGTATCTCCGGCGCCCGCAAATCGATTTTCAGACGCACGTCAGCGCCGTTTTGCTGGCGCCATTCATCGCAGAAGGACTGCACCGACTCATCGAGCGGCAGCGCCTGTTCGCCCTGCGCCTCGGGCGCGCCTTGCACGCGCACGACATCCAGTACGTCCTCGACCAGGTTGCCCAGGCGCTCGGCGTTTTGCCGCACCATTGCGGCCAGGCGCTGCTGCCCAGGGGCGGTCAGTTCCTCTTCCAGCAGGGCATTGGCCTGGCTGATGGCCGCCAGCGGGTTGCGGATTTCATGCGCCACGGCGGCGGACATCCGGCCCATGGCGGCGAGTTTTTCGGTGCGCAGGCGCGCTTCCATTTCGCGCAGGTCCTGCAGGAAGATCACGCACAGGCTGCTGCCGCCGCCGATCGCGGGCGTGCGCTGCGTGCGCGCCCGCATGTGGCTGCCGTGTCGGTCCTCGTGGCGCAGCGTGACCTCGATCGCGTCGATCGGCCCGTCCGCGAACGTCAGCCGCGCCACGTGGACGAGCTGCACCCAGGCCGGGTTGTCCAGCAGGTTGAAGCGGTCGGGCGTCACCTCGCGGTCGGCGGCCAGCATCAGGTGGGCGGCGGGGTTGGCGGCCCGCACGGTGCAGTCGGCCTCGACCACCAGCACGCCATCGGACAGCGCCTCGATGACCAGGCTGTTGACCAGCAACTGCATCTGGGTTTCGGCGCGGCTGCGGCGGGCTTCGGCCTGCTCGCGCGTCAGGCGCGCCGACAGCCAGTTGATCAACAGCGAGAGCGCCAGCAGCCCAGCGCCGACAAAGCCGGCCTGAACGATGCTGGCCGTGCTGTCCCAGGACGCGGCGCTGGCATCCCAGACGGCGTTGCCCAGCAGCGCCAGCGCGGCCAGCGCCGCCGTTCCCAACGCCAACTGGCGCGAGCCCATGGTGGCCGCCATCAGTACCGGCAGCGCCAGCAGCGGCGAGTAGTTGATGCCGGTCGCTTGCTGCGTCTGCAGCGCGGCGATGAAGGCCAAGTCCACTCCCACGGCGTACAGCCATTGGGCGTCGAACCCGCGGCCCGGCCCGCGGGGGCGCGCCAGCAAACGCACCAGCGCCGTCAGCGCCAGATAAGCCAGACACAGCGCCAGCACCCAAGCCGGCATCTGACGCGCGTCCCTGATCAACAGATGCAAGCCCAGCACGGCCAGCGCGAGCAGCACGCGCGCCAGCATGAAGGCGGCCCACATGCGGACGAAAGCGCCATCGCCGGCATCGCCCGCAGGCAAGGGTATGGACGGCGATGGCCGCGGCGCAGCGTTGAACCATGTGTGCTGCTTTTGCGCGGTTGGCACGGCCCTCACGCTCCTTCGGCTGCCCGCCGGTGGCTGGCGCAGCAGTAGCTGCCCTGGCGGCCCGTCACGGCCTCGCCTTCCGGCACGTGCGTGCCGCAGTGCGCGCAAGGCACCATGATGGGCAGGCAGCGGCCAGGCGGTTGCCGCGCCGGCTGGCGCGGGCGGCGCGCCAGCCGGCCGCGCTGCCACAGCGCGGCGCCGGCCAGCGCCGCCAGCAGCGCGATCAGCAGCTTGGTCACGGCGCGCGCCCCAGCAACACTTCGAGCACGAAGCGCGAGCCCACGTAGCCCAGCAGCAGCAGTGCGGCGCCGATGTAAAGCACGCGCACCGCGCGCCGGCCGCGCCAGCCCAGCAGCGAACGGCCAGCCAGCAGCGCGGCGAACGTCAGCCAGGACAGCAGCGTGAACACGCGCTTGTGATCCCAACGCCAGCCGGTATAGGAGTCGCCGTAAAGATGCTCGCCGAAGAACACGCCGGCCAGCATGGTCAGCGTCAGCAGCACGAAGCCGGCGCCGACGAAGCGGAACATCAGCCGCTCCAGCGTCAGCAGCGGCACGCCCTCGTCCGCCGTCTGCGCGGCCTTGCGCATGTTCGACTCGGCGCGCGACATCAGCCAGCCGTGCGCCACGGCCACCGCGAACAGCCCGTAGGCGGCAACGCCCAGCGCCCAGTGCAGCGGCAGCAGCAGCGGCGCCTCGACGTGCAGCGGCGCGCCCGGAAACACCAGCGCCAACGCGATGGTCAGCGCGCCGAACCCGGCCAGCGCCCAGCGCGCCTTCATGCGCGGGTAAAGCTGCCTTTCGATGGCGTACACCGTCAGCACCAGCCAGACCGTGATCGACAGCGCCGGCGCGAACCCGAAGCGCGGCGGCTTGTCCAGCAGGCTCCAGGCCAGCAGCAGGCCGTGCAGCAGCCAGGCCAGCAGCAGCACCCGCCGGGCGGTAACGGCCCCAATAGCCCGGGCGGCCAGCGCCGGCACCGCGTAGGCCAGGGCGGCGGCGGCGGCCAGCAGCAGGCTGACGGGAGAGGCGCTGGCTAGAATCATGAACGCAAGTTTAGCGGTTCGTCCCTGCTCCCGCGGCAGGGCGAGCGCGCCTGCCGTCACGGCTCACCATTCCCTCGCGCGCCGCGCGCGCCCAAACTCTCTCATGGCCACCGCACTCACCGACAAACTCTCCAGCCTGGTCAAGCGAATTTCCGGCCAGGCCCGCATCACCGAAGGCAACGTGCAGGACATGCTGCGCGAAGTGCGCATGGCCCTGCTGGAGGCCGACGTCGCGCTGCCCGTGGTGCGCGACTTCATCGCCCGCGTCAAGGACAAGGCGCTGGGCCAGGAGGTGCTGGGCAGCCTCAAACCCGGTCAGGCGCTGGTGGGCATCGTTCACCGCGAACTGGCGGCGACGATGGGCGAAGGCGTCAGCGAGCTGAACCTGGCGGCGCAGCCGCCGGCGGTGATTTTGATGGCCGGCCTGCAAGGCTCCGGCAAGACCACCACCACCGCCAAGCTGGCGCGCCACCTGGTGCAAAAGCGCAAGAAAAAAGTGCTCACCGTCTCCGGCGACGTGTACCGGCCAGCGGCCATAGAGCAGCTCAAGACCGTGACTGCGCAGGCCGGCGCCGACTGGTTTCCCAGCTCGCCCGACGACCAGCCCCTGGCCATCGCCCGCGCCGCGCTCGACCATGCCCGCAGACACTTCCACGATGTGCTGATCGTCGATACCGCTGGCCGCCTGGCCATCGACGAGGCGCTGATGCAGGAAATCAAGGCCCTGCACGGCGCGCTCGATCCTGTCGAAACGCTGTTCGTGGTGGACGCCATGCAGGGCCAGGACGCGGCCAACACCGCCAAGGCGTTCAAGGACGCGCTGCCGCTCACCGGCATCGTGCTGACCAAGATGGACGGCGATTCGCGCGGCGGCGCGGCGCTGTCGGTGCGGCAGATCACCGGCGCGCCGATCAAGTTCGCCGGCGTCAGCGAAAAGCTCGACGGCCTGGAAGTGTTCGACGCCGAGCGCCACGCTGGCCGCGTTCTGGGCATGGGCGACGTGGTGGCGCTGGTCGAGCAGGTCACGGCCAACGTCGATATCGAGGCCGCCCAGAAACTGGCCGAAAAAGTCAAGAAAGGCGACGGCTTCGACCTGCAGGATTTTTTGGCCCAATTGCAGCAGATGAAGCAAATGGGCGGCCTGGCCAGCCTGATGGACAAACTGCCCACCCAACTGACCGCCAAGGCCAGCGATGGCGACATGCAGCGCGCCGAAAAAGACATCCGCCGCAAGGAAGGCATCATCAACAGCATGACGCCGGGCGAGCGCCGCAAGCCCGAACTGCTCAAGGCCAGCCGCAAGCGCCGCATCGCCGCCGGCGCCGGCGTGCAGGTGCAGGAAGTCAACCGCCTGCTCAAGGAATTCGATCAGATGCGCGGCATGATGAAGCAAATGAAAGGCGGCGCGCTGATGAAGATGATGCGCCGCATGGGCGGCGCCAAGGGCCTGGGCGGCCTGCTGGGCGGCGGCAGGGCATGAGCAGCAAAAAGCCATTTGGGCGCCATCCCGGTTCAAGCCTGAAAGTTGCGTTTTTCTCTGCCGTGGGAGAGCCGGGGCAGAAACCAGCAACGCCCTTCGGAGCCTGGAGCTTATCCGCAAATAAATGTACGGGCCGCATGGTGCGCGGCGGTGGAGTGGCAGCTTGACCGGCAAACACGTCGATTCGTGGGTGATTGCCGATGAATTTTGGCAACGGGTAGAGCCGCTGATCCCGCAGCCAGTGCGCTCGCCGGACAAACAGTACGCGCGCAAGCCCGGCGCCGGGCGCCCGCCCAAGCCCGCCCGGCTGGTGTTCGAGGCCATCGTGTATGTGCTGCGCACCGGCTGCCAGTGGAAGGCGCTGCCCCGCGAGCGTTTTGGCAGCGCCAGTGCGATCCACCGGCGGTTTCTCCAATGGGAGCAAGCCGGTTTCTTTCAGGCGCTGTGGCGCGCGGGGCTGGCCGAGTGCGACCAGATGGCGGGCATCGCCTGGCAATGGCAAAGCGCCGATGGCTCAATGATGAAAGCCCTTCTTGCCCAGAAAACCGCTGGCTCCAACCCGGCAGACCGAGGGGGAAAACGGCGGCAAGCATCCGCTGCTGCTGGCGAACGCTCGTGGCGTCCCGTTGTCGCTCATCGCGAGCGCGGTCAATGCCCATGACGGCCAGCGGCTCGATGCGCTCATGCGGAGCTGGCCGAAGGGCCGTCTGACCTCACCCCAGCAACCGCCCGACGCGCGCTTGGCCGGCCAAGGCCCATACCTTGCTGCACAGCGCGCTGGCTTCGTCGGGCGTGGCGCCTTGGCCGTATTGCGCCAGGCGCTGCATTTTGTCTTCGATTTCGGGGCGGCTCAGGGTGTTGCCGGGGTCGCCCTTGGGTTCATCGACGCGGCCCGTGAAGGCGCGGCCATCGGTGGTGGTGACGCTGACCTTGCCGATCCAGCGGGCGGGGTAGGCAGCGTCGACTTCAGCGTCGAGCGCCATCGTCACCTTGTCGCGGAAGGCGGCGACTTCGGGGGCGAGAAAGTCGCGGTCGAATTCGGTCAGGCCGGCGCGGCCATGCACGGCGATCAGACCCAGCACGGTGCCCATCGAGAACTTGGCCTGGTGCACCGTGGCGGGCACGGCGACGCGGCCCAGCACGTCGATGGCGCCCTGATGCACGTGCGTGATGACGCTGGCTATGTCGCTGGCCTTCAGGCGCTGTTGCTGCATGATTTGTAGCAGCGCATCAGCCGCCGGGTGGGTGTGGCGGCACGAGGCGTGGTATTTGAAGGAGGTTTCGGCCAGCGTCCAGCGCGTGCCCAGGCCGTCGGTGAGCCGGGCCGGATCGGCGTCGCTGGACATGCCCGCGCCCAGGCCCTGCGCGCCTTCGAGCACGCGGGCCGCGCCGGTGAAGCCGTCCTGGGCCAGGTAGGCCGACATCAGGCCCGCCGCCGCGGCGTGCGCGCAGTGCAGTTGCTTGGAATCGGCGGCGTCGCGCAAAAATTCCCACACGCCCGCCGATTGCGTGCCCGCCGAGCCGAAGGCGTGCAGCATCTGCGCCGGCGTGAGTTCGAGCAGCCGCCCGACTGCGGCGGCGGCGGCCAGCGTGCCCGCCGTGGCGGTGGTGTGGAAGATGCGGTAGTGCGAGCGGCCCAGAAATTCGCCCACGCGGATGCCGGTCTCGTAGCCCGCGACGCAGGCGGTCAGCAGTTGCGCGCCGCTGGCGCCGAGCGCCTGCGCCACCGCCAGCGCGGGCGCGAACACCACCGCCGCCGGGTGGAACACCGCGCCGTTGTGCACGTCGTCCTGCTCGGCGTAGTGCGAGGCGGCAGCGTTGACCAGCGCGGCGAACAGCGGCGAGGTCATGCGGCGCGAGGTCAGCACTTCGCTCGGGCCATCGGCGGGCCCCATCAGTTCGGCAAAACGCTGAATGCTGCGCACGGGCCGCGCCGCGCGGGCGGCGAGCGCCGAGCCGAG
>JGI24705J35276_12237901_pt1 | contig 14028 bp, 15 predicted proteins | sample TergutNt197P4_FD_35276 | JGI IMG/M metagenome (IMG submission 35276) | reverse complement strand
ATTTGCTCTTCGGGCGGACAACGCAACGCATCCATCGCACGCTCCAATTTGCTATCGATATTCCAAGCGTCGGTAGCGTCAATTTTATCCTGCAGTTCGGCTTGACGTGAAAAAAGTTTATCCATCTTGTCCGCATCCTCATAATATTCAGGAAGACCAAACTTTTCGTTAATCGCCTCATACTCTTTCAGTATATCCATAATTTCCTGTACGCCTTCCCGGACAATATCTTTCACCGTTTTATTATCATCCAGCAGAGGGTCTTGCTCTAAGTAGCCCACCGAATAACCCGGCGAAAAAACAATTTCTCCTTGATATTCCTTTTCTATTCCTGCAATGATTTTTAATAAAGTTGACTTTCCGGAACCATTCAGACCGATAATTCCAATTTTCGCTCCGTAATAAAAAGAAAGATAAATATCTTTAAGAACTTGTTTATGTGGAGGAAAAGTTTTATTCAATCCCACCATAGAAAAAATAATCTTCTTATCGTCAGCCATAATCTGTTAATTGGTTTAAATTTATTTGCAAAGATAAAAAAAAATTTCTACCTTTGCACCCACGTTTAAAAAATGACAAAAAAGATTCATTAGCTCAGCAGGTAGAGCACATCCCTTTTAAGGATGGGGTCCTGGGTTCGAGCCCCAGATGGATCACGCTCACAAGTAGATAATCTGTGAAACCTCAAATAAGCCTGTAGATTTCAATATTTACGGGCTTTTATTTTGCTTCATCAACGCCAAAAAAAGAAGGGGTACTTTTTTACATCAAAAAAGCGTGCGCTAAAAAGCATAAAGAAAATGAACATAGTGCAATATGATTGCACTTTTTTGACTTATCTTTGCCGCCATTATGATGATAAGAGAAGAAGAAATAGAAATGAATGAAGATATGTATCTTTTTGTTTTCGGCAGAGACAGAACGTTTTTCTATGAGAATGATTTCTCTGTTATTTGTGATTTTTTACGTGAAAATTATTTTTGCGACGGGTTATATTACAGGACAAAGTTACTTACAACATTACTTCATAATGATGCTCATCTTCAGCCGAAAAATATCAAAAAGGATTTTCTCGAAAAGTCAGAAAAGCTCAAAGCATATCTCAACCAACTTCCAATATGAGCCCGACTTGTTTTACATTTTTGATGGAAACAGAAGAGTCTTTCGACAAATATTTTCTTAATTTTGTGATGAATACATCGAGACTTCTGGATGCATAAAAATGATCCATTTTTTCATTCCAGAAAGTTTTAAGAATATCTTCTCTTTTAACAATTTCTCCCTTGTTTTGTAACAACAATTCAAGTATTTGAGATTCCCGAAAGGATAAATTCGTTTTTTCTGAATCTTTGTAAATCAAAGTGAAATTTTTAGGATCAAAGGTATATTTCCCGACTGTGCGAATCGTGTTTTTTGATCTCACTCTGCCGGTATCTTTTAAATGAATCAAGGCTCTGATTTGAACATCAAGTTCATCAGGACTATATGGCTTTTTGATGTAATAATCAGTACCGGCTTCAAAACCGGCTGTCACATCTTTAGATATGACTTTGCCGGTAGCAAGAATAATCGGTATATCCATATCTGTTTGCCTGATCGCTTTAACCATCTCAAAACCATTCATAACAGGCATCTCGATATCCGAAACAATGACATCGGGTGTAAGAGACTGATAATGTTCAAGCCCTTCTTTACCATTCAAAGCTGTATCTACTTCATAACCGCCAATCACATTTTCCAAGCTACTTTTCATTATATAGCTCAAATTCACATCGTCTTCGATTAGTAACAGTTTTATCGTTTTCATTGTGTAAATTTTATTTTTTCGTCATTGCGAGCCGTTTACGGTGAAGCAATCAAACTCCCCTCTCCTGTGGAGAGGGGTTGGGGGAGAGGTGCTGGATTGCTTCGTTCCTCGCAGTCTCGCAATGACGTTGAGGTAAAGTAATTATAAATTCACTATACGATCCCAAGCGGCTATTCACTTTTATTGTTCCGCCGTGGGCTTGAATCACTTGATATACAAAATTCAATCCCAACCCGAAACCGCTTATTTTATTCCGGCTGTTTATTACAGCCTGAGAGCGTTCAAATTTTTGAAAGATTTTCTTCTGATCTTTTTCAGCAATACCTATGCCATTATCTTTAAAAATCAGATGAATATAATTTTCTTTTTGAAAACTTATTATCGTTATTTGCGTATCTTCACTTTCTTTAGAATACTTGATTGCATTATCAATCAAGTTACCAAATACTTCACGAATATAGTGCCTGTCGGCATAGATAGATTCGACGCCGTTTAACTCTAAATGATAGTGGATTTTTTTTGTTGTAGTGGTTATGTATTCTTCTTTCAAATTTTCCAGTAAATCCGGCAGATTCATTTGTTCTTTAGTCAAGGTAATCTCTCGCCCTTCAAATTGAGCAATCTCCAATACCTTGTTGGCAAGTTTTAAGATTCGTTCACCTTCTTGAGCAATAATCGCCTGAAAATGTTCCCTCATTTGCGGCTTGTCATCTATCTTACCGCTCCTCAATGTGCCTATGCACACGAGTATCGACGTAACCGGATTTTTCATGTCGTGAACCATGGCATGAGAAAAATCCTGTCGCAATGTTGCTATTTTGTTTTGCCTGTTGATAATCCTTATCTGCAAAATCAACCCGTATATCACAAAGATGGCAACAATAAACGAACCGGTAAGTAACAAAAGCATTTGCCCGAATATAATTTTATAAGGAGAAGCAATGACCATGGTAATGTATTCGGGAGTGATATTCCGTAGTTGGATGGTTTCTTTATAAGCAAAACGCTCGTTAGGTTTTACTTCTTGACTGAAAAAATCTTTTTGATTTCCCAACGAATCAGTTAGCAAGAAAGAAAGATTCATCTGTTTAAAATATATCTTACTCTCTCCTTCGAAAATGCTGTCTATTTTTTTCAATGAAATTGGAGGAAATTTTTCTTCATATATCCAGTCTTGAATCGCTCTGTTATTGGTGTAGTGGTCATTTTGAACCTTATAACCTTCTATTACTTTTCCGACAGGTTTTTTTGTCGGATCATTTACTCGTAATACAGCTTCTTTCTCCACAGAAAGGATAAACAGGTTACTTATATTTTTCTTAAACTCTTCTTCCAAGAGCTGATAGGTGTTGTAAAGCCATATTCCTTGCAAAACAAGGATGGAAGTAAGCGCTGCAAAAGTGATTATTCTAATATAATTCGTTTTCATATCAAAGATAATAATCAAAAAGTGATTTCATTCCTATATAGATTTCGACTACAAAAATAATAACAATTCTATAACTATTTATCAATTTTAAATAACTTATTTATAATTTTTTTAGCTATATTTTTGCTCCGTGATTAATTAACAGTAACAATTATTAAATTTTTAAACAATGGAAACTAAATTAAATGTATTGGAAACAAATTTTGAAGAGCTTGGCTTGCTTGTATTAGATGAAAATGAAGCAGTAATAACTAACGGTGGAGAACACCTTGAATGGAGAGACGGACAATTAGTATTAGTGCCGGATTAAAAAAAATTAAGCTTGCATGACAGCGGGTCGTCTTTTTCGGCCCGCTAATTTTTACACACTTCAAAAAAATAACATTGGTATAACTTTAAATAGACTTTAAATAACCCATTATTTGATACAGGACAAATAACTTTGCAGCGATAACAGAACAACAAATAACACAATAAAATGATGAATAATATACCTTCAGAATTTATTAAAGACAGTATTGACTCCTACATTGCCAAATACTCGACTGCTTCTCGAAATATATATTGGGCGGTATTGATTGCAGTCGTTGCAACACTCATTGCTTTGCCTTTTATATACGTAAATGTATCGGTGCAGGAATCGGGAATCATCCGTCCAATTGCTGAAAAAACAGAAATCAGAGCAAATGTTACCGAATTGGTAGATTCTATTTTTGTGAAAGAAGGACAAGCCATTCATACAGGAGATACGATTTTAACTTTTCAAGAGACGAATCCTGATTTTCAAATCGAATATCAACACAAACGCCTTACCGACATACAGGAACATATCAATGACCTGACATTCTTAGCTAAAGGACGAAAACCGGAATCCTTCCGTTCGGCAAGCCGCAGGCAGGAATATATATTGTTTGTTCAACATGAGCAGGAACAGGAAACCAATGTAACCAAAGCGCAAAAAGATTTGGAACGGAATCAAAAATTGTATGAAAAAGGAGTTATTGCTGCAGAAGAATACGAAAACTACCGTTATGAATATGATAAGGATCGAAATGCATTAGCATCTCTGAAAAATAGCCAGATAAGCCAGTGGCAAAACGATTTGAACGCTTATTCCAACTCACAGGAAGAGATGAAAAACGCTTTGAATCAGCAGATGAAAGAAAGAGACCGGTACGTGGTGGTCAGTCCCGTAAATGGAACTTTAGATCAGTTCAGAGGAATTTACAAAGGCAGCAGCATCCAGTCCGGAAGTCTTTTAGCCATTATCAGTCCCGATTCAACCCTTTATGCAGAAGTGTCTGTTTCTCCCCGCAACATTGGATATATCTATCTGGGAATGCCCGTTCACATTCAGGTGAGTTCATTCAATTATAATGAATGGGGAACGGTTCAGGGTAAAGTGACAGAAATCTCCTCCGACTTTTTGACCGACAATTCAGGGAATGAAAGTTTCTATAAGGTGAAATGCACCCTTGAAAAGAATAGTTTGGCGCGCAAAAATGGGGTAACAGGAAAACTGAAAAAGGGGATGAATGTAACATCTCACTTTATGCTGACCGAACAGTCGTTGTTCGCTTTGATTTATCAGAAAATGGATGATTGGGCAAATCCCACGCAATACAATAACAATCAACTGGCAGAAAAATGAAACGGGATATTAACATAAAACAGCATGACAGTACCGATTGTGGAGCAGCCTGCCTTGCCTCAATCGCCGCTCATTTCGGCTTAATGTTTCCAATTGCACGAATTCGACAATTCGCATTCACGGATAAAAAAGGAACCAATGTCGTTGGAATGATTGAAGCTGCAAATAAATTGGGATTAGATGCAAAAGGAGTGAAAGGTCCTTTCGAATGCTTACAAAAGATACCTTTGCCTGCCATAGCGCATGTAGTTATAAATGGAAACTTAAAGCATTTTTTCGTTATTTACAAGGTAACAAAGGACTACATTTTAGTGATGGATCCGAGTGACGGAGAACTTCACAAGAAAAGCTACGGGGAGTTTCAAAAAGAATGGACAGGAATATTGATTCTTGTTCGCCCGAACGAAACTTTTGAGAAGCGAAACTTGAAAAAAAGTACATTGAGATGTTTCATGGATTTATTACTTCCGCATAAAAGCGTCATGGCTCAAGCTTTATTCGGTGCAGTGATATACAGTATTCTTGGGCTATCAACAGCAATTTATGTTGGAAAAATAACCGATTATGTTTTGGTTGACCAAAATATTAATCTGCTCAATCTGATGGGAATCATTATGTTTTTGATTATTATTCTCAGGGCATTTATTGGAGCAATGAAAAGTATTTTGGCGCTTAAAACAGGACAGCGAATCGACGCCTCCCTGATATTGGGTTATTACAAGCACCTGCTCACTTTACCACAACAATTTTTTGACACGATGCGGGTGGGTGAAATCATATCCCGCGTGAACGATGCCGTGAAAATACGGGTATTTATCAACAATGTTTCATTGGATTTGGTTGTCAATTTTTTGATACTGATTTTCACGCTTGGTCTGATGGTCTTATATTCGTGGAAATTATCTGTTATTGCTTTGTTATCAGCGCCGTTGTTTTTCTTGATTTATTATTTGTTCAACCGGTTGAATAAAAAGTATCAGCGAAAAATTATGGAAAGCGGCGCTGATTTGGAAGCGCATTTAGTTGAATCCCTAAATGGTGTTTCTACTATCAAACGATTTGGAATTGAACAATTTGCCAACCTGAAAACAGAAATACGTTTTGTCCATCTTATTAAAAACACGTATAAAAGTATTTATGGCGCTATCATGGCTAACGGAGGAATTGAATTCGTTTCAACAGGAATTACAATTGCTTTACTTTGGGCAGGAAGCTGTTTGGTTATTAAGCATGAATTGACTCCCGGAACATTAATGATTTTTTATGCCTTGACAGCTTACATTTTAGGTCCGGTTGGGAAGTTGATTTCGTCCAATCAAACGATACAGGATGCCATGATTGCAGCCGACCGTTTATTCCAGATTATGGATTTGGAACGCGAAGAAGACGAATCGCAAAAAATCATATTAGAACGCAATATGGTTGGAAATATCCGGTTTGAGAATGTTGCTTTTCGCTATGGTTCACGAAAACAAGTGTTTGAATCCTTAAATCTGGTTATCCCCAAAGGGCAAACGACTGCTATTGTTGGTGAAAGCGGTTCGGGTAAAACCACTTTAATTTCCTTATTGCAACATCTTTATCCCATTCAAAAAGGGAGTATTTATATAGGCAGTTATCCTCTTGCTCAAATCAGTAATGAAAGTTTAAGGCGATTGGTGGGTTCTGTTCCTCAGCAGATTGAGTTATTTGCCGGTAGCATTATTGAAAATATCGCCATTGGAGATTTCGACCCTGATATGAAACGCATATCGGAATTAAGTGAACAGTTAGGCATACAGGAATTTATAGAGAAGCTCCCTAATTCATATATGACTCAAATCGGTGAACACGGAATTTCTCTTTCCGGTGGAGAACGGCAACGAATTGCCATTGCAAGGGCATTATACAAAGATCCCGAAGTTTTGATTTTTGATGAAGCGACCTCGTCGTTGGATTCCCTTTCCGAAAAATTCGTAAAACAAACTTTGAAGGATTTAGCAAAACAAGGGAAAACGATAATCATCATTGCGCATCGTTTAAGTACGGTCAAAAATGCAGATCGAATTATTGTCCTTGATGATGGCAAAGTGATGGAAGAAGGAACCCATCATCAATTACTTGAAAAAGAAGGATTATATTCCCAACTATGGAAAGAACAATTTGATGAAATCTAAATATAAAAATTTACTGCTATGCAAATCTTTGATACAATTGAACGTATGCATCGCATACACACACTTATTCAGCGGAAAGCAACAGGAACTCCGGACGAATTCGCCTATAAACTTCATTTGAAAAAAAGACAATTGTACAACATTTTAGATGAGTTTAAGGGTTACGGTGCAAGCATCAAATACAATCGAATGAGTGGAACATTCTACTATGACAATGATTTTGAAATTTTGGTAATAATAAAAACAAATAATTTATGAAACACTTGGTTGACCTGGTAAAATTAGACCGGTTAGATAAATTGATTCGTTTAAAAGCAACCGGAAAACCCGAAGAATTAGCAAAACGAATGGAAATGTCACGTACAAGTTTATTTGAATTGATTGCTTATTTACGCGACAAATTAGATGCGCCAATAAAATACAATTATTATGATTGCTCTTATGAATATGCTTATCTGCCCAAGTTTTATCTGGGATTTGAAGAAGATCGCTTTAAAGATATTGATTTTGACTCTATATATGGAGGAAAGGAAAACAATAATAAGACTGAAAATAGTCCAGATGATGAATAGCATATCGTCAATACAGACTTATCCTTAATGTCCATAAATGCTAAAATATGAAAACAATGTCAAGAAAAATATTGAATAGAAAATTATTTCAAAATGATTTCCCTGACGATTTATTAATACAAGCAGCGAATCTTTCATTAGATGAATTTAACTCAGCATTTGATAGAGATTTACTTTCAGGGCGAGATTTATTAGATGATGGCGAATTGGCTGACTACGTTTGTTTAGACAATTTTATAGCTTCTCAAATGATTCAATACTGAATATTTTTTCAGTTCTGTTTTTTCGGACTCTTAATACATACTTTTGTTTTAATTTTGATAAGAAAAGAATAATTAGGTCGCTTTTTACATGGATTTTTTAAGTATTAACTAATAAAAAATAAGTAGATGAGAATTATACAAAGTTTGTGGTCTAAACCTTTATCGAAAACCGGTGGATGGAACGAAAAAGTATTTTATTATATGAGCTGGGCACTAAGTTATTTAAAAATTAAGGAGTTTTATAAGTCGATAGAATTATATACTGATGAAAAAGGTAAAGAACTTCTGATCGATATTCTTCAACTCCCATACGACAAGGTTCATGTTGTTTTGGATGATCTGAATGGATTTAGCTCCCGATTATGGGCATTAGGTAAGGTATATACCTATTCTCTTCAAAAAGAACCTTTCATACATGTCGACGGAGATATTTTCATTTGGTGTAAATTTCCGGAAAGGATTGAAAATGCTCCTCTTATTGCCCAACACAAAGAAGAAAATTACGAGCATCACAAATTAGCAACCCAAAAACTTATTGCAGATGGATTCTATTTCAAAAAAGAAGTAAATCCACAAAACGAAGCAGAAATAATTGAAGTAAATGCGGGTTTATTGGGAGGTAATAATATTGATTTCTTTACAATATATACCAAAGCAGTATTTGATTTTGTAAAGAACAATAAGACTCAAATTGATTTATTGGAAGGAATGGGGATTACTTATGTTAACACAATTTTTGAACAATATTTCTTTTATAAATTAGCTCTAAATAATAAACTACATATTGAGTACCTTTTCACAAATAAAATAAGTTCTTCTTTTTCCGAATTTGTTCAATTTGGATCTTTACCTTATACTAATACCTATATTCACTCTATTGCTTTTCATAAAAAAAAATTCAGTATAGGCGCTAACGTAGCTCATCGACTTTGGTATGAATATCCTGATTATTATTATCGAATTCTAAAAAATATTGAAAATGGAAAATAGTGACGAAAAATATGCTGAAATTAATATTTGTGAGATAAACAAAGCTATTAAAGTACATCAAAAAAAAATGAACTCACTATCTTTGCTTACCTTTATTGAGTTTGAGAAAAAGAATATCAAAAGTGTATTTGATTTATTCAAAGAAGACAAATATAATAGCAAATTATTTAATCGAAGTTTGATTGTAAATCCTTACATAGGTATTTATAAAATTCCATTACATTATAAATCTGAAATTGAACCCGAAAAACAAATAATCAAAGAAGTAAAAGTCTTAGTGTATTTGAATTATTTGGCGACCGGAACATTTCGAATAGATTATATTCTATCAAATGTTTATGGAAATTTCATCAAAAATTTAAAAACTGCAAATAAATCTTTTACACTATTTAGTATAATCAAAAATACATATAGTAAGAACAATAATTTTGATTATTCATATATTGAAAAAAGAATGACTAAAGTAATTCGAGATCTGTTATGTAACCAATTTATAATTTTTGAATAATGAATAAAATTAATGAGATAAAAAATAATGAAAAAATAGCTTTTTGCATCACTTGCATGAATCGTTTGAAACATTTACAACAAACATTAGAGAAAAATATTCAAGATAATTACTTGAAAGGGCAGGTAGAATTTATTCTGTTAGATTACAATTCTCAAGATGGATTGCAGGAGTGGGTATATCATAATATGCAAAAATATATTGAAGAAGGGATATTAGTCTATTTTAAAACAGCTGAACCTAAGCTCTATATGCGAAGTCATAGCCGCAACATGGCTTTTCGGTTAGCAAATTCGACCATATTATGCAATTTAGATGCAGATAATTTTTTAGGGAAAGGATTTGCCAGTTTTATGCTTGAAGCATTTTCTGATAACAATAATATATTTTGTACGAATGATTGCTCCTCCCGTGATGCTTTTGGGAGAATAAGTATTCGAAATGAAGATTTTATTTCAATAAGAGGATATAACGAAGCCTTGCAATGCTACGGATATGAAGACGGCGATATTCAAAATCGATTGATGTTAAAAGGAATAAAACCAAAGAGTGTTAGAAATCCCGAATTTTACCATTGCATCACCCATTCTTTCAAAGAACGCATTTCAGAAGAAGCCATAGCCAAGAATTTATATGAAATGTACATCACTTATATTAATCCTTATACATCAGGGGTCCTTTTATTAAATAAGGATTATTCATTAGAACAATATACTTTAATTGATAATTTACAACAAAATATATTTGTTGAATATGCAAGTCCTTTTGAGAGCGTTTTTGATAAAAGAAATAGAGTCATTCAACATGGTAATGTTTTAAAAGGAGCTTGGAAAGAAAACGATAATAGAATCCTGATAGATATTAGAAATGATGAATATCAAGTCAAAAGTAGTGTATTGTCAATTAATTTAGAAAATATGATATTTTATAAAATCCAGGATGATGAGCTTAAAGCAAAAATAATTGTACTAATAACAGATGCTATGAATTATAAAGAAGCGATTGAGCAAATCAACAATAATTCGATAATTAATCCGGATGGTTTCGGAAAAGGGATTGTCTATAAAAATTTTGATTTATCCAATAAAATTATATTATCATGAATACGATAGAGCATATCCCTTACCTTCGAAATGGGAAAAAATGGTATTTTCTTTCAATATTTTATTCGAGAGAAAAATGGAGCGAGCTTATTGCTGATATAAAACATTTCTACGAAGAACGACAATCTATATTTGATGCATACCTTATTTCTTTTTCCAATGAACAAGGTGAACATTTACAAGTAACTTTTGTAACTATGGAAAGTGATAATAATAATCATAGCGATGGGATTCAAATGTATTTTCAAAGCTATCTGTCTAAAAATCCATCGGTTGGCAATCAATCTTTCCATTATGGTAAGGTAATTTGGTGCAACTATCCAAATAATTCATTGGCATGGGATAGATTTAAGTTGCCTTATTATTCTGATAAGTATATTCATTTTCACCAAAAAACAATGGAAGTAATAATTAAATTATTAGATGGGAATTTTTCGCGAGGTTCTTTTTTTTCTGTTGGAGTGTATCTTATCATTAAAGGGTTATTTTGTATAGATTATTCAGAACAAAAAAATTTCGCATCACAGATTCTAAATGAAATTCCAAATGAATTCAAGGATAATACTAATTTTAAGGAAATGATCAACAGATTTGATTTTAATAAAATTTCTAATTCTATTGAATCATATCGAAATGAAAGTGAAAACGATTATTCCCAAGAGCTTATTAACTGGTTAAATGAAATGAATGAACTGCTTAAAGTGCATAAATACAAATTACAATACTTTTTAATTTGCAAAATATTGGGATTAAACGGATCATATCAAATTGTTATTTTATTATTTTTGGATTTATGGTATGATCGTAAATGTTAAAAATTGAAGATTTTTTATCAATCCGGTTTTTTCGGATTCTACTGCTGTATGTTTGCAGCATGGAAAAGAAAAAATATTAAAAAATGAAAAAATGAAATTGAAAAGTAAAACAAAAAAAATTATTCTATTATTCACAGTTGTATTTATACAACTAATAAACAATACCATTTCAAGTCAAAGCTGGTCTTTGGAATATGTTCTGCAAGGCGATTCGTCTGTTTATAAGCTTTCTTGTGAGAATATAATAAAAGGCAAATCCATTAACTTCTTTTTTCCCGCATATAAATTCTATCAAAGCTCTTTAGAAACAGCGATCCAATCTGAAAGGGTTGAAAACAAAGAAATCATTGAACTTAAGTTCGACTCTATAAATAGATCTTTCGATATGCTGAATTTCGAAAGCGATTTGTATGTTGAAGGAATTGATTCGATTCAAATTTTCCTGAAAACGGTAGATAATCGTTTGGTTCCGGTTGTTCAGAAAGATGTTCTTCATGAATACAAAAGCTATAACTATTTACCAACCATAACCTTCTCTGTAAACTTAAACAATGACAGCATTAGCAGTATTGAAATAGTCGGAAAATCCAATAATGAAAATCGAAAATTAATCATAGGGCGAATAACAGGTTCAAAAAGAATTAATTTAATAACAGAAAATATAAATTTGATAGATTCATTATTATCTAAATATCCAATAGAAAATCAAAATGATACATATGAAAAAATTCCAGATTTATTTATTAGATTTCATGCATACGAATTTTACTCCCGATTAATCTTGAAAAATTGCCAGACAATAATTGATTCTATACAATGTGTTGGTCAATATATAAATGAGCTCTTAAATGGATATGGATTATATAAATTGTATGGTATCAACATGCAAGAATTAATCAATCGTAATGCTTTATTAACCAAAGATTCCCATGATTTTGCGAGCTATTATATGGAGTTGAAAGATATTATCGCATCACTAAACAGTTGTCACATGAGACTATCGACCAGTAAACAAGACTATGACGATTCGCCTTTGCAGGCTATCTACTTTTACAACATCAACAATGCAGTTACTGTGTCAGCTATTTTTGATCCAAAACTTGAAAATAAGGTTCAACTCGGTGATAGACTGCTTTCAATCAATCATGTTCCTTTAGTACAATTATATCACAATTTTTCCACAAAAGTCTTTGCCTCAACTCCTCAACAACGCGAAATAAAGATTACACAAAAATTATTATCTCTTGCAAGAGAAGCATTTGGTGATAGTTTACGACTTGATTTTCAAAATAATACAAATAATTATTATATTGAACTGAATAAAACTAATTATTCAGGCAAAAAGATTATACCACCCGATTTTAAGATACTTTCTAACAATACAATCGAAAAATACAATAACATTATTTATCTGAAACCTGTTTTTCAGGAATCATCCCTTGTTCCATTTTTATATTCACATAGAGCGGATATAAATCATTGTGATGGAATAGTAATAGATTTACGGGGTAGTGTTAGTGGCGATAATTCACTTTTTACATTTTTCTCCTTTTTAATTTCAAAAAAGAGTATTATGCTTACGACTAATTATAGTTTATTTGGATCTACTTCAAAATTCATAACAAAACCATCTGAGCAGCTTAATGTTCATGCTCCTATGGTTGTGCTAATTGATTCAAGAACTACGTGTTTTCCTGAATTACTAATCAATGCTCTTAGAAATGCTCGGTCCGATATTTATGTGATTGGAGCTACTAATACAGCAGGTAGCGCTCAAGCGGTAATTCGAGTTAATTTACCAAAGATGGCTGAATTAATTCATTTTGAATGTATTACAAAAGATGCTTTTGGAAAAATTCTTGATGACAATGTAGGTATTGTTCCTGATACTATTGTACATTTTGATTCTTATAAAGACCTATTTCCTTATAACGACAAAATAAAGGAGTTGGGATTAAAATTATTAGGATATTCAGAAGAAAATAAATAATAAAGATATATACAGTACTGTTTTTGAATGTATTAACAAAAGTATTAATTTTTAAAATTTTAAGCATCATGTCAAAGCTTATTGCAAATCAAATTGATGAAAATCAAATGATTGAAAAAGAATTGGAAGAACTCAGTGGTGGGTGCTATTGTAGCCCAAACTATGGTACTTCAATTTTTGCTGATGAAGATGATCAACAGAATGTTGTATTTTGATCATTAAACTAAAGTATGGGTGTTAAATTCTCTACCAAGAGAATTTAACACCACATACAATTTATAAACAAACTAATAAAGTTGTACAGTCATGAAAGAAAGTAATTATAATTTTTATATAAATGACCACGAGGCTAATATATACCTCATATATAATGCATTAAAAAATACTCTAATAAGAGATAATGAAGGTAAAGTACAAAAATTTGTAAAACAATTTAAAGATAATATTCATTACAGTCCTAAATATCTAACGAAAGAAGAGTATAACGATTTGGTTTCGTCCGGTATTATCGTTTCTAATGATACAAAAGAAAAACAAGTGGCAATTGACAGAAATAAAAAACGTTTTGAAATATTGCATCAAAAAAAAGAATCACTTTCTTTAGTTATCACTCCAACCTTATGTTGTAATTTTAAATGCTATTATTGTTTTGAAAGTCTAAATACGAGGAAAAATGAAGAGTTTATAAATATAGAAGTCCAAAATGACATTATTAATTTCATCAAGAAATCAATTGAAGAAAAT
>JGI24705J35276_12237903_pt1 | contig 14033 bp, 14 predicted proteins | sample TergutNt197P4_FD_35276 | JGI IMG/M metagenome (IMG submission 35276) | reverse complement strand
CTAAGCTCCCATAACTAATCATTAACCTCATTATACGCCGGAATCTCTTTCAAATACATACATGTCATCCTCTCATAATCCATCTTGCAGCAATAATGTTCCAGGCCATTTGTAACCATCAATATTTCAACTTTTAGACAGAAGTTATACCGTGCAATCTGTTCGAAAACATCTTGTGTGACCGGCACTGTGGGCGCTTTATATTCGACAATGGCGACCGGTTCGAGATATTGATTATAAATAACTGTATCACATCGTCGCGACATTCCGCTTAATGAAATGGTTACTTCGTTGGCAATACGTTCTCTCGGGTATTTTTTTTCTGTAATCAGATAATTCACAAAATGCTGCCTCACCCATTCTTCCGGTGTTAATGCTACTTTTTTCCTTCTGACCACATCGAAAATAAAGGGTTTTCCTTTGATATGTGATATTTTTATTTGATATTTTGGAAGATTTAACGATTGCATTGCCTATATTTGCTTCTTGAAATGAATGTTTAAGTCACCAAAGATAGAAATTTTATGAAGACGAAACAAGAAATTGTCGAAAATTGGCTGCCACGCTATACGGAAAGGGAACTAAAGAATTTTGCCGAATATATTCTCCTGACCAATTTTACGAAATATGTGGAACTGTTCGCTCAGCAGTTTAACGTTCCCATCATTGGACTACAAAGTTCGATGCCTAACGCTTCGTACGATAACATTACGATTATAAACTTCGGTATGGGTAGCGCCAATGCTGCGACCATAATGGATTTATTGTCGGCTGTAGCGCCAAAATCAGTATTGTTTCTGGGCAAATGCGGTGGATTAAAAAAAACCAATGGCATAGGTGATTATCTGTTACCTATTGCTGCGATACGGGGAGAAGGGACTTCCAACGATTATCTTCCGGCTGAAGTCCCTTCATTACCGGCTTTTTCCATGTTACGTGCCATTTCATCTGCTATTCGCGACAAGGGAAAAGACTATTGGACAGGCACTGTATATACTACCAACCGTCGGGTTTGGGAATATGACAACAATTTTAAGGATTACTTAGTGTCAACCCATGCAACCGGCATTGATATGGAAACAGCTACACTGTTTACAGCCGGTTTTGCCAATAAAATTCCAACCGGCGCACTGTTACTGATTTCCGACAAACCGATGGAAGCAGAGGGTGTCAAGACAGAAGAGAGCGACCGTATGGTTACGCAAAAATTTGTTACAGAACATGTTGAACTTGGCATTGAAGCGCTTAAGCAACTTATTGATAAAAAACAAACGGTTCGGCATTTGCGGTTTAGCTGGTGATATTCAAATACGAATTACGAATTACGAATTACTAACCATTAACCATTGATTCTGATGGCAAAGAAAGAATATACCTACGAAGAAATCTGTCGGGATATAAAAAACCGCCGGTTTAGTCCGATCTATTTTTTAATGGGCGAAGAGCCTTATTTTATCGACCGGATAACCGATCTCATCATGAATAACGTCTTAAGCGAAGACGAAATTGATTTTAACAGAATTGTGCTTTACGGAGCGGACTCAACGATTGTAAAGGTGTTGAATGCCGCAAGAAGATTTCCTATGATGTCTGAGTATCAATTAGTAGTTTTACGTGAAGCGCATACAATTGACGAGCGTTCGGCCGATAACAAATGGGATTTACTTACCAATTACGCAAAAAATCCGCTCAATTCGACTATCTTAGTGATAAATTACAAATATAAAACACTTGATCGAAGAAAGTCATTGGCGGCTGCCATTGAAAAAAACGGCATTTTGTTTGAGTCGAAAAAAATTAAGGATTATAAATTGCCCGAATTTATAACGCAGACTTTGCACGAACGTTCGATTGAAGCCGATAGAAAATCTATTCAAATGCTGGCCGACTTTTTGGGTGATGACTTGAACTTATTGAACAAAGAATTAGATAAATTGCTTGTATTTCTTGCCGATCAGCCTGTAAAAAGAATTACTCCCGAATTGATTGAACGAAATATTGGCATTAGCAAGGATTACAATAATTTTGAATTGAGAAGCGCTATAGCTGCTAAGGATATCCTGAAAGCGAATCGTATTGCGCAGTATTTTGAACGAAATCCGAAGAATCACCCCATTCAATCGGTCTTGCCGACGTTATTTGATTTTTTCTCAAATTTATTGATTTGCCACTATGCAAAGGATAAATCGGAAGCAGGCATGTTGAACACTCTGGGTTTACGACATCCCATTCAGGCAAAAGAGTATCAGACAGGTCTCCGTAACTTTACGGCCATGAAAGCATTTGATGCCATACATTATATCCGGTTGGCCGATGCACATTCGAAAGGGATAGATACTACTTCATTATTTTCCGATGGTGATAATCTTAAAGAATTATTATATAAGATTTTACATTAAGCACAACAACAATGAACAAGACAACACGACGTGAATTTATTACAAAATTGACATTAACAGCGGCTGGGGTAAGTTTTGGAACAAACGTATTTCCCATACCGAACCTAATATCAGGTAAAGTATTAGGAGCAAACGACAAAATACGTATGGGATTTATAGGTATAGGTAATCGTGGTTCGCAGTTACTGGGGTTGTTTATGAAAAATCCCGAATGCGAAATTGCAGCACTTTGTGATATCTACGAGCCATATCTATCACGCACCCGAAGTGAAGTAGCGCCTCGTTATATCAATGATCTTGGCGGACAAGTACCAGCGATGGGTGAACAATTCTCAACGAAACCTGTTTTATACAAAGACTGGCGGAAGTTATTGGAAGATAAAAGCATTGATGCCGTTGTGATTGCTACGCCCGACCATTGGCACGCGTTACAAACAATTTCCGCCATACAGGCAGGCAAGGATGTCTATGTGGAAAAACCGCTTACCATCACCTTGTTAGAAGGTCGTAAAATGGTGGAAGCGCAAGCTGCCAGCAAACAGATTGTAGCTGTCGGGCTTAACCGGAGAGGTAATGCGTTTTACCAAAAGTTAGCCAAAGAAATTCAGGGAGGTAAAATCGGCAAAGTATCCGTTGGCAGGGCCGCACGTATAAATGCAATGTGCCCGGATGGTATAGGAAGTATGCAACCGGAAAATCCGCCGTCCGACTTCGATTGGGACGCCTGGTTAGGGCCACGCGCCTATCGTCCTTACCAATATAATATTGCTCCCTACAAATTCCGTTGGTGGAGCGACTATTCATCGCAAATGGGAAACTGGGGGGTGCATTATATGGATGTCATTCGCTGGATGATGGGTGAAAAGGCGCCGGTGGCTATCAGTGCACAAGGCGGAAAATATGTATTGACACACGATGCTGATATTCCTGATACAATGCAAGTAACATACGAATTTGCTTCCGGCTCAATGATTACTTTTTCGATTTTTGAAGCGAGCGGTGGTTCGTTTTTTCCAAGAGGTGAGGTAGAGCTGCGCGGAACAAAAGGCACGTTATTAGCCAGCGAAAATGGATATCAGATTGTTCCAAATCGTCCAGGACAATTTCAATCGTGGACTCCAATGATAGAAGCAGAAGAAATGACCGGAAACAGTGAAATGCTGGCCGACGGTTCCAGTGGTGACAGTACAGCAGCCGTGATTCGAAACTTCCTCGACTGCGTGAAATCACGTCAAACGCCCTTCTGCCCATTAGAAGAAGGACATCGCTCAACGAGCTTCGCACATTTGGCCAACATTGCATTCGCCACCAAAGAGCGTCTGCAATGGGACCCCGAACAGGAACGTTTTACCAATAGCGCCAAAGCCAACGAACTGCTCCATTACGATTACAGGAGTCAGTGGAAGATGTTTGGGTTATAAAAAAAATGAAAAAACCTCTAATCATATTGATTAATTTTATTTTTTTGTTATTTTTGTACCTTAATTTATGTAATTTAGTTATTCATTAAAAAATAAAAATTATGGGATTTATTAAAGCGCTTACAGGTGCAATTGGTGGCACATTTGCCGACCAATGGAAAGATTTTCTAACGCCAAGACCCAATGTACCGGGTACTGCGGCGATTTTTGAAGCGGTACCGCAGGGAGAAAACGCAGGTCGTGGTTCGAACACAAAAGGTTCAAAAAACATTATTACGAACGGCAGCAAAATAATTGTGCCGGAAGGAACAGCGCTCATCACGATGCAGGATGGCGCAATAACGGGTTTCGTTGCTGAAGCAGGTGGATTCGAATACAGGTCGGACGACCCTAATTCAAGGTCTTTCTTTTCTGGCGATGGCATTTTGGCGTCAACGTTGGGAACCTCATGGGAGAGATTCAAATATGGCGGGCAACCTGGCGCACAACAATTAGCATTTTATGTTAATCTTAAGGAAATTCCAAACAACAGATTTGGTACGCAATCAGAAATTTATTGGGACGATGCTTATCTGGGAGCACAGGTCGGAGCCGTTACACGAGGGACCTATACCATGAAAATAACCGATCCGATATTGTTTGTGAAAAATTTTGTGCCTGTCAAATATCTACAACCCGACGCACCTGTATTTGACTTTGCCGATATGGACAACGATGCTGGAGCACAACTGTTTAATGAAGTTGTAGGCAGTCTGTCGGCAGCATTTTCAAATTACACAAACGATCCGAGCAAAGGCAACCGTATCTCTAAGATTCAAGGCGACCAGATTGGATTTGCAAAGTCATTGACGTATGCCGTTGAAGAAGGTTATCAATGGAAAAGCGACCGTGGGCTGGAAATCGTAAAAGTAGCCATTGTAGCTATCGAATACGACGAAGATACGAAGACGCTTTTAAGCGATGTAAAAAAAGCGGACGCTTTATCAGGCGCACGTGGAAGTTCGTTTATGCAACAGTCGGTTGCCCGCGGCATGCAGGCGGCAGGTGAAAATCCGGCCGGTGGTGCGATGGGTATGGCGTTTATGGGTATGGGCATGGGCGCAGCCGGAAATATGATGGGAGCGATGCAGCAGCAAGGTCAAACACCTCAGTCGCAGTTTATACAAGGCCAAGCCATGCCACAGCAACCGCAGTATCAGCAGCCACAACAATTTCAGCAACCGCCTCAACAGCAAGCACCACCACCGCCACCTCAGCAACCCATGTATTATGCAATGGTTGGCGGCATACAACAGGGACCTTTTGCTTTAGCACAATTGCAACAAATGACGCAAGTAGGACAAATATTTCCCAACACCATGGTTTGGTGCGCCGGAATGCCAGGATGGGCTGATGCAGGCACAGTGCCTTCTCTGGCGGTGCTCTTTGGCGCAATTCCACCACCACCACCACCTCCGGTAATGTAAATTGCAATGTGATGAATTGAATTAGTAGCGACGACAGGATGCCGTCGCTACTAATTTGTAAATATTTGAATAAACATATCACAGATTTTAAAAAATAATAAATATGGAAGATTTCAACCAATTGAATTGGGCAACAGGCGAACCTGAAGTTGCTCAAACAGGTGTCGTCACAACGAACGAACCTGTAATTGTACAAACAGATGCAGGAGCCAAAGACGGACAAAATAAATGTCCCAAATGCGGAGCAACCGATATTTCACTGAATATAAATAAAGGGTTATTAAGATGTAATTTTTGTCGACACGAATTTGAACCGGAAAAAGTGTCTGGCATGGAAACTGATTTAAGCAAGTTGGAAGGTATGGTAATGGGTTCCGGAGCGCAGGATATTATCCCTGATACAAACGAAATACTAACCTTTAAGTGTAGTAGCTGCGGCGCAGAGGTGGTCATAGATACTGCAGAGGCTACACAGGCAAGATGCCACTGGTGCCGTAACACTTTATCCATCAATCAGCAAATACCGAATGGTGCTGTACCTGATGTTGTACTGCCGTTTATGATAAAGAAACAAGAAGCACAGGCCAACATTGAAAAATTTGTAGGCAGCCGTAAATTTTTTGCTCATCCACAGTTCAAACAGGAATTTACAACCGAGAATGTAATGGGCGTCTATTTACCTTATATGGTGGTTGATGTGAATGCGCATGCAAACCTGTCAGGCCAGGGCGAGCACGAAACAAGACGCTATACCCGAGGAACCGGAAAGGATAAGCAAACGTTCTATGATGCTGATTTATATGATGTTGAAAGAGATTTTGATATCGTTGTTGACGGATTAACCGTTGAATCGAGCGCTGATAAATTGGACAATAAGACGAGCAATAAAACAAACAACATCATCAATTCAATAATGCCTTTCGATACCGAAAACAGCGTAAAATGGAACGCAAACTATCTAAAGGGTTATACATCAGAGAAAAGAGATACCAATGTCGAACAGTTGAAAGGATTAGTAAGCAGGCAGGCAAAAGACATTGCACGCTACAAAGCAAATGATACATTGAAACATTATGACCGAGGCGTTCGCTGGTCAAAAGAGGACTTACATGTAAAAGGCGAGCAATGGAAAGCGGCTTATTTACCTGTGTGGCTATATAGTTATCATCAAAAAAATAAAAATCTGCTGCATTATGTAGCGGTCAATGCCCGTACAAAAGAAACCATGGGAAGTGTACCGATCCATACGCCCAAACTATTAGGTGTTTCTGCAATTATAGAAGTTATAGGTTTTATTCTTATGATTTTACATCTTCCTTTTATGGTGATTGATGATACTGATTGGAGTTGGATTTTCTTGACGGCAGGATTCATTTTTTACGGTCTGATGTATGCAAGATACCGAAATAAAGGCGCTCGTCACCATCACGAAAAGGAAACAAAATCCACAATGAGCCACTTACGAACAGCAGATAATTTTGTTACCAAAAGAACTGGGCTTAGAAATGCAAAAATGCAAGGGGCCAATAACACAACTGTCAGAGGCAGTACTTTTTAGTTGAGAATTGAGAATTATTTTTACCCGTTATTGCAAGCCCGTGCGGAAAATTTTGAATATGTAACAGGATGAAATGCTGTTACATATTCCAGATTTTCCATGAGACAAATGCTTGTAACAATAACATTTCAAGTCCGTTCTTTACAGTGGCTCCTTTTACTTTTCCTTTGTGCATAAAGAGTGTTTCATCGGGATTATAGAGCAAGTCGTAAAGTAAATGGTTGGATGTCAGTGATTCGTATGGAATATTGGGACATTCTTCAATATGTGGAAACATGCCAAGCGGAGTGGCGTTGACAATAATGGGGTGTTGCTCTATACATTCGTGCGTAACTTCATCATATGTAATACAGTTAGGTTCTTGCACGCGTGATACAAATTGTACTTCGATACCCAATTGTTTCAGTCCGTGATATACAGCTTTTGAAGCGCCACCTGTTCCCAGTATCAACGCCTTCTGATGAATTTTCTTGTCGAGTAAAGGCTCTATAGATTCCTTAAAACCGGTTATATCCGAATTGTATCCTTTTAGTTTCAACTTTTTGAAACGCCCTTTTATAAATTTGATCACATTAACCGCCCCGATCAAACGGGCGTCTTTATCTATTTCGTCGAGCAAAGGTATTACCTGAGTTTTGTAAGGAAGGGTAACATTCAAACCACATAACGAAGGATTCTCTTTCAGCACATTTTTCAACTCCTTCACATTTTCAATCTGAAAGTTAATATATTCCGCTTCAATCTCTTCCGATTTAAATTTCCGGTTAAAAAAATCTTTCGAAAAGGAATGGTCCAATGGATAGCCAATTAAACCGTATTTTTTCATTTGATAAAAATCATTTTCAATTATCTATTATTTTCGTATGCTTCCACTATGAGTTGTACAAGTTTGTGGCGTACAATATCTTTTTTAGTAAACTCCACCCGTCCGATTCCTGGTACTTTATTCAATATCTGCATTGCTTGGATAAGTCCTGAAGTAGCTGCTGGCGGCAAATCAACCTGTGTGATATCGCCGGTAACAATCATTTTTGCATTCAAACCCAAACGGGTTAAAAACATTTTAATCTGATGTGTAGTCGTGTTTTGTGCTTCGTCGAGAATGATTACCGCGTCATTCAATGTGCGACCGCGCATAAAAGCCAAAGGAGCAATTTGAATCACATTGTTTTCCATATATTCCTTCAGCTTAACAGTTGGAATCATCTCTTGCAAGGCATCGTAAAGCGGTTGTAAATAAGGATCTAATTTATCTTTCATCTCACCGGGAAGAAATCCAAGTTTCTCGCCTGCCTCTACAGCCGGGCGGCTTAAAATGATTTTTCGCACCTGTCTGTTTTTTAAAGCCTTGACAGCCAATGCAATTGCGATAAATGTTTTGCCTGTACCCGCCGGACCTATCGTAAATGTCATATCATTTTCATCGAAACTCCTGACCAATAGCTTTTGGTTTTCCGAGCGTGCGACAATAGCACGTCCGTTCACTCCATGGATAATCAGGTTGTCCTGTTTGGTCACACAATTTTTTTCCCCCTTTACAATATCAATAATCACATCTTCAGTCAAGGCATTGTATTCCTCACAATACGACTCTATCTCTTTGACTTGTTTTAGAAAAATATCCAGTTCGTCTTCATCGCCAATAACTTTTATCACATTACCCCGTGCTACTATACGCAATTTTGGAAACAGAGTCTTAAGCAGTTGTATATGCACATTATTCACTCCATAGAACACCACTAAATCCACACTTTCAAGAATATATACCTTTTCGATCATTTATGAATTATGAATAACTGAATAATTTATTATAAAACTTTCCTGCTTCCATGATTTCCCCGATTAATACAGTCTGAAAATCCGCTCCATCTGTTTCCATTTTTCAGCTGAAGTGGTGTTGGCAGCTGTATCTTGAAAGATAGACATATAATCTTCCCATTCCTGTTGACGTGGCAGTGTGGCCAATTGGGTAAATGCTTTGTCCCAGTCAAAGTCTAAAGGTGTTTCCACAATCATAAACAACCGATTACCTAAAATGAAAATTTCCATTTCCAAAATACCCACACTGCGTATTCCATTACGTATTTCAGGCCATGCTTCTTGTTCACTATGACGCTTTACATACTCTTCAATCAACGATGTTTCATCCTTTAAATCAAGCGTTTGGCAATATCTCTTCGTGGGTATTGCATGTTGTTTTGTTTGATATCCTGTAATCTTCATCCGTCTGAATTTTGGGGTAAAATTAGTGGTTTTTGTCGGGAAACATATCATTATTACAATAAAATTCATAAATTTGTATAAAAAAATGATACATCTATTGAAAAACCATAAAGTACATTTTGAATATGAAAAATAAAATGATTGTAGCAATATGCTTGATTTTCAGTGTGGATGCCTTTTCACAAAGTGTCCCGGATGCAGTACAACATTCAACCGATGACAGGGCATATTGGGTGGATCTATGTTGCAAAATTTCCATTCCGGTACTGAAGTCAATGAGTAAAGGCCAATTAAAACAAAAAATGCCGGTGGAAGTAAGTCCATTATGGGATAACAGAAACAAGAATGTGGCTTATCTGGAGGCTTTTGGTCGGTTAATGGCTGGCATTGCACCATGGCTCAATCTGCCAGACGATGATACTTCTGAAGGCAAACAGCGTAAACAACTGCGTGAATGGGCATTACAGAGTTATAAAAATGCCGTAGATCCCGATAGCCCGGATTATTTGCTGTGGAGTGGCGAAGGACAGGTGTTGGTTGATGCCGCCTTTCTTGCAAACAGTTTTATCAGGGCCCCAAAGGCATTATGGGAACCGTTGGAAGCAGTGACAAAAGAACGTTACATCAACGAATTTAAAGGGCTTCGTAAGATCAGACCACCATTTAATAACTGGCTTCTTTTCAGAGCTATGATAGAGGCATTTATGGCTTCGATTGAGGAGGAATATGATAGTTATGCACTTGATATTTCAATTCGTAAAATAAACGAATGGTATTTAGGAGACGGCTGGTATGGCGACGGACCGGAGTTTTCGTTCGATTATTATAATAGTTTTGTAATACATCCCATGATGGTAGAAATCATCCAAATAATGGAAAACAAACAAATAGCTACTCCTCTCAGTTTCGACCTTGCCCTAAGGCGAATGCAGCGGTATAACCGATTGTTGGAAAGACTTATTTCACCGGAAGCTTCTTTCTCTGCAGTTGGCAGGTCTATGACATATCGAATGGGGGTATTCCAGCCATTAGCATTGTCTGCCTGGAAATTTGGTTTGCCCGAAAATATGACCAACGGACAAGTACGAAATGCACTCACCAGCGTCATGAAGCGTATGTTTTCCGTCGAAGGCAATTTCGATTCGGAAGATTTCCTTCAACTCGGTTTTGTTGGCCACCAACCGGCAATGGCCGATTCATATACAAACACTGGTAGCCTGTATCTTACCTCTTTCGTTTTTCTACCATTGGGTTTGGAGGCCGGTCACCCGTTTTGGACTGATCCGTCAGAAGAATGGACTTCACTGAAAGCCTGGAGCGGGAAAGAGTTTCCGAAAGATTATCATGAGTCGCATAAACAATAATCTGGAATTTTCAATTTTCAATTATTTTCTTACCTTTGCACCCTGATTTTCAATTTCAATATTTCTATAAAATGATAAAAATAACTTTTCCTGACAATTCGGTCAGAGAGTATAGAGAGGGTATCACTCCGTTGGAAGTGGCTGATAGTATCAGTCCACGTTTAGCAGAGAGTGTGCTTGTTGCAAAAGCGGACGGAGAGGTATGGGATTTAAGTCGTCCTGTTTTGCATGATACTACGATACACCTATTGAAGTGGGAAGACGAAGACGGCAAACATGCCTACTGGCATTCGGGTGCGCATCTTATGGCTGAAGCGCTGCAAGAACTCTATCCCAATATCAAATTCGGCATAGGACCGGCCATCGAAAACGGTTTTTACTATGATGTGGATTTAGGAGAAGATACCATTACAGATGCCGATTTTCCCGCGATAGAAGCCAAAATGCTTGAATTGGCAGGGAAAAAAGAGACAATCAAAAGACAGGAAATAACCAAGTCCGATGCGTTAAAACTTTTCAGTGAGCGCCATGAAATATATAAAACCGAATTAATCAATGAGCTAGAGGACGGCAGTATTACAATTTATACACAAGGAAACTTTACCGACTTATGTCGTGGCCCACATCTTCCTGATACTTCCTGTATCAAAGCAGTTAAAATAATGAGTGTGGCCGGCGCCTATTGGCGGGGCGATGAAAAACGCAAACAACTTACCCGTATCTATGGCATTACTTTTCCTCAAAAGAAATTGCTTGATGAATACCTTGTCTTTGTGGAAGAAGCAAAAAAACGCGACCATCGTAAAGTAGGCAAGGAATTGGAATTATTCACATTTTCCAACTCCGTGGGTGCTGGTTTGCCGTTGTGGTTACCGCGTGGTACTCAATTGCGTTTGAAATTAGAAGATTTTCTGAAAAGGATACAGAAAAAATATGGTTATCAACAAGTTATGACGCCACATATCGGTGGAAAACATCTCTATGTCACTTCGGGTCATTATGAAAAATACGGAAAAGATTCGTTTCAACCGATTCATACACCACAGGAGGGGGAGGAATTTCTGCTAAAACCGATGAATTGTCCTCACCATTGCGAAATATACAAAGCATTTCCGAGATCGTATAAAGACCTACCTGTCCGTTTTGCCGAATTTGGTACTGTCTATCGTTATGAACAAAGTGGTGAATTGCACGGACTGACTCGCGTAAGAGGTTTTACGCAAGACGATGCGCATATCTTCTGCCGCCCTGATCAATTGAAAGAAGAATTTGTAAAAGTAATGGATATTGTCTTTATTATTTTTAAAGCGCTTGATTTTGAAAACTTTGAAGCACAAATATCTTTACGCGATCCGAATGACACGGAAAAATATATTGGTTCGGATGATAACTGGGATAAAGCAGAAAAAGCCATTATTGAGGCATGCAGCGAAAAAGGTCTTCCCGCAAAAGTAGTATTGGGTGAAGCAGCTTTTTACGGGCCTAAACTTGATTTTATGGTGAAAGACGCTATTGGACGTCGCTGGCAGTTAGGAACAATTCAAGTTGACTATAACCTGCCTGAACGATTTGAACTTGAATACACCGGAGATGATAACAAAAAACATCGTCCTGTGATGATCCATCGTGCGCCTTTTGGCTCGATGGAGCGTTTTGTGGCTGTGCTTATCGAACATACAGGCGGGAAATTCCCCTTATGGCTGACTCCTGATCAGGTGGTTGTTTTACCAATAAGCGAAAAATTCAATGAATATGCCTATCAGGTTGCCGCATTGTTGGAACAAGATGATATTCGGACAACGATAGATGACCGGAATGAAAAAATCGGACGTAAAATTCGCGACAATGAATTAAAAAAAATCCCTTATTTACTTATTGTCGGCGAGAAGGAAACAGAAAATAATGAAGTTTCTGTAAGAAAACACGGCGAAGGTGATATTGGTTCAATGAAAATTACTACCTTTGCAGCGAATTTGACATCTGAAGTAGAAGAGATGATGAATCGTTGGGAGAAGCAACAAAACAAAATATAACAAAAAGGAAGGAGGAAAGGTATTTTTTGAATGAGAAACGACCAGGTTAAGGAATTATACAGAATTAATGATCGGATTCGGATTCCCGAAGTACGAATTGTCGGCGAAAATATTACAAACGGCATTTATCAGATAGCAAAAGCTTTACAAATGGCTGAGGATATGGGGTTAGACCTCGTAGAAATTTCGCCCAATGCTAATCCACCAGTTTGCAGACTAACCGATTATCAAAAATTTCTTTACCAGCAAAAGAAACGCCAGAAAGAGCAAAAAGCAAAATCGGTAAAAGTGGTTGTCAAAGAGATACGATTCGGCCCGCAGACAGATGACCATGATTACAATTTTAAGTTAAGACATGCCAGGGGCTTCCTTGAAGAAGGAGCTAAAGTGAAAGCCTACGTGTTTTTTAAAGGACGTTCGATTCTTTTTAAGGAACAGGGAGAGGTGTTGTTGCTTCGTTTCGCAAATGATTTGGAAGATTACGGCAAGGTGGAGCTCATGCCGCTATTAGAGGGAAAACGCATGACGATCATGTTAGCTCCAAGAAAGGCAGGCGGAACAAATAAGCCGGCAGTTTCCAAACAGAATTCAAAAACAAAAGATGCTGAACAGGTTTGAGATTTAATGATATAAAAATTTATAAGATATAAGGTTATTAATATTTAAAAAATTAAAAAACATGCCAAAGATGAAGACTAATTCCGGTGCCAAAAAGAGGTTTACTCTTACCGGAACAGGGAAAATCAAAAGAAAACATGCTTTTAAAAGTCACATACTGACTAAAATGACGAAAAAGCAGAAACGCAACCTAACCCATTTCGGTTTGGTTGACAAAGTAGATGAAAACAACGTAAAGCATTTGCTTTGCCTGAAATGATTCATTACAAACGAGAGTATTATATTTTTTTTATTAACCGGATGTTTCAGCTCCTAAGATCATCAGAAAGATGGCGCTGACATTCAAAAATTCAAAATTATGCCAAGATCAGTAAATCATGTTGCTTCAAGAGCAAAAAGAAAACGGATTTTGAAACTTACGAGAGGTTATTACGGTGCTCGTAAGAATGTGTGGACAGTAGCAAAAAACACATGGGAAAAAGGTTTGACGTATGCTTTTCGCGATCGTCGTAATAAAAAACGTAATTTCCGCGCTTTGTGGATTCAACGTATCAATGCGGCTGCCCGCCTGGAAGGTCTTTCGTATTCGCGATTGATGGGTGGATTACACAAAGCAGGCGTAGAGATTAATCGTAAAGTATTGGCCGATTTGGCGATGAACCATCCGGATGCGTTCAAAGCTGTGGTCGAAAAAATGAACAAAGCGATTTAGCCCAGTCATCCATTTTTTTGTAAAAAGGTGATAATCAGATGAGATTATTACCTTTTTTGTTTTTATGTTAAAAAACATAAAATTTTTATGTTAAAAAAGTTGCACCATCCAAACCCATTATCTATATTTGCAATCACAAGAATGAGTTAAGTCGCCAATGTTTGATTGGGAAACTCATCAGAAAAAAATACAATTCCGAGACACGCGCTTACTGTTAATGGCGGGCCGCATCCATTGGG
>JGI24705J35276_12237904_pt1 | contig 14043 bp, 12 predicted proteins | sample TergutNt197P4_FD_35276 | JGI IMG/M metagenome (IMG submission 35276) | reverse complement strand
AAATATCCGGTTTTTTTCGAGAAAAACATACGCTTTAATGCTGTTCTTCATAACCGGAACAGTTATGATAGTATAGTTCGATTTTTTAAGGAAAAATTCAATATTCTGCCTTCTATCGCTGAATTAAATCCGATGAACATCAAACCGGATTATATCCATGAATTTTCGGAACTATACAATACCAGAATGGACAGTATCTCGCAATCTGCCAACGAAGAAGAATTACAACGGGAATTATTTATGGATAACCCTCAAACAAAAAGCCTTTGCACGTATATTCATTGGCATAGCGGTAATGTCTTCAAATCATACAACGATTTGCTTTCCAACGAAAAGAACAAAAAGTGGATTCCAACCGGCACCTGTTTGCCGTTTGAAAGAAAGATGTTTGTTACCGTAAATGGCAAAATATTGTCGTGCGAACGAATTTCTCAGGAGTATGCACTGGGCCGGATAGAAGAAAACAAAGTATTGCTAAATACGGAAGAGATTGCAATTAAATACAACGAATGGTATGAACAGTATATCCCGCAATGTACCGCCTGCTATGCTGTTCATACCTGTCAACAGTGTATGTTTTATAATCCTCATTTAAATGACACAGCCGAATGTCCTTATTTTATGGATCAGAGCGCTTTTGAAAAGTATAAGGCAATAAATTACGCTTATCTTGCAACACATCCCTATTTATATCGAAAAATTATGGAAGAAGTAATTATTCATTAAATGTCAGGCTATTATGAAACAAAACATGCAAAAAAAATGGTTTTCCCTGTTTCCGTCTGTTTTTATATGGCGCAAAAAAAATAATTGCTTTATATATGATAGCAATACGTTTCATTGTAAACGAATTAATATAGACAGCCCTGAAATTGAGACAATTATTACTGCTTTACAGGAAATAGACAATTTATATTGCATTGATATTGATGCGTCCTTCATAGAAGACCATCAGGTTATGTCTTTTTTCAAAGCATTAGCAGATCTGAAAATGGGAACTATAATCAACGAAGATGAAACGCTTAGAATAAGACCTGTACAATTTCCGCCTCTGCTAAATATCCAATCGGCAGTTGAACGGCTAAGTAATAAAGAATTAACGGATATGACTGTCGGTGAAAATATACTGGACTACCTACATGAGATTCATATTGTCTTATCGGAAAAAATAGAATCAAATACAATTACAGCAATCATGAACTTTTGCGATTCCGGCAAAATATCCAATCTTTATGCAATAAAAATTTCAGGTTATCAACTTGCCTTGGCAAATTTAACAGACTTGTGGCAATTTTTGAATTCAATGCCTGTTCTTATAACCTTGGTGCTTGACTTTAAGGAGGATATTTTGGATTCATTATTTAGTATAAAAAAACTGAATTTGGTGAATGTAAATTTTGTTATTCGTGTTACTCATATTTTTGACAAAGAACTGTTCTGTTCAATGGAAAATTTTCTTTCATCCGAAAAACTCCTCCATGAATATGAATTTTGGGTTTCAAATGAAAGGGATTTTGAACATATTCAGGCTGAAACAAAGGATATTACCATAGAAACAATGAGTATAAAGCCCTTCTTTGATGGTCGAAACCATACCTTTTTTGAACAATATATCTACCTTGATGAAGAAGATATACAAAACACAAGAATAACCAAAAAAAATATTTTTGCACATCAGGCTTTAAACACGAATGATTTTGGAAAAATTACGATTATGTCTGATGGAAAAGTTTATGCGAATACGCATTTTCCGCCATTAGGAACAGTGAATGACGATATTCGGTTATTATTGTATAAGGAAATATCTTCCGGTACGACATGGCGTAGAGTCAGAAATATGGAACCCTGTTGTGAATGTATCTATCAGTGGATTTGTCCTTCCCCTTCGGATTATGAACTTGAAATCGGCAAGTCTAATCTGTGTCATGCGACTAAAGTAACTGAATAATTGAAAAATTGATGATTACAAAAAGGCTAACAACTACTGAGCAGTTACGACAAATTGCAGATATGCTTATGCTCAACGGAACACTTACCGGCTGTCCCGGTTTGGTGCGTGGTAAAATGGGAATTTCTGTTTTCTTTTTTCATTATGCCCGATACACCAATAATAAGCTGTTTGAAGAATATGCCATGGAATTGATAGGAGAAATACAAAACCAAATACATGTTCACAGTCCGGCAGATTATGAACGAGGTATTGCAGGTATTGGAGTTGGATTTGATTATTTGTTAAGAAACCATTTTTTAGAAGCAGATAATGACATCTTCGATGATTTTGATCAAAGAATGTTTCGTGCCGTGATGTATGATCCTTGGCAGGATTTTAGTTTGTACGACGGATTGACCGGATATGGACGATATTGGATGAATCGTTGGTCGTCGGTAAAACAGGCAAAAGACTGTTTGTCTCAAATAATCAGCCATATTGAAGAAAAATCATCAATTATCCCTGATAAAGAGCAAAATGATGTTGTTTGTTTTTTACAGGAAATAAGTTCAATGCCAGATTTCGATATGTGTCGAGAACTTTTGAAAAAATGCAGAAAATTATATGTGAATGTTAGTCAATATTTCCCTCGCTTTGGTAATAACATTGTTGGAAATCTTGCACGTATTTTTTATTGCAATTTTAATAATGATGACCCATTGGATGAAATAAATAGTGTAATAAAACAATTGCCTTATTTTAATTTTGAGCAGCCACCTTGCGACATGGGATTACTATCTGGTTATGCCGGTGAAGGAATGTTACGACTAACAGCACTCGAACCAACGAATGTATCATGGATAAATCTTTTGTAGTAATAATCAATAACCATAAACCGTTATCAATATGAATCTGTATCTTTTTGTCGAATCAAGCCGTGGAGCCATCTTTGGTATAGGTACCTACATTCGCGAATTAACGGCAATACTTGCTAAAAATCGCATAAATGTCTGTGTTATACATCTTAATACGGATAAAACACAGATACAAATGGATGAAAAAGAAAGTATACGACATTGGTATTTCCCTGCGCCAATACCGAAAAAAAAACCCACAAACTTTATAAATCAAGATGAACTATATTATCGAAATATTGTTTATCTTCTTCGGTTACATATCGAAGCTAAAACAAATCTGATCTTTCATTTGAATAACAATCAACATGAAAAGTTGGCAAATGAACTAAAAAAGATGTTTGATTGCATAGTTGTTACCACAACACATTATTTTGGGTGGAGCTTAGGTTTGTTCGGCAATATTTTGCATTTTAGAAAAATAATTTTATCGGATGAAACCAGCCGGACAGACTCGTTTTCAAAAACGGTTTATGAATCGTATATAAATGAAAAAGAACTTTATGAAAAAGTAGATCATGTCATTTGTCTTGCGGAGCATACACGCCAAATTTTAGAAAACGACTATCAAATTGATCCGCATAAAATATGTGTTATTTACAATGGCCTGACAGAATGTTCCACTAATGCTGATAAAATTAAATTGAGACATAAATATCATATTCCTCACATTCCAATCATTCTGTTTGCAGGACAAATAGCAGATATAAAAGGATTAGCTTATGCCTTGCGTGCCTTTAGAATTGTATTAACCACTTATCCTAATTGTCATTTTATTATTGCCGGAAATGGAGCTTTTGATTCATTCATGAAAGAATGTGAAGACATCTGGATGCATATTACCTGGACAGGATTGATAAATAAAGACAAACTCTATGATTTATATCAAATAGCTGATATAGGGGTCATGCCTTCCTTTCACGAACAATGCAGCTATGTTGCTATTGAAATGTTTATGCATGGCGTTCCATTGATTGCCAGTACTTCAACCGGTTTGTGCGAAATGGTAGAGGATGGTGTTTCAGGTTTAAATATTCCTATAATTGAATATGCGGATAAATCAGAAATTGATGTGAATTTATTTGCAAAAAAAATACTTTACCTGCTACAACATCCGAAAGAAGCTCGCAAACTTGGTAACGGCGGTCGTGAGAGATACAAGAGGATGTATACTTCTGAAATGTTTGGTCAAAACATGTTAAGTCTTTATCAATCATTTTTTAACTAATAATTACCACATAGTATTGCTATGGAAAATTTCCCATTTGTGTTTTTTTTGCAAACAAAAATTGTTTGCAATATAAAATGATATAATTTTCTAAAAGAAGTATTGTTTTATATCTTCTCAAAATCCGACTCCTGGAAGCGGGTGACTTCGGTTTCCCAGCGTTCTTTTACGAATTTGTTATGGTTGGGGTGGTTTGAATAGGCATCGAAATCGGTTCGATTAGCGAAGGTCATTAAGAAACCGTATTGAAAATCATTTTTAGGGCTGCACTGCTTATAGGCTTGAAAATTACGGACTACGGGTATTGATGTAAGGATTGAACGTCCGTCGTCCAAAAACTTTTTAGCCTGGATAGAGTTGACAGGGTGTTTCAAATCGAAAATAACGGTGTGCATTACTTCGCCTTGTTTTAATCCTGAGGAATCGGAACAGGCGCTAACCAAACCGGTTGTTACGGTGGCCAGCGCTACTGTTCCTGTATGAAGAATAAAATTCCTTCGTTTCATGTGTGCAGACTTATTATCCGTAGTATTGAACATACGGCGCTGCATTCAGGAAGGCAAAACTCTGACACATACATTCCATCGGAGCCACAGGGTAGTTTTCTATCTCGACGATAGGTTCGTAGATATTGTATTGAGCGGCTGTGGTGAACAACTTTTCGAAGTCAACTCTGCCGGATGCGCCGATAATATTGTCATCTTTGACATGAAGTACACGGATACGGGTCTTATATTGATTGAGGAACGCAATCGGATCGCGTCCCGTTGTCATCATATTATGATTATCCAACTGGATGAAAAACGCGGGATCGGTTTTTTCGATCAGGTAGTCGAGTATGATCTTTCCGTTCTCTAAAGGACGTTCGTCAGTGGCATGGTTGTGGAAACCGAGTCTCATGCCACGTTCTTTAGCGATGGCCGCTATCTCATTAATATAACTGCAAAGATTGTCAAGGTAGTTTACGTCCATAGCAGCACCGCGTTGTGTAGGAAGGCTGGGAATGACCATTGTATTACACCCTATGGCCTTGTGTTTGTCGGCGGTGTCTTTCCACCAATCGAGTGCATCATTCTTTGTGTCAGGCGTATAACGTGCCGACAGGTGCGAACTGGTTATCTTCATACCCAGGTCCTTTACCATCTTGTCAAAGTCGTTGATCGGGGTATTGAAATACCCGTTGTCTTTGTTATAGCCGAAACCTTCGAGCGCAAGATAACCACAGTCTGCAAGACCTTTCAATGTGCCCTGTACGTTTTCACTTAACAACTGACGTACCGAATAGACTTGAAGTCCAATTACCTTCTTCCTTGTTTGCAGCACATTAGCTGCGTTAATCTTACCAGGAGAAACAATTCCTGTTGCCGATGCAGCAACGCCTGTTGCCATCAGTCCTAAATTCTTCAAAAAATCTTTTCTGTTCATACAATTATATTATTTTTTTGTGTTGAGTAATTATGCGACAAAGATAGCATTATATTTGTCTGGTTACAAACAAACGCTTTCTAAAAATTCCAAAGGAAGCAATAAAAAACGTCAAAGATAAACCGGTCCTCCCGGACGTGAACCATAGAAACCGTACCAGCAAATGACAATATAGGAAATGGCAGGGATTATCATTCCGGGAGCTACGGCGCCTGCCCATTTATCGCCAATAAGGCCGATCAATGGCGTCAATAATGCTCCTCCGATCAGACTCATCACCAAAATTGAAGCGCCGATCTTTGTATGTGGACCAAGTCCTTTGATTCCCGAAGCAAAATTAGTGGGATACATCAGCGACATAAAGAATGTGGTGGTCATCATGGCAATGATGCCAAACCAGTGGGACACCCCGTGGATCCCTGTCCATGAAGCCCATTCCGACCCGAAAATGACAATGGCAAGCAAACCGATGTTAGTCAGCGCATAATAGCCCATCAGCCGCGTAGCTTGTATCCATTTCATTAGATAAGTGGCAAAGAAACGGCCTGCCATAAATATTACCATGTTGATAATCAGCAGTCCTCCTGCCTGTTTTTCGTTCATCGGGCTGTTTTCCTGTACGTAGGTAATCAGGTAGCTCCATGTGCCAAGTTGGGCGCCGAGATAAAAGAATTGGGAAATGATTGCTCCCCACCAGTGTGGGTACTTAATCAATTTTCTATAGCTGCCTTTTTCTTCTTCTGAGACTGTTTCTATTTTCGGAAATTTGGCTCTCCATATCAGGAATGCGACTATAAGTACCAGCAGTCCTATTACAATATATGTTGGCCATATCCTGGCATTCTCGATTTTAAGGAAGTCGGTGTAAGCATTACCGGTGACGGTGATCTGTGCTCTCATTTGGGTGATCTGTTCACGTGTCGGCTCATTACCTGAAAAAATAAATAACGTCCCCAGCGTGACGCCGGTAATGCCACCAATCGGATTAAACGATTGCGCCAGTGTCAGACGTCGTGCAGAAGTGGCCGGTTCGCCAAGTCCGGCTACATAACTGTTGGCACCTAATTCGAGGAATGACAATCCGCCTCCGATAACAAATATACCACCCAGAAAAACCAAATATACACCAGAAGAAGCTGCCGGGTAGAACAGAAAACATCCGATGGCAAAGGTAAGCAGTCCGGTGAGGATTCCTTGTTTATATCCGAAACGTTGCATAAACAGTCCGGCCGGTATGGCTAAACAGAAATAACCCAGTTTGATGGCAGTCTGTATTAGACCGGCTTCAAACCGGGTCAGTTCGAGCGATTTTTGAAACTGCTTGATAAGTACATCGTTCAATACATTGGGCAACGCCCACAAAAAGAAAAGCGTGGTCACCAAAATAAAGGTGAACAAGTATGCCGGAGCAATTAGTTTAGATTGTTGATTCATAACCATTTTTTTTCGTTTTTTTCTTACGGGGACTTCTAATAACTCCCTTTATACCCTCCTGTCATTGCGGACTTGATCCGCAATCTCTTTGTGTTTAGGGATTCTGAAACAAGTTCAGAATGACGTTCTGTATTATTAGAAGTCCCCTTACGTTATGTACATTTTTTTTCGGATTATAAATCCTTATACTCATTTCTATTGGATTACAAATCCAATAGGACGAAAATCCAATAGGACGAAATAATTAAAATCTCACCGGTTTGTTTTCTCGTGTAGATTGATAGATGGCTGAAAACAGTTCTACCGTGCGGCGACCGGAAGCTCCATCAACCATAGGGTTGCGGTTTTCATCTAAGGCTTGCAGGAAGTCTTCAATCTGTCGTTCCATATAATAAACTGTCGGGTCTATGCGTTCGAACAATTCGCTGTCTTCGTGCACCCATTCGCTGAGCATTTGTTCCTCGCCGGGTACTGTCCACAGATCGTTCACCGGTGGTTCAAGCACTGACGACATGCCTGCGATAAACATGGCGCCGCCATCGGTCTGTACGCCAACCGAAGCGCCATTGCTGCCATGAATCTGTACTTTACCGTAGATACCCGGTTTTTGGGAATTGCTGACGATGATGTTGCCGATTCCTCCGTTTTTAAACTTGATAATGGCCAGCGCGGTATCATCCACTTCAATATACGGATGATTCAGGTTACGCCACAAACCGTACACCTCTTCCACTTCGCCCATAAACCAGAGCAGAATGTCAAGTTGGTGAGGCGCCTGATTGACCAATACGCCTCCACCTTCCATGTCCCAGGTGCCGCGCCAGGGGTCGGAGTCATAATAAGCCTTGTCGCGCCATCCGAGCATATTGACGGTTCCTAACACCGGCGTTCCTATCTTTCCGTCGTCAATGGCTTTGCGTATTCTTTGCACGGGCGCATACCAGCGACGCTGGCTGATCACCCCGAGTCGAACTCCCGCAAACCGGCATGAATCAATAATCGCGTCGCAATCGTCGAGCGTTGAAGCAAGCGGTTTTTCTACTAACACATTGGCGCCTGCAAGCGCGGCTTCCACAGCTGCATCTTTGTGGAAAGGGTGGGGGTTACAGACAATGGCAAGGTCAATACTGCTTTCACGAATCATGGTTTGAATGTCACCGTAAGGTGTAGCGCCATATACTGCGGCAAATTTTTCAGCTGATTCAGGTGTACGACTCCAGACGGCAGCAAGATTTGCGTTGGGGAGATTGCCAATAGCTTTGGCATGAAGATGGGCTACTTTGCCACATCCGAGAATAGCGATTTTGTATTGTTTCATTTTCTCATTTAAATCTTAAATCTTAAATCTTAAATCTTAAATCTTAAATCCTTAAGGTACGAGGATTATCTTATTGTAATTCCCTTCTTTGTGATAGAGTTTCCGAAACCATTCGGCGCCTTCGCTCAATGGCGCTACAGCCGATATCATGCCATCTACCTGAAGTGAGCCGGAGGCAATCATATCCAGTACGATTTCATATTCGCCGCAGATGGCGCAACTACCCTGCACTTTGATTTCGGAAGTGACTACCTTTTGAAGCGGAAAGTTAATTATCGGCGTCAGGTTGCCAACTAACATAGCCGTCGCTCCCTTGCAAAGCGAATCAATGAGCGTATTGACGGTAGCGGAAATTCCAACCACCTCAAAGCCGAAGTCAGCGCCGCGACCTTTTGTGTGGTTGCGAACGGTTTCAGCAACAAGTTGGTTAGTAGAATTGATCGTGATGTCAGCGCCATAATTGACAGCCATTTTAAGTTTCTCATCGTCCACATCCACAGCGATGACCGGCGTGGCGCCAGCCGCTTTTAGCAAACTAACGATAAAAGTCCCAATCATCCCGCTGCCAATCACAACGGCGCTATCTCCAACGTTGATCCCCGAAATACGTACGGCATGTGCGGCAACGGCGGCAGGCTCTACCATAGCGGCCTGTTCAAAACTCACATTGTCAGGTATTTTATAAAGTATGTGTTGCGGAACGGCTAAATATTCCGCAAAAGCCCCATGCCGTTTATATTCTTTGGGCGAAACGCCTACTACTTCGCGTCCCTCGCTAAGGTTGTAATGTCCTTTGAGCGTGTACCAATCGTTTAATGGATACACAGTAGAGTCAAATGTAACCCTGTCTCCTTCTTTCCAGCGGGTAACGCCCTCGCCGGTTTTTACAATGACGCCGGATGCCTCATGTCCCATAATAACAGGCGGTTGCCGACGTCCGGTACTGCCATCCGACCCATGCACATCGCTCCCGCAGATACCACATGCTTTTACACGGATAAGTACCTCACCAGCAGCCGGTTGTGGATCATCCACATCCCTGTAAACTAATTTGTTATATTCCTCTAATACAAGCGCTTTCATATCTATTTCCTTTCTTAATTCTTAATTCTTAATTCTTAACTCTCAGCAATTATCCCTTTCCGGATAATGATATTGGCAAACCTTTCGGATTCGCCGGTGGCTATCACACAATAGGCTTGCTTTGCACGTGCGTAAAATTCCGGTTTTGAAATCACCATGAATTGTTTTTCGCCGTCGGGGTAGGCGCTTAGCGTTTCCTTGTAGGTTTTCCATACAGCCGGTTCCTGGCCTCGGCTGTCCATTAGAATAGCTGTGAAATCGACAGCGTAATCGAGCGGGAAGAGCGGCAGGATGGCATCCAACATTGCCGGTATATTGTGCCCATCGACACGGACTAACCGTTGCGCATGTGAGGCGGCCGGAAAATTACCGTCGCCCAATACAAGTTCGTCGCCATGTCCCATCTCCATCATGACTTTCAGGAGTTCAGGTGATAACAGTTTATTTATTCCTCTTAACATTTATTTTTCTTTGTGACAAGGGGTCATGCCCCCTTGTTAATAAGTTCTGCTTTTTGAACGGTTTTCGTAGTAATCGGGGCTGTTACCTAATTTTTCGAGCGTCGGCAGACTGATTTTGTCGATCAGCGCTTCAACTTCATCAGGTATAGTCAATGTGCAGGCATCTACATTCATCTTCAATTCGTTGATATTGCGCGAACCCACTAATGTCGAAGCCATAAACGGTTTTTTAAGTATCCATGCAATAGACAATTGCGCAATATGGATATCCATATCAGCAGCTATTTTGTGCAATTGATTGACAACCTCAAAAATTTCCTGTTCAGCCCCTTCTTCGTAGTGACGCGACGTCTCTTCCCCACGATGTTGGGCAAAATGGCGCGAATGTGCCTGATGCTTGGGTACCTCATCGGCTGTCCGGTAAATACCGGCCAACAAACCTTGCTGCAACCCCATTGAACCTATAATGCCGATATTGTGTTCCATACAATAGGGTGCAATTTCAGCTTCAATGGCGCGTGAAACAATATTGTAGGTCAGTTCGTTGACGTCAATCCGAATACCGGTTGCCGCTACTTCCTCCATTTGTGTCCGACCAAAATTGCTGATCCCAATGGAACGGATCAACCCTTCCTTTTTCAATTCATCCAATTGATGACATGCCTCTTCGATGGTGGGAGGTGATGCTATAATCGCCTCATTGGATGTAAAATGTTTTACGGCAAGCGGGTTGATAGGCCAGTGGATCATGTATATATCAAGATATTCCATGTCTAACCGTTGCAGACTTTCGATACAATGCCGACGTACATGATGGCAGTTCGATGGGCTTATTTTGGAAATGACGACTGCCTTGTCACGGTATCCTTTGAGCGCTTTGCCCAGTGAACGTTCACTTTCTCCATTGTTGTATATTTCGGCTGTATCGAAAGTATTAACGCCCATATCAAGTGCGGCAGCTACTACATGATTGACATCCTGTTGCGATTGTTCGCCCCAATAGTCGCCGCCGCCGAAAGGCCAGCAACCGATGGTCATGGGCGTTACGGATATAGCCGAATTTCCTATTTTTATTCTTTTCATATAAAATATTTATAAACATAGACGTTGCACGCAACGTCTATGCTACACACTGTCAGGTATTACATAACCTTGTCGGTAAGCGCCTCTTGCAATGGCATTTGCCTTGTCGTCATTAAGGATTTTCTCGGTTTGACCATCGAACAGGAGTTGTTTGTTGCCCACACGGTAAGCGATATTTCCAAGATGCACAAGGGTTGCGCTGCGATGACATTCTTCTACGTCGCCATTCGGTTTTTTACGTGTACGAAGCGCCTCAATGAAATCAAGTTGATGGTCTTTATCGGGCATCACGCCACCATCCTGAGCAACTATCTCATTGTTATTCCCTAACACCTGCCATCCGCCGCCATGCCGACCCAGATACATCAAACCTTCCGTACCGTATATCTCGGTGCGGGTGGCATTGTTGCGCCAGTTCGGGAAAAGATTTTTATCCTGACGAATGTTATTGGGCGTTTTTATCATATAATTGGTTGCATAAGCGTTGTCGCAGGTCAGCGTGAACTCGCCAAAATCATATATAATGGATTGGTATTCCGGTGTCTCACGCAAACTTCCAAATGCGTAATTTCCTCCCCAGCCATATACGGATTTCGGATGAGGTGGGTCGCCGATGACAAAACGTGCAAGGTCCATCACATGTGAGGCGTCATCGGCAAGTCCGCCGCCGCTATAAGCCCAATAACAGCCCCAATCGCCCCGTCCGCTTTCGGAAACGATGCTTGGGCTATACGTACGTTGCGCTGCAGGCCCTTGCCATTTATCCCAATCGAGCCATTGAGGAATAGGTGTTTCCGGTTGTTCTGTCCATTTATTTCCTCCCAGCATATTATAACATTTTACTGTAAGAATTTTTCCGAGCTTCCCGCTTTTAATATATTCACGGGCTGTAAAGCCATACGGTGCACTTCTATTCTGGAAGCCTACCTGTACAATCCGGTTGTATTTAGTGGCGGCTTCAACCATTTTACGACCTTCCCAGATGTTAATGGTTGGGTTCTTTTCCACATATACATCTTTGCCTGCCTGACAAGCCCAAACGGTGGCCAATGCGTGCCAATGTTCCGGAGTTGAAATCCATACGGCGTCCACATCTTTGTCGTCAAATATTTGTTTCATATTGGAGGTCATTGCCGGACGATAACCAAATTCTTTTTCAATCGTTGCTACGGCTTTAGTCAGTTTTGAATTGTTAACGTCGCATACGGTTTTGATGGTTACATTTTCGTTGACTTTACAACAACTGACGATGGTTTCCATTCCCCGCCCACCTGTACCGATAAGGCCAATGACGATCTTATCATTAGCCCCCTTGAATACGGCGGCGTTCAGCAGTGAATTAGCCCCAACGGTAAGGCCAATTGATCCTGCAATACTTGTCTTTAAAAAATCGCGTCTGTACATCATTATTAATGGTTAGTGGTTATTAAATAATTAACTGCATTGAACATCATGTTTCGGAAGCTCTCTATTTTCCAATCTTCCCAATGTCCGAGCGAAGTATATATTACCCTGTTATTATTGATCCAAAAGACCGGTTCGACGGGTACACCCGGATTATTTCCCAAGAGCAAAACCTGAATTTTGTCGGAACGTAAGGGTCGGTTCTTGTACAGCCAGTTGAGACTGTTAAATTCGGGTTCAACGCCTTTCAACAGCGGATGTCCTTCCATTCCTGGAACAATCGAAACATCGGTACCCGTATTGAGGTGTCCGTAATGACCTTGATAGTTGCCTCCCAACACATCCTGGTCAAATTCTTTCCATTGGGACAGAAACTCCGATGCATTTTCATTAGCTGATTGTATATCACCACCTTCGCGTGGCACATTGGCATTGGCGTCAAACGAGTGTGAAGCAGTACGGATGCCGAGAATGGGACGTCCACTGGCGACATATTTTTTGATCATGTCCATTTTTTCAGGCTCTAATGCTCTGCGTCGTATAAAAAAAACAGCCAAATCCGCATCTTCTAATATCTGCAGGTTTTCAATGTTATGCCGCGTCGGCGTCAACGTTATTTTCCCGGCGTTGTCAATCGGCATCCCGTAAGCTGCATATTGAGCTTTCACCTCCGGCTTTGCATCCTTTTTGGCGTCATCCATGATGGGTATTCCCAGTGCAAAATCGCTATGGATATTGTGTTTCAGCGCAAGTTCGTGTGCAAATTCGGGCAATCGCTGGTTGGCGCGGTATTCGCTTTCGGCTGTCACGAAAGCGATACGTGGTCGGGTATCGCCTTTGAAACGGAATTGTTTCTTTCCGGTAAAATCGGACGATACGATTGACGGACAAACGTAGGTTTCGATATAATCAATAATCAGGTCAAGTCCGGTGAAATGATTGACAAATGGAGGCATTTTGCTGTTGTACATCAGGTCGGTCATATCGCGCATCAATACCACATTCATACCCATCCGTTTCATGGCGCGCAGGCCAAACGAGCGGCCAATCACACACATATTGGTATGTACGCCCATCAGGATCACGTTTTTAATTCCTTTTTTCTTAAAGTATGCGCCTATTTCCGCGCCTGAATCGCTGATCAGATCCTGATCGGTAATGGTGAGTGCATCAATTTGTTTTGCCCATGCTTTGTGCGGTGTGCAATCGGCATTTTCACATCCTTCGTCGGATTGGTCAACCGGCCAAGGCGCATCTGCTTCGGAAGGAAGTTTGTTGCCATCAGCCAGCGCCGCTATGCTCCGGTTTTTATACTTGAGGGCTTCTTTCCGTCCCGGATAGTTGGCATAATAATCCATACAATCGCTTGGTGCGTGAACAATTTTGACTCCTTTGTCGCGGGCAATGGTAAGTACCTTGTTCATTTCCGGTGCTATCTCTGCCACACGTGCCGTAGCGTCATCACACCAGTGCTTATCCCACATATCACAAATGATAATGGCTGTTTCTGCCGGTTTCCAGGCTTCAATACGACTGACTAAATCATACGCGCCTTCATCCAACGTCGAAGGCACTTTCATCTGTTTGGAGATACGCAAATCATTTGTTCCGTTCACCTTCGCAAATGGAATTATTAATGAAATAATTACGAGATATTTAGTTATTTTATTCATTATTTATTGATTTATAATTGATAAGACAATAACATTATATAATGAGATATGTATTAGCAAGCTAATAAATTTATCCATTCGTGTAAACAC